>Ga0209121_10002444_pt1 | contig 18889 bp, 13 predicted proteins | sample Cruoilmetagenom3_FD_187292 | JGI IMG/M metagenome (GOLD analysis project Ga0209121, IMG submission 187292) | Oil polluted marine microbial communities from Coal Oil Point, Santa Barbara, California, USA - Sample 3 (SPAdes) (version 2) | ecosystem: Environmental > Aquatic > Marine > Oil seeps ...
AAGGCTGTGAATCCCGATCTTGAGATCGGTATCTGTGGTGAGCACGGTGGCGATCCTGCTTCGATCGACTTCTGCTACCGCGCCGGGCTGGACTACGTCAGCTGCTCGCCGTTCCGTGTGCCGGTGGCCCGCTTGGCCGCCGCACAGGCGACGATCCGCAACAGCTAGTCGTCAGCAACGCGGTTTCACGCAACAGAGACGGCGCGCCACTTAGGTGGCGCGCCGTTTGTCGTGGCGGGTTGGTTGTTCTCGCGGGCTGGAGGTTCTTCGATTATCTGCGCATTGAATGCCACCGGACGGACCTTGGTAGCCTCCCGATGCTTACGCTATGTGCTTCGGCACACTGCACCGAGCGTAGACGGACTGTGTAGACCGCAAGCGTGCCACCTGCATCTGGCCCATGTATGCCGGTTCAGGTAGGAGTGTAGCTGCACGCACGGTTGCCGGAAGCCGGAGCGGGCGAGATGCCCGCGGTCCATCGGGACGGTTTATGCTCGAAGTCGACGTGCGCCGGCGGCCTAGTCCGCCGACTCGAACGGCTGCCGGGTGGCGCCGGCTTCGGTCAGGATGGAGCCAACGCGGCTAGCGTAGGCGGCTCGGATCTCGCGGTGCAGCGGGATCTGTTCCAGGTAGGTGCGGCGGAAGTGGCTGTCCGCCGGGATGAGTGTGTGCTTCCGCATCATCTCGTCATAGGCACGGCGGAGGAATCGACCGGCCAGGTCATATTGCTGGTTGGCGGCCAGTGCCTGGCTGTACCGGAGGAAGACTTCCTCGCTGACACACTCGATGATCTGAGCAAACCCGAAGAGCTGGTGGATGTCGTGGGCCCGCTCGGCCGCACGGAGCGCGGCCTTGACGTGGCCCGCACGGGCCGGGTCATCCGTCAGGGTCTGGGACAGACCGAGGTGGGCGACCGTGGCCAGGCATTGGGCGGCCATCTCGTATTGCTGTGACACGAGCGGGTTCTCGGTTGAGAGCTCGACGACTTGTCGGCAGAGCTGCAGCGTCCTAGACAGAGAGCGGGCCGTGTCCTCGCTGTTTCCGTTGGTCACGGACTGGGCGCCCTCTGCGTTGCAGAGCTTGGCTTCAACAAGCCGCAGACTGGCACGCGCACGATCCAGCACCGGTTCACCGATGCGCCTGATCTCGGCAAGCGTTTCGCGGGCGCTCTCGTGGTCAGCCTGGGCGATGTGAACCTGGGCGATGTGGAAGAGTGAATAGACGGCGCGCGGAGAGCCGGCCTGGATTCTGCGGCTCTCCTGCAATGCGTCGAGGGCTGTCGCGTAATCGCCCAGATAGATGCCGGTTATCCGACCGCATGCCTGGAGTGCCTGGCTTTCCATAGGCCGGTGTCCGATCTCGCGGCTGGCATGCAGCCGTTCCTGCTGGTACTCGGAGAGCAGTCGACAGTAATCACCGCTGCGCTCGAACTCGAGCCCCAGCAGGTTGAGCAGGGACATTTGGATGAGAAAGTCGTCCAGTCCTTCGTTCATTGCCAGGGCCGCTGCGGCTTCGAGACATTGCATACTGCGTTCGGGCTCATCGCTAAAAGCGTAGATGCCGCCCATATCCACGAGGATCCTGGCCTCAAAGGTGCGGTTCCGGGTCTCTCTCGCCAGTTCCAGAGCTTCGTCGGCCAGGCTGCGCCACGCCGGATCGCTGAGCGCCAGGCACTGGCTGATGATGGCAAGCAGACTCTCCAGCTCCCTACGGCGGTCTCCGATCTTGCGGGAGAGTTCAAGTGCCTCCTGAGCCATTTGTATCCCGTTCTCAACCTCCTCGCGGCAGTCGCTATCATCCACGCCTGGTTGGTGCAGCAATGCATCAATCAGCCAAGTCGGATCGCCATTTCTGGTGAGTTGGCGCGCCAGGGGCAAGAGCGCCTCTGCGTTGCGCCGCATCTCGCCGAACTCTGCCATCAGGTAGTAGACCTGGTGGCGCTGCATCAGAACCTGGAAGCGCTGGATCTTGGCCAGGTCGGCCGTCGCACCGTCGCTCGGCTCTTGCTCTAGCTGATCCAATAGAGTTAGCGCGTGCGTGTAGTGCTGGGCGGCCTCAGCATTGGCGTAGATATCCTTGGCACGGTCCGCGTTTCTGAGCGTGTAATCCAATTCCTTGTCGGGGCGGTTCGCTTGTTGGTAGTGATAGGCCAACGTGCCGTAGAATCTCCCCTGGCCCGGCCCAGCGGCGGCGGCCTCGCCGACGATGAAGCGTCCTTCGATGTAGTCAGCGATCTGCAGGTGGAATGCGGCGCACTGTGAACTGAGGAGGCTGTCATAGACTACATCGCGCACGAGCTTGGATCTGAAAGTGTACTCCACGCCAAGATCCGGTCCCCGTCCCCGTTCCGAGATGATCTGGGCTCGCTGTAGCGCTGTAAGGTGCGTGCGCAGGTCGTCCGGGCTCGGTGCCAGCGCATGCAGGACATCGTACCAGAAGCTGTAGCCGATCACCGCGGCGCGCTGCAGCACCAATTGCTCTGTCGGTGAGAGCCGGTGTACGCGCGCTGTCAGCAGTCCCTGGAGGCTGTCCGGCAGGGAGAGGGTCGTCACGGCTTGCGTGGCGTGCCATAGCTCACCCTTCCGGCCATCGGCAGCGGTTGTGGTCTCCCGGACGAGGCTGCCGCCGGTGATGAGCGAGCGCACCAATTCCTGAATGAAGAATGGATTGCCCTCCGCCCTCTGGATGATGAGCGTCTCGGTCTCCTCCGGGAAAACGCCGGGGCCGATCATCTGTTCGACCAAGGCCTTGCTCTGGTCGACTGTCAAAGGGCCCAGGGCCACGGACTCCAGCCGATGGGGATACTCGGTCTCCACGTAGTGGTGGAATTCCCAGGTCTTTGACCGCCGGTCCGGTCGGAAGACGAAGAGCCAGAGCAAGTCCAGGTAGTCACAGAGCGGCAGGCAGTACTTGAGCAGTTCCAGAGATGTCGCATCCGCCCAGTGCATATCGCTAAAGGTGATGATGAGGGGACCCTGCCGGGCAAGTTCCTCAAGCCAACTGCGCAAGGCCAGAAAGAGGTGCTGGCGTAGTCCCTCAGCGTCCAGGTGCTTGATCTGTTCGGCAAACTCGGGCTCCAGGGGCAACCCCAGGAATCTGCCCAAGTCCGGATAGTGCTCGACCATCGCGCGGCCCCAGAGGGCCTCCGATTGCAGTCGCAGACGATCTCGAGTCTCTTCCTTGGGCTCATCTCTATGGATACCCAGCCATTGGCGCAGAAGGTCCTGCCACATAGCATAGGGTTGTGACTGGTCGTAGGACCGGGCCCGTCCCCTGATCTCCCTCAACCGCGAAGTGGTCGCGACGCCCATTTGGGTTTCCCCTGCAGCGACATCAGATGGAGGAGATGCGGCGCTGTCGGCGTGCTGCACTTCGGCCATCAGGGCCTGGCGGCGGGCGAAATCGCGCCACACCTTCTGGAGTAGCATGGATTTGCCCATGCCGCGCTCGCCGGTGAGCATCACGATGCCACCGAGGCCCTCATCAAGATCCTCGATGCAGTCAATAATGGTCTCTGCGGCACGCTCTCGCCCGATAAGTGGGCCGGCGAGGCCATACCCCTGAGATTGATCATGTTGAGATCGTGAGGTCAGCGGACGGTGGACCTGTACCGGATGGCTGACGCCCTTCACGCGGATCTCGCCGAGGGACAGCCAATCGAACTGCTGCGCGACGAGGCGATAAGTATTCTCGCTGACCAACACCGTGTCGGCCTCGGCGGCCTGTTCCATACGTGCGGCCAGTGCGACGGCCTCACCCATCGCGGTGTTCTCACTATAGGTTTGGTCGTTCCCGACGCTGGCGACAATGACCTCACCGGTGTTCACCCCGACGCGGAGGGAGAGGTCGATACCCTCTTGCGAGGCCAGATCTCGCGCGTAGGAGCGGACCGCTCGCTGCATCGCCATTGCAGCCAGGACACCGCGTTCCGGATCGTCCTCGTGGGCGACGTCGGTACCGAAGAACGCCACCAAGCCATCGCCGCGGAATTGGTCCACACTGCCGCCAAACCGGTAGATCTCGATCTCGAGAAGTTGGAACATGCGGTTCATGATCTCGACCCAGGCCTCACTGCCCACCGACTCAAGCAAGTCGGTGGATCCCTGAACATCGGCAAGGATGATGGTGGCCACGCGCCGTTCGCCCTTCAACTGCGGCAGGGGTACATCGACCTCTGCCGGCTGCTGGGCCACCGGCGCCACTGTGGCGAGGTCGTCCGGCGCGGCATCTTGCTGTTCCGAGGTATACGATAACGCTTGCCCAGGGGCAAGCCGAGCACCGCACTGAATGCAGAATAGGTAATCTGTGGGGTTGGCGGATGCGCACACGGGGCAGGGTCGCGTCAGGCGATGACCGCACATGCCGCAGTATCGCGCGTCGGTTCGATTATGAAAACCGCAAGTCGGGCATTCCATAGTTATCGACTCAGCTACACGGGCGCACGCGCATCGGTGGCTAACTCGGTGCGGTGCGCCCCAGGGTGATGTAGGTGTGTGCCGGCTACAGCTCTAGACCGCCGGACTCTTCAAGGACTAGCGTGTCTCCAGAGCGGTGCGGAACCGTCTGGCCAACTCAATCGCGATCTCCACGGCCATGTCGCCGTCTCGCCGCATCGTCCCGAGGAAGCTCTCACGTGGCAGGATCAAACACTCTGTTCTCTCGGTAGTCACGACGGAGGCGGTGCGGGGCCCGTTGTCGAGCAGCGCGAGTTCCCCGAAGAAGTCCGTGGGACCGAACGTGTTCACCACCTCGGTTGACCCGTCACTGCGTTCGAGAATCGCCTCGGCGGCGCCTGAGACAATCACAAAGAATCCATAGCCATCCCGGCCCTGTGGCACCATCACCTCGCCGGAGGCACATGTTCTCTCGATGAAAATCCTCGCCAGACTGTGGAGCTGCCGTCGCCGTAATCCATGGAACAGAGGAACATCTGTCAGAATCTCGACAATCTTGTCTTCGTCAGCCATCATTCCCTCCCAGGGCTAGTACCGTTACATCCCAATTATAGCGAAGCGGTTGCGCAGCGCAACCGCAGTGCCAGGGCGTGCGCATGTCGGTCGAATGGGCGCAGCTACCGTCATTCCGAGCAGGTCAACCGGACACCGACAGTGGGCAGCGTGACAGTTGAGGGATCTGGGGCTTCGCCGAGGTGTGTGCAATTGAGGGGGGCTATGCTTGGGCCGGCTCAGGGCATTCGCCTCTCGGGGATCCTTTCTCCTGTGAAGGGGATAGGGTCCAAGGAGTGTCTCGCCTTGACGTGATGGGACTTCCGGGTATCTTGAGAGGGGATACTGGGATGGTCGTGGTTGTCCGGCAGGAGCTTGCAGAGCGCTCCCGCTGCGCGATGGGCACGTTGTGCACACTCTTTCACAGGCATGGGGCACAAGCCCGCGCCGGCGGATCCACGACCGGTCGGGCGAACGCGTGCCCCGTCACAACGTTACACAGGAGGAGCTATGAAGCTACACGTTTTTGGAGAGAAGGACGAGATGGGGGCCGCTGCTGCGGCTCGCACGGCAGAGCTGCTCAACGCGGCGATTGCTGAACGGGGTGAGGCGACGTTGATTCTGGCGACCGGGATGAGCCAGTTTGAGATGCTGAGCGATCTGGTAAAGGCCGCGGTGGATTGGTCGAAGGTCACGGTTTTTCACCTGGATGAGTATCTGGGGGTGCCTGAATCGCACCCGGCGAGCTTCCGCAAGTATCTCAAGGAGCGCTTTGTGCAGCAGGTCGCCGGCTTGCGCGTGTTCCACTTTGTCGACGGTGAGGCCGCTGATCCAGAGGCTGAGTGCCGGCGATTGGATGCGCTGATCGCGGCGCGCCCGGTGGATGTAGCCTGTATCGGTATCGGTGAAAACGGCCACCTGGCCTTCAATGATCCCCCCGCCGACTTTGAGACAGAGGCTGCCTACATCATCGTGAACCTCGATGAGGTGTGCCGCCGCCAGCAGTTGGGGGAGGGGTGGTTCCCAACCCTGGAAGCTGTGCCCGCCCAGGCGATCTCTATGGGTATTCGGCAGATCATGAAGAGCAAGGCGATCATCTGCACGGTGCCCGATGCGCGTAAAGCGCAGGCAGTCAAGGGCGCTGTCGAGGGGCCCGTGACGAACCTGCTGCCCTCATCGATTCTCCAGGAACACCCGCAGTGCGACATGTATATGGATGAGCCGGCGGCGGCGCTGCTGAGCTGAGTTCTAGTCGGGGGGAGCGGAGGGCACCCACATGGGGCGTGTCCCCGGGTGCCCCTACAGTGCGCGGCTGCGGAATGGACAGGTGTTGTAGGGACAAGGCTTGTCCCCACCCGGCGGGGCAGTGCACCCACAGTGATCGGAGAGCCTATGAGTGATATTCCTGGATTCGTCGACCTGCAGGTCAATGGCTTTGTGGGTGTTGACTTCTCAGACCCGGCGGTGACGCGTGCGGGGATCGAGACGGCCTTTCGTGCAATTCTGACGCGCGGCACGGCGGCGTTTCTGCCGACGCTGATAACCGGTCCCCTTGAGACCTACCGGCGGAATATCCCGCTGCTCGTCGACGTGATGCGATCGGATGAGTTCAAGGGACGTGTGTTGGGGCTGCATTTTGAGGGGCCGTTTATCTCCTCGCAACCCGGTGCTGTGGGCGCGCACGACCCGGCGTACGTCCGTCCTCCCGATGTGGCGATGCTGGAGGAGTTGTTGGGTCTGGGCGAAGGCCGGGTGCGCTTGCTGACCGTGGCTGCCGAGGTGCCGGGTGTGGAGGCGCTGATTCGCCTGGCCCGGTCACAGGGTGTGACGGTGTCCATCGGGCACTCGCTTTTCTCCTCAGCTGACCTGACGCGCGTGCACGCCGCCGGTGCGCGGGCGTTGACACACCTGGGCAATGGGCTGCCCAACCAGCTGCCTCGCCATCCCAATCCGATGTGGGATGGGTTGGCCGACGACGGGTTCACCGCGATGATCATCACCGACGGGCATCATCTGCCGGCATCGGTGGTGAAGACGATGGCTCGGGCGAAGGGGGTTGAGCGGCTTATCGTGGTGAGCGATGCCGTCTCGGTGGCCGGGCTGCCGCCGGGCGAGTACGATGTGCTGGGAAACCACGCAGTGCTGGAGCCCTCAGGGCGCTTCCATAATCCCGAGAAGCAGTGTTTGGTCGGCTCGTCGGCGACGATGACGGAGTGTATGAACTTCCTGGCGTCGCTGGACATCTTCGGGTTTGATGAGCTGGTCACCGTTGGGTTTCACAACCCGCTGCGGTTGCTGGGCCTGACGTCTGCCGACGTCCGATCGGATGACGGAATGGGTCTGGTCTTCGAAGGCGGGCAGTTTGTCCCAACGGGGAGACCCTGAGCGGCTTCGAGCCGTCCCGGATTTGAGAGGCGACACTGCTGTGAAGACCGAGGCGAATCCTTGGCAGCAGAAGGGCGTTGTGTACGCCGTGGGATGATAGCCCCAATGCCGGGTTCACCAGCGTCGTCCCGACGGATATGACGCCTACGGGTACTGTCGCCCTGGATGCGCTTGAGCTCCGCCTGAACAAGGGGTTGGTGGTGAGACTGCCTGTGTGATGGGGTGCTATCTGCTATCCGCGGCGCAGGATCACGTTTGTGGATTGAGGGGGGTTGGATGCCGTTATTGTGGTCGCCGGAGCAGCTGCTGGCCGCATTCTGTGTTGTAGTGGTCGGAGCACTTGTCCAGGGTTCCGTGGGTATGGGGTTGGGGCTCGTGACCGTGCCCTTTCTCTTGCAGATCGATCCGGTCTTTGTGCCGGGTCCGATCCTTGCAGCTGGGCTTCTGCTGAACCTGTTGATGGTCCGCCGTGAACGGCAAGAGCTGAGCTTCTTTGGGGTCAAGTGGGGGGTGGTGGGTCGAGTCCTCGGCACGATCATCGTGTCGCTGACGCTCTCTCAGCTGCCTCAGGATCAAGCTGCCATTGCGGCGGGGCTGGCGATCCTGGTGGCTGTTGGACTGAGCTTTTCGGGACTATCCGTGGAGCCCACGATCGGCGCGCTCCTGGGCGCCGGAACAGTGTCCGGGATTATGGGGACGCTTGCCAGTGTTGGCGGGCCTCCCATGGCATTGCTGTTCCAGAAACAAGATGGGCCCCGGTTGCGAGCGACCATGTCGGGCTACCTTCTACTGGGATCACTGGCTTCGGTGCTGGGGTTGGTCTCTGTCGGGAGCTTCCGCCTGCCGGAAGTGCAGGCGACGTTGTTGTTCTTGCCGGCCATCTTGGTGGGGTACGCGCTATCAGGGAGGATGGTCTCGCTGCTGGACGCAGGCTACACGCGGAGTGCGGTGCTGATCGTGTCGGCGGCATCGAGCGTGCTGCTGTTGGCGCGCACGCTGGGGTAGGAGCGGTCCCGGTCTTGCGGTGTGAGGGCTCAAAGCCAAGCTACCATGTGACGGCAGCGGCTGCCATACTATGGCAGCTGGAGCTTTGAGCCCTTCGCGTATTCGAAAGCGATTTGACCTAGGCCGTCTCGGTATGGCGCCAGATCTCCTGCATCTCGATGTTGGTGGCCAGCAGGTCGTCCAGCGTGCCCGCGGCGTCCACGCGACCATCCTTGAGGAGTGCTTGGCTAGCGTGTTCAGTGAGGGTCGTACGCTGCCGGCCGCGTTTGGTGCTATACTCGGTGAGTGAAGGTCGTTATGCGCGACGGCACCCCAGCAGAGAGCCTGATCCCACTCCGGTTTCAGAGCCGGCTGTATCGTGGGCTGTGGGTGGCGCTGCTTCTGGGGTCTGCCGCGCTGCGGTTTGTGGCACCGGACTGGGATGTCGGGATCGCAGCGCACCCCGATGAGCGGTTCCTGCTGGGGGCGGCCGAGGCCGTGCCGCTGATGCACAACGTTTGTCGCGCCGTGCCCGATTTCCCCTATGGCCATCTGCCGGTGATCCTGGCCCGGCTGATCGTAATCGCGTCCCCCGGCGCGGATCCGTTGTACGCCGCGCGGCTGCTCTCGGCGCTGGTCGGGGTGCTGCTGGTGGCTCTGGCCGGGGCTGCCGGGCGCCAACTGGCGGGGCGCAAGGGCGCGCTCTTTGCAGGGATCGTCGTGGCGCTGTCACCCGGCCTGATCCAGCAGGCGCACTTCTATACCGTGGATCCCATCGGTGCCGCGCTGGCCAGTGGTGCCGTCCTGGCGTCCGCGCGCCGGCGGTGGCGGACGGCCGGGCTGCTCACCGGGTTGGCCGCGGCCTGTAAGCTGTCGCTGACTGTGACCGGAGTGGTTCTGTTTGGAGCCGCGCTGCTGCAGGCTCGCAGCCGAGCGCTCGCAGAGGACGCGTCCTCTGCGGACGTACGACTCTGGCGACGCTTCCTGCACGCCGCCGGGGCCTTTGTGCGGCCCGCCGTGGTCGCTTTCCTGGCGGTCTCGCCCTGGTCGCTGCTGACGCCGGTGGCGTGCTGGCGCGGGCCGCTGGCACAGAGTATGTTGGTCAGCGGGCGCTATGTTTTTCCCTACACGCAGCAGTACACCGGATCGTTGCCTTTTGTCTACCCGCTGGTCCAGATGGGCCTATGGGGGCTGGGCCCGGTGGTGACCGCGCTGGGCATAGGGGGGTTGGTCGTGCGTGGGGTGGCCGGCCGCCGGTCGAGACGAGCCTGGGTGAGTCCAGCGTGGCTCTGGACGGTCGTCTTCTTCGCAGTCACGGCGGCCCTGAGGGTGAAGTTCCCCCGCTATCTGCTGCCGCTCTATCCCTGGTGGGCGGCCTGGGGGGCATATCTGCTCTGGGGGTGTGGTGCGCATCTCTCCCGGAGATGGGCTGTGAGCATCGCCGGGCTGGCGGTCGCGACCACGGCGATCCTGGGGTTGGCACAGGCGGGCCTCTATGCGAGGCCATACCCCTGGGACACGGCTTCGCGGTGGCTGACCACATCTATTGCGCCCGGGGCGACGCTGGTTGTGGAGGCGTGGGACCACCCACTGCCGGTGCCGGCGACCTCGCCAGAAGCCACGGCCTCGGCAGGGGTCGGGGCGTATGTGCAGATCAGCCTCCCGATCTACGATGACGAGAGCCCGGAGAAGCTTGCACAGCTTGCCGGCGCCGCGGAGGCGGATGTGCTCATCCTCGCCAGCCGCCGGGCGTATGGCGCGCTCTCGCGCGAACCTGCGCGATATCCCGAGACGTTGGCGTGGTATCGCGCGCAGCTGGAGCGCCGTGAGGCCTATGTCTTCACCCGGTGCCCGGTTCTTGGTCCCGTCGCCCTCACGGACGATCCACTGGCGGACGCCGGTTTTCCCGCGCGATTCTCGCTGGCCGAGAGGTGCGGCACGCGGTATGCCCTCCGGCTGCCACGGCTGGACGAGAGTTTCCGGGTCTATGACGCGCCATTGACGCTGATCTTGGCTGACGATGCTGAGTGATCGGTTGCATTTCAGGGCGAGGGACAGGCATTCAGCCGGGAGGCGCTGCCGGATCAGAGGACCGCATATCGCCCGCCCTGGAATGCCGGCGCAGTGATTGGCGCGCTTGTCATGAGGGTCTTCTATGTTAGAATTCCTCGTTGGAGTCATCTATGGCTTACTTCTACCTAGTATTGCTTTACCTGGGATTCGGCAGCGGGCTGCTGCTCCTGGGCACAAGTGCAATCCCCAGATTGGCCGTCCTGCGCAAGCCCTTGTCGGCCGGCGCTGTCACGTTGGTTGCCTTGGTCTGGGCCCTGTCACCTTCGGCCGGTCGTTGGGTGCTCTCTGTGTGGGCGCCCAGCAGCGTGACCGGGGGGTGGTTGGTTCTTGATATGCACCCGGAGTTGTGGTGGGCCGTGCTCGCCATTCTGGCGACGTTCAGTGGTGTTCTCTGGGTCACAGTGGGGGAGCGCCTACCTGATCCGGCCCCCACCGGCTCGTTGCTGCTGATCTACCTGACGGTGATGTGGCTCGCGCTGGCCTCCGGCTCGCTGCTGTTGACGCTGGCCATGTGGGCTTGTATCGACATCATCTGGTTCTTGGGGCGGCTCACCGACACCGCGGATGGCGAGCGGGTGGTGTGGGCTGCGGCGGTCGGGGGTGTGTCCTCGATCCTGTTGTGGTCTGTGTCGCTCTTTCTGACGGTGCAGGGCACCAGCGGTCTCTGGTGGTTGATGCGGCCCTCCGAACCTGTGCACATACTCCTGGTGGTTGCCGGCTTGATGCGTATGGGCTTCTATCCTTTCCAAGTTGTACACTCTGAAACGTGGGGACACTCTCGTGCGCTGACTGTGGCCTGCGCGATCAGTCCACTGATGGGCGTCGGTTTGTTGTACCGGGCTCTCTCTCTGCCGGCGGCCCCTGCTCTGCCGGATTGGGTATTGGTCTGGGGCGCGATCTCCGTCTTCTGGTCAGGATTGAAGGCTTTGAGTTACCGTGGCCGTCGTGCCTTGCTCCCGGCGGCCAATGGTCTGCTGCTCGCCATCGCGACCGGTGCGATCGCTGCGACGGATCCCGCGGGTCTGGTCATCGGTGCCGGTGTCTGGGTTGCCGGTGTGGGTCTGCTGGCGATGTCCCGGCGGTACGAACCCAGAGGGTTCGTCTGGTCCTGGCCAACCGTCATCGCATTGCTTGCTCTGGCGGGGGCCCCGCCATCTCCGCTCTTCGGCCTCACCTACAGCGTGTTTCAACACGCCCCGTGGTACGTGCAGGTGCTGTACGGGCTGGGATTTGCCTTTGTCGTGGCTTCGATCGTGCGCGGCAGCGCCCTGACGGCAGAGGGCCGTGTGGGTCCTCCTCACGCTCGCCGCCGGCTGCCGATGGCGGCCGGGCTACTGTTCTTGATCTTGACGGTGGTCGTGATGGGCCGCGTCAGCCGAGTGCCGAGCATCGCTGCCGTGCCCTTCGCGCTGTGGTTGACAGTTTGCACTGCCGGGTTCGCCCTGGCGCTGTGGGGAGACCGTGTTCACGTGGCACGGAGTAACATGCGCCCCCTGCTCGAACTGCTGGATCTTCAGTGGCTCTATCGCTCAGTCTGGCAGGGCGCTGGCAACCTCCTCGGTGTGGTTCGTGCGACGGCAGAAGTCGTGGAGGGGAGTGGTTCGGTACTGTGGTCTGTGGTGATTCTGCTGCTGGTTCTGATGGTGATAGGATACCGATGAGCCCCTTTCTGCATTGGCTGGATCGTTTTTCGGATTTCGCCTCTCTCCCGGCCGCCTGGGGTATCTTCGTGGCCGGCGCGGTGATCTACCTGATCAGCGAGTGGCGGATTCGATTCCTGGCTCTGTTGGTGCAGTACGTCTTTGTTGGCGTGTTGTTTGCAGGAATCTTCGATACCCGGCCGGAAATGGCGTTGTTGAAGATCATCGTGGGGTGGCTGATCTCCGGGGCTCTCCTGCTCAGTGCTCAGATTCGCTGGCGCACTGTGCGCGCACCGGGCCGGCTGGTGAGTTGGGCGACAAATCTTCCTTTCCGGGTGTTGGTCCTCCTGACCGCTACGGCAATTGGGTGGCTGGCCTCGCAGCGCTTCAGCCTGCCGTATGTGTCGGCGGAGCTGGGACTCGCGTGTCTGCTGCTGGTGGTGCTGGCGCTGCTCTTCTTTGGCACCGAGGAGGAGGATCCGACGATCATCGGCGTAGGTGTGCTTAACCTCTTGAGCGCCCTTGAGATCTTTTACACTGCCCAAGACCCCGGACTTCTCGTCAGCGGACTCCTCGTAGTAGTGAGTCTGTTGGTGGGGCTGGCGACGTCCTATCTGACCGTTGCCGAGGTGCCCTCGTGAATCTGCCCGGCCCATTATTCGTCGTTGGCTCCCTGCTGGCTATTGCAGCTGGGCTTCTGATTCTGCGGCGGTTCACCTTGATCGTTGCCTGGGTGTCGGCGATTGCAGCTGGGGCTATCGCAGTCTTCGTGACGATGGCCCCTCTCGATCAGACTGTGGATTTCGGTCCCATATCGGTCACCTTGGGCGCGCCGTTGAGCATCTTTGGACGCGTCGCCGTGATCGAGCCGGTGGACCTGCTGCCGTTGACGCTGATCGCGCTGATTGCGTCTGTCTTGTTCCTCGTGGCCTGGCGTCTGCTGCCGCGCTCCAGTTTCTTCGCTACCGGCCTGGCGATCCTGGCGCTCCTGTCCGGCGCGCTGATGGTGCAGCAGGTTGTCTATGCGGCGCTGCTGGTCGAGATCGCGGCACTGTTGGCCATCTTTCCCCTGGCCGAGCCTATTGTGGATGAACAGGGCAACCGGTACAGCGGTGGTGCGCGCGGCGGTCTCCAGTATATGGTCTACACGACGTTGGCACTGCCGGGGTTGATGATCACCCAGCTTCTGCTGGAGCAGTTTGCCATCTTTCCGAATGATCTGGGCCTGCTGCAGACGGCCACGATTCTGCTGGCGTTCTCGTTCGCTTTGCTGCTCGGCGCGGTCCCGTTCCAGTCTTGGCTGTCAGCTGTCGCTACAGACGGCTCCCCGCCGATGGTGACCTTCCTGTTCGCGGTCAACCTGGGTGCCGTTTGGTTCCTCCTGTTAGCCTATCTGCAGACCTACAGCTGGTTGAGTGCGCAGGCCGCTTTCGGCCAGCTTTTCACCCTTGTGGGTCTGATCATGATGGTGGCTGGGGGCACGCTGGCGGCTTCCCAGAACCGGCTTGGCCGCATCGTCGGCTACGCCACCCTGGTCGATAATGGTGCGATGCTTGTGGCGCTGGGCTCCCGACACGTGACCGGCTTGTCGCTCTCGATAATGATGCTCGTCGCGCGCCCCTTGTCCCTGGGGTTGATGGCCCTGGGGCTGGATGGGCTCCGCCGGCTGGGAAAGGGTGATGACAGGGTTGTCACGCTGGCGGGTGCAGCCTGGCAGGTGCCGTGGCGCACATTGGCGTTTGTGGTGGGGGGGATCTCGATGGCCGGGTTCCCGCTGTCGTTGGGATTCGCCGCGCGCTGGGGGCTGTACCGTCTCCTGGCCGAGGACAACCTTTTTCAGGCCGTGTTGGCACTTCTCAGCAGTGCTGGTGTGATGATGGGATTGGTCAACACCATGCGCCTGCTGGTGACGCCGTCGCGGAGCTCGGCAGACGGGCATCTGCCGGACGAGGGCTCGCCCGTCGGGCGCCGGGGCACGCGTGAGGATCCGGTGGTGTTGGCTATGATCCTGGCGTTGCTGGTCGGGACGATTTTGCTTGGATTGTTCCCGCAGCTGGTGAGCGGGATTGTGTCCCAGATGACCGAGGAGTTCACCTTCTTTTCGCAGTAGCATGTTCACGTCTTCACCGGCTGTTGGTGAAGGAATCTGATCTCTCAGAATCAGGAGGTTCCTGCTTATGGTACGGTACCGTGGCCCTCAGGCCAAAGCGTTCATCGAGCGCGACAGCGCTGTCGTCTCTCCGTCTTACACTCGCGGCTACCCCTTCGTTATGGAACGCGGGCGCGGGACCGAAGTCTGGGATGTGGATGGCAACCGTTACCTCGACTTCAGCAGCGGTGTGGCGGTGACATCGACCGGACACAGCCATCCTGAGGTCGTTCGGGCTATCCAGGATCAGGCCGAGCGGTTCCTGCACATGTCCGGCACGGACTTCTACTACCCCAACCAGATAGAGCTGGCCGAACAACTGGACCGGATCGCGCCGATGGATGTGCCGGCGCGTGTCTTCTTCACGAACTCCGGGACTGAAGCCATCGAAGCCGCAGTCAAGCTGGCGATGTATGCAACCGAGAGGCCGTACTTCGTCGCCTTCTACGGTGGGTTCCACGGTCGCACATTGGGCGCGTTGGCGTTCACGGCCAGCCAGACCGTGCAGCGCTGCTGCTTCAATCCAGTGTCCCCGCCGGTCACGCATATACCCTATCCTGATCCGTACCGACCCATTCTGGCCGGTCCGGGCGGCGATGAGGGGGAAGCGGTCATCCGGTTCCTGGAGGATGTGGTCTTTGCACGCAAGATCTGCCCCGAAGAGGTCGCGGGGATATTAGTCGAGCCTATTCAGGGGGAGGGTGGCTACATCGTCCCTCCACCCTCGTTCTTCCCCGCTCTGCGCCGTCTGTGCGACAAGTATGGTATCCTGCTGATTGTGGATGAGGTCCAAAGCGGGATGGGGCGAACCGGAAAGTGGTTTGCGATCGAGCACGAAGGGATTGAGCCGGATATCGTCGCTGTGGCCAAGGGGATTGCGTCAGGGATGCCGCTGGGGGCCGCCTTGGCGCCGCAGGAGTTGATGTCCTGGCCCTCCGGCTCGCATGCCAGCACTTTTGGCGGCAACCCTGTGTCATGTGCGGCTGCGCTGGCTACGATCCGCTTGCTGGAGAATGGTATGATCGACAATGCCGCGCGGATGGGCGGTGTGCTCAGGCAGCGGCTCCGTGAGATGATGCCGGACCATCCATGCATCGGCGATGTCCGTGGGCGCGGCCTGATGGTAGGCGTCGAGATAGTGAAGGACCGCGAAACCCGAGAGCGGGCTCCCGAACTGCGGACCCGGATTGTCTCAGAGGCGTTCTACCGCGGTCTTCTTCTGCTCGGCGCCGGGCCCAACACGGTGCGGTTTGTGCCGCCCCTCAATGTGAGCTCTGAGCATCTCGATGAGGCGCTGGAGCTCTTTGAGTCGGTCTTTTCTACGGTGGAGGCCTGATAGGCCTACGTAACGCTATGTCATTGAATCTGTACGATTTCCGCATTCGCCAGCGTGACTATCTGCTGAGTATCACGCGTGCTATGGTCTCACGGCTCAATATCCGTGCCGTGCTACGGCTGATCTTGCAGGCTTCGGTGGATATGCTGCAGGGACAATCGGGCGTGATCGCCCTCAACAACGAGAGCGGCACCTACGATTTCTGGGCCAGCTATGGTCTTCCCCCCGCGCTGGTGGATTCTTTCCAGCCCCTCGTCGAGGATGTGCCGGACGTCGACCGGATCGAGGACTTTGCGATGCCGGATCTCGCCGAGAAACTCGGGCGGATCGCTCAGGAGACTGGGCTGTTGCTGGGGCAGGTCGTGGCGCTGCCCATGGTGGCCGAGAGCGGGCTTCTGGGTGTGATCTTCATCTTCCGTGCGCAGAGCTTGCTGTTCTCACCGGACGACCGCCAGATCCTGTCAAGCTTCGCGGACTATGCCGCCGTAGCTGTGCGCAATGCCCGAGTCTACGAAGAGGCCGAGACCGAGCGCAGGCGTCTGGATGCGCTGCTGGACTCCAGTGCTGACGGCATTATGGTGCTCCGGCCGAACCTGCACATTGAGCGCATCAACCGAGCTCTCGTCACTCTCACCGGTTGGACGGCGGCGGAGGCCGTCGATCGCCACCACGATGAGGTCATCACGTGGGCGCGGCGAAGCTCACGTTTGACGCTTGAGGACGCGGTTGCCCAGGGATGGCCAACCGAGGAGGAGGCGCTGTATGTGGAGGGGGAGCTGCGTCGCCGGAATGGCAGCGTGGTTTCGCTGGCCGTCACCTATGCCCCGCTGATGATGAGGAGCGGCCAACTGCTCAATATCATCGGGACGGTGCGCGACATCACGCGCTTCCGCGAGTCGGATGCGCTGAAGGACACGTTTATCTCCGTGGTGTCGCACGAGCTCAAGACACCGGTGGCGATCATCAAGGGGTATGCCGAGACCCTGCAGCGCCCTGAGGCGCGGACCAACCCGGCCCTGGTGGAGGAGATGCTCTCCGAGGTTGCGCAGGAGGCCGATCGGCTGGCGCGGCTGGTCGACGACCTGCTGGATGCGTCGCGGCTGCAGGCCGGTGGGCTGCCGTTCCGGGATGTCGAGGAGGTAGATCTGCGTTTCCTCGGGCGGCGAGTGCTGGAGCGGTATGGCTCTCAGAGCACCAAGCACCAACTGGTCCACACCTTCCCAGACGACTTCCCGGTGGTCCTGGGCGATCCTCAAAGGTTGGAGCAGGCGCTTGACAACCTGGTTTCGAATGCCATCAAGTATTCCCCTCGGGGCGGTGTGGTCGAGTTGCACGGGCGTGCAACGCCGGCCGAGATCGTCATCTCTGTCTCGGATGAGGGCGTCGGCATTCCTCTGGATGAGCAGAAGCGCATCTTTGATCGTTTTTATAGGGTGGAGGGCCCGGAGACGCGCGCCGTCTCGGGCACGGGCCTGGGACTCTACCTCACCCGTGCAATTGTGGAGGCTCACGGGGGACGATGTTGGGTCACCAGCGCTCCCGGGCGTGGCTCTACGTTCTACGTTGCGCTGCCACGCGAGACCGGGCTGGCGATCTGGCGCGACGAGAGTCTGGTATAATAGCTTTCTGTATGCGGTGACTTTGTGACCCTGTGTGTGAAGGAGTAAGTTGATGCCACCTAGATATGCAGCTGCCGTGACCTGTCCATCGTGCGGCACAAGATTTCAGGCACCCGTTCAGCAGGTTCTGGACGTCCGTGTCGAGCCGGATGTGACGAGCCGCGTGCTCAGCGGAAATGTTAACGTCGCGCGATGCCCTTCCTGTGGCACCGGCGGCGCACTGAACCTCCCCTTTATCTACCACGATCCTGCGAATGAGATCGCACTGCTCTATCTACCGGTCGACTCGGGCGCCGATATGGCTGCGCGGCAGAAGACCGCAGGGCAGTTGACCCGGCAGTTGATGGATGCGATGCCCGCCGAGGAAAAGAAGGGGTATCTGCTGCAGCCCGAGACCTTCATCAATATGGAAACGCTGGTCAAGCGCGTGCTGGAGCTGGAGGGCGTCTCGGAAGAGGAGATGGCTCGCAGCCAGAGCCAACGCGAGCTCGTGGGCAGGCTGCTCCAGGCTTCACAGGAGCAGTGGCCTGAGTTGGTCTCCGAGAACGAGGCTTTGATTGATGGGGGGCTCTTTGCCTTCATAGAGTACGTGTTGCAGATGACGCAGGCGGCGCCTCAGGCCGGCTCGGACGCTGAGGCGATCGAGGCCTTGCACGAGTACCTTGTGGAGCAGACCGACATCGGCCGGGCTCTGGCGGCGCGCGCCGAGATTCTTCGCGGCTTCGCGGAAGATCCCAGCGGTGAATCGCTGTTGGAGGCTCTAATTGAGGCCCCCGATGACGAGACGATCAGCGTGCTCGTACAGACGGGCATGCCGTTGATGGACTATGGGTTCTTCCAACAGCTCGTGGGCCGCATTGATGAGGCGTCCGCCGAGGAGAAGCCGGCGCTTCAGGCTTTGCGGCGTAGAATACTCGACGTGCGGGATGAGATTGTGGCTGCCGGTGAGGCCAACGTTCGGGATCGGTCGGTCCTGTTGGGCAAGCTGCTCTCTACTGAGGATCCCGTCCGGATGGCGAACAGCCATCTCTCCGAGTTGGACGATCTTTTCCTCACCATCCTTGGGGCGCAGCTGCAGGAGGCCCAGCAGCGAGGCGATCAGGGAGGTGCCGAGGATCTGCAGCGTGTAGCGACGGCCGTCAACCAGGTGATGGAGGGCACGATGCCTCCGGAGATCGCCCTGACCCGCCGACTGATGGCGGCACCCAACGATGAGGCGTTGATGGAGCAGCTCCAAGCCATCAGCAAGCTCCTGACACCGCGTTTCCTGGAGTTCCTGGTGGCACTTGAGGGATCCATGCGCGAGCAGGATCAGGAGGAGGGTGCGGATCGGTTGGTGCAGATCCGCGCTATGGCCCAGGCAGTTGCGGCGGGCGGCGCGCCACAGGTTGGCCCGCAGGCTTCGCCAGTTGCCCCGCCTGCGCCGCCGGCGGAGAGTGTGCAGCGGTCCGCTGATGGTGAGGAGCGCACGCCCTCCGGCCTGATTATCGCCCGGCGGTAAGGAACTGGAGTTTCGATGATGGAATAGGGATGGGGGCGACTCCTCATCCCTATTTCTGTTTCCATTGTTGGGTGTGACCGTCAGGTTTACACTTTTATGAGGGGAGTAACCAATGGCTCGTAGCAAGCTTATGCTCATCGACGGACACTCTCTGGCGTATCGCGCGTTTCACGCGCTGCCGGCCGATCTCACCTCGCCCTCTGGCGAATTGACCAATGCCTCCTATGGTTTCACCTCAATGTTGTTGTCGGTGCTG
>Ga0209121_10002445_pt1 | contig 18888 bp, 16 predicted proteins | sample Cruoilmetagenom3_FD_187292 | JGI IMG/M metagenome (GOLD analysis project Ga0209121, IMG submission 187292) | Oil polluted marine microbial communities from Coal Oil Point, Santa Barbara, California, USA - Sample 3 (SPAdes) (version 2) | ecosystem: Environmental > Aquatic > Marine > Oil seeps ...
ATCGTAGGCTGGCCGGGTGTTGCACACCTTGAAGGCGACGATTTCAGCGCAGTAATCGACTGTGCACTGGCGCAAGAAGGTTTTAAACACGACGAGATCGAGCAAATGATCACTGTCGGTTTTGGTCGTAACGCATTGATGGAAGCGGCACCTGCGGTTGTTGAGCAAGTGAAAGAAGGCAACATCAAACATTTCTTCCTAGTCGGTGGTTGTGACGGTGACAAATCTGAACGTAGCTACTACACAGACTTCACAGCTCAAGCGCCAGAAGATTCAGTCATCTTAACGCTTGCGTGTGGTAAATTCCGCTTCAACAAAAATCAATTCGGTGACATTAACGGTATCCCACGTCTGCTCGATGTAGGTCAATGTAACGATGCTTACTCAGCTATTCAGCTTGCTCTAGCACTGTCTAAAGAGTTTGATTGTGGCATTAACGAACTTCCGTTAACGCTGGTTTTATCTTGGTTCGAGCAAAAAGCGATTGTTATCCTGCTTACTCTGTTCGCTCTTGGTGTGAAAGGTATTTACACGGGCCCAACAGCGCCAGCTTTCCTAACAGAAAATCTACTAAAGATTATTCAAGACGAGTTCGATATGCGTTCTATCTCAACGCCAGAACAAGATCTTAAAACAATCTTAGCGGCTTAATTTAGGCCAACTCAAAGCCCCGTTGTTGTGACGTTTTTCTAAAACAGACAACGGCGGGGTTTTTTAGATTTAAATCTTTAGTCATTTAATCATTAGCAAGGTACACGAACTATGTATGCATGGTCGGATAGCGATTCAATCAATTTAGTGTGTTTAAAGAAATGGCACGAGACGCCAGATACGGTCAGCTTTGAGCTTGGCCGCATTCCACAAGACTTACATTTCAACTTTAAGCCAGGGCAGTTCATTACCTTGGGTTTGGATATGCCGACGAAAACCGATTACCGTGCCTATTCTGTAGCATCTTGTCCTGAAGATAACCGCCTGAAGCTGACGGTAAAGCGTGTGGAAGGTGGTTTGGTTTCGAACTTTATTGTTGATGAACTTGATGAAGGTGATGAGGTTTCTGTATTGAAGCCAGCAGGTACGTTTAACTGTATTGATTGCATGCCAACGGCAACACAGAAAGTAACGCTAGTGAGTGCAGGTTGTGGTATCACACCTGTGATGGCGATGGCAAAGTATTGGTTGGCTCAAGGTAGTGATATTGAAATCGATTTTGTTCACATGGCACGTAATCGACGCGAGACCATCTACTTTGAAGAGCTTAACCAACTTGATGAGACACATGCGAACTTCAATTTAAGATTACTGCTGAAAGACAGTGAAGGAACAAAGGCTCCTCAAGGCCGATTAGATAAGAATTGGTTAGTGAAACTGAGCCCAGATATCTTAGATAGAACGGTTTATCTGTGTGGGCCTGTAGGCTTCATGCAAGACATAGAAAACTACCTGAAAGAACTTGAGTTCAACATGGATAACTTTTATCAAGAAAGTTTTACTCCAGCGACTCAAACTAATGATTCACTAGCCAATAGCAATACTGCTTCAGAAGAATCACAAGCGGAAGCGTCTGCAGATTCAAATGGTGCCGTTAAGGTGTTTGTTCCTGCCTTTGGCGCAGAAGTAGAGGCGGAGGCGGGCACACCACTCGCTGATTCATTAGAGAAAGCAGGCGTTCCGATTATTATTGCTTGTCGCAGTGGGATTTGTGGTTCGTGTAAGTGTAAAGTAACCAAAGGTTCGGTGGAGTCAAGCAGCCAAGAGACTTTGACGCCAGAACAGATTGAGCAAGGTTATGTACTCGCGTGTTCGAGCTCGATTCAGTCAGATGTTGAGATTGAGTTGTAACAGACGTGAAGTGAAGCTTTCCAAGAGTGATGAGGATAAAGTTCTTGTAATAGCGATAAAAGTTAGCTTGCCAGATGTAAAAAGGCCACTTAGATCAGATAGAGAGAGCAGATCTAAGTGGCAACCTTCCTATTTATACGGGGGAGTAAAACAAGAAGGGTTGCAAAGCCCGTTACAGACCTTGCAGATATAATTATTATGTTGTGGAGCTGGTTACCTAAAACTGTTTATAGAATCTAAGGAAGTCATAGAATCTAAGCAATTTACAGGTTCTAAGCAGTTTTTATACTTCAGGGTAAGTCTTGTAGCGCACACCCATCATTTGTTCCATACAGTGAACAACCTGACAGCTGTAGCCAAACTCGTTGTCGTACCAAATGTACAACACGGCGCGGTTGTCTTGTGCGATAGTCGCAACACCGTCAACCACACCAGGGTGGCGAGAGCCAACCAAGTCCGTCGATACAATCTCAGTCGAGTCTGTGTAATCGATTTGTGCAGACAAAGCAGAAGACAGCGCCATTTCACGCAGGTACTCGTTCAACTCTTCTTTGTTTGTGCCTTTCTCAAGGTTTAGGTTCGCAACTGCCATTGAAACGTTTGGCGTAGGTACGCGAATCGCATTACCTGTTAGCTTACCTTCCATTTCCGGCATCGCTTTTGATACTGCTTTAGCAGCGCCAGTCGATGTCAAAACCATGTTCAGTGACGCAGCACGACCACGACGATCACCCGAGTGGAAGTTATCGATTAGGTTTTGATCATTGGTAAATGAGTGCACCGTTTCGATGTGACCAGACAGCACGCCAAACTTGTCGTGAACCGCTTTCAATACTGGAGTGATTGCGTTAGTAGTACAGCTTGCTGCAGAGATGATGGTGTCTTCTGGCTGAATAACATTTTCATTCACACCAAATACCACGTTCTTGATATCGCCTTTACCTGGCGCAGTCAGTAGAACTTTCTTCGCACCATTACACGCAACGTGTTGGCTTAGGCCTTCCGCATCACGCCATACGCCTGTGTTATCAACCACAAGTGCGTTTTCAATACCGTAAGCCGTGTAATCCACGTCTTCTGGTTTGTTTGCGTAGATAACTTGGATGAAGTTACCGTTAACGATGATCGCTTTGCGTTCTTGGTCTACAACAATGCTGCCGTTGAATTGGCCGTGTACAGAGTCACGACGAAGCAGGCTAGCACGTTTTTCTAGGTCGCCATCTTTGCCGCCACGTACAACGATTGCACGCAAACGCAGTGGATAACCCGGGCCACTTTTCTCGAACAACAGACGAGTGAGCAGTCGGCCAATACGACCAAAACCGTATAATACAACGTCACGAGGTTCTGTCATCGCATCGCCTTTAAGCGATTCGATGAGTGCAGTTTGTAGGAAATCATCCAACCCGTTTGTGTCTTCGCGATCTTGCCAGAATGCATGAGCAAGACGACCAACATCGATGCGACATGGAGATAGATCCATAGAGATAAGGTGTTGAATGATTGGTTGAGTCTGTTCTGCTGTAAGAGGAGAACCAGTGTAACGTTTTGCGATACGGTGAGCTTTGATGATGTCGATAGTTGTCGCGTTAACCAGGGTCTTACCGAAGAGGATAACCTCTACGCCTTTTTGACGGTATAACTGACCTAAAGTTGGGGCGATGGATTCAGCAATAGTTTGACTAGTTTGCCAGTCTAGGAGGTGCTTTTCGGGACTCATCTTTACTCGGGACCTTTCACGTTAAGTTTCTGCATTCATGGCGGTTGTAGGGAAGCCAATCAGCATAGGGGATTTGAGGCATCAGGCTGTGGTCTTTATTGCCACTTAAATGTGCTTGATATGCCTTGTGTGCAACTTGTAATTTTTATGTGGCAGGATTGTAAGGTACGACGGGTTATTCTGCTAGGAAAAATAAATGCAGATAAATTATCTATAAAATTCCGATAGAGTAGCCAGAAATCAACATTTTAGTGTTAATAAAGGCTATTGACTTTAACAATCTGTAGTACTTATTTTTCGACAAAAAATACTTATCTCAAAATATGATATGAAAACCTGGCCATGGTGAACACTAAAGGTGTGATCATGAACACGAGTTACACGTAAAAAGTAAACGACAAATAAGGCAATCAACGAGTTTTCCTATTCGACCTTTGAACAAGCTGAAGTTGAGTGCGGAAAGTACGTAACGCAAGCGTTTAGGTGTCACAAATTTAACCCAACTAACGGCTTGGTTAATATGTAGAATTATTATTGACTGCTGAATCAAACCAATGAGCTTTCCGGTCCACGCGTTCTATGAGTGATAATAACTCGATAATGCGTCGTTTCTTTAAGCTTCAATTGTTTAAAGCTCAGTTATATACACTCTTCATGCTGATACCTCATTTGTTTTTGGGAGTCGTTCTCCCTTTACCCTCTGATATGGATACCAGCGGCGGCTAATTTGTCATTCTGGGCTCGGAGTATCGTTTGTTCATATCCAATTTGATCAATAACTCCGGTTAATGTCCTATTCTTAACTTAGGCTAGAAAAAATCACTTACGGGAAGGGAGTCGTTATAAAAATGATAAACATGTCAATTAGATGGCGTCTTATTTTTCTTTCCACCGTTTCTGTATTCATCATGCTTGGATTTACAGTCAATGAAGTGTTGAAGAACGATAAAAAAATGAGTCACCTTGAGACAACCCGCATTAAGGTTGAAGCGCTTCAATCTTTTAATACTATTTCAAGTGATGCGTATCGATGGTTGGTTCTGTCTAATGATTCCCCCGAAAAAAGCCAATTACTATCAAGACTGCAAACTGAACTTGATAGGCTATCTCAGTTCGAGAGAAGACTTCAATCGCTCGACATTACTTGGACCGTCGAACCACAATTGTTAGAACTGAAGCGTGTGTTAGTTAGCCTAGGTGGAGCTGTAAAAAGTACAGGCGCAATTCCAAACAATGACAATACACAGCTAACAGAGCGCGCTTTCGATTTGCTAAAAGATGTATTAATGGAGTTGTCCGAATATCACATTAATTTAGTCGATGAAAAAATCAGTCAAACCGATGCGGTGTTTATCAATCTCACTAATTACGTATTTTGGACACAGAGAGAAGCGTGGTTAAGTTACCGCTTATATCGTTCTCCAGAACTGAAAGATCAATATCTGTTGAGTTATGTGGGTGCTTTAGAAAGGCAGCAACAGCTGTTAGCGACGTTTTTTCGCTCGGGTAGTCGCTCGCCTGAAATTAGAACACTATTAAAGACGTTTTCCAAAGACGAATTTCAAGACAGTTTTACTGGACGAATTCTGAAAGGAGATTTCTCGTCACCTGAAATATATGAGCATGTTGAAGGTTTAGAACGAAAGAAGCAGGCCATTTCAGAAGCGGTGAGTGCTTACACTCAACAACTTCAATCTGATTTGACCAGAAATATTGCGTTGCAGAAAAGACAAACTTTGATTATGACATTATTGATTCTTGTCGTTTCAGGTGTTTTGCTATGGTTGGGTATCGCGACTTCTTTACGTTTAAACCGAAACTTATCACTCATTTTAAAAGGGGTTTCTGAATGTGCGGATAGTTACGGTAAGCCTACGGTTATTGAAGTGAAAGGTAACGATGAGCTAGCCGAGTTTACTCAAACCCTGAATCGAGTAATGGAGCGTAATCATCAACACAATAAAGAGCTAATTGAAGCAAAAGAGGATGCGATTTCGGCAAACAAAGCGAAAAGTGCGTTCTTAGCTAATATGTCTCATGAGATACGAACGCCGCTCAATGGCATTATCGGTATGGCCGAGATCTTATCCCAGAGCCAACTGAGTGCTAACCAACAAGAGGTACTCGAAGATATAGAATCGTCTTCACATTCGTTGTTGGTGCTGCTCAATGATATTCTCGATCTTTCTAAGATAGAGTCTGGCAACCTAATGCTGTCGCCACATAATGCCGATTTGCGAGAAGCGGTTTATGACTCAGTGAGTGTGATTTTGTCGAAAGCGATAAGTAAAGATATTGAACTCGATATCAATATTGACGCTCAAACCCCACGACAACTGTTTTTCGATGAATACCGCGTTCGACAAGTGCTGACAAACCTGTTGTCTAATGCCATCAAATTTACGTCTAAGGGAATCATTACAACGGATATTGCTTATACACCGATGTCTATGGGCAGAGGTAAGCTCGAGTGTAGTGTATCTGATACCGGGATTGGAATTGAGCCTGAGAAGTTAGAATCCATTTTCGAACCCTTCACCCAAGAAGATGGCAGCATTACACGCCAATTTGGCGGCACAGGGTTAGGGCTTGCGATTTGTCGTCAACTTGTGGATTTGATGGGCGGTTATATTACCGCGCGTTCGCTGAAAGGAGAGGGCTCGACGTTTACTTTTTGTCTGTATGTCGATGTCGTTGAAACTCATGTCCAAACTTTCGAGACTTTAAGTCATGCGACTATTATCTCGAACTCTTTTAATTATCTCGATCAACTGGTTAAAGAGTGTGGTCGCTTGAACATCAAACCTAACGTTGTTTCATCTATATCGGCACTTGATGAGAGCTTAAAAGAAAGTGACTTGGTTTTTTATTGTCACACGCTACATCACTCTATGAGGAAAGATCTTGCAGCGTTAAAGGAGTTATATCCACTGACACGCGTCATTGTGTGTCAGCATCATTTATTTAAAACCAATCTCATACCAGAATCGGTCCACTCGACCCATACATTACCTTTTTTAGGAAGACGATTCCTAAACAGCCTGCAGTCTCTTGATATAGGTGAAGAGCAAGCACCACAGGTGGTATCAAAGGATGAAGAAGTTCGTGCCTTGAATCGACGTATTTTAATTGTTGAAGATAACCTGATGAATCAGAAAATAGCCAGTTTCTTCTTGGAGCAAGCGGGCTATGAATATTTGATTGCCAGTAATGGGCAAGAAGCGGTCGATGTGATAACCCAAGGAGCTCAGTTTGATGCAATCTTAATGGATTGTATGATGCCGGTTATGGACGGTATAACGGCGACTCGAGCGATCCGACAGTGGGAACTCGATCAGCAAGCTATACCACTGCCTATTATTGCGTTAACCGCTAGTGTATTAGAAGAAGACATCAAAGATTGCTTTGAAGCAGGAATGAACGCTTATTTACCGAAACCTTATAAGTCTCATCAGCTTTATGATCTCTTTAGTAGTCTTGATATCGTCTAGTCGTTTTGTTGCCGAGCTCAGTTTTCATTGAGTGATGTTATTGTGAAGCGCCTTTAACGTTCTCTATAGCGCCATAGAGCTTCATTATTAAATGAAGAATAGGGTTATCTCCAAACGACTGCTAAGTATCTAGCGAACTTCCAAGCCAAGGTTGTACTGGGCAAGGCAACGACCTACGTAACTTATTTTTAGTAATGCAGCTACCAATATGGTACTGATGTGTGCGACGATCTGGATGGACAAAGAGAAATGGTTGGCCAAAGGGTAGGCAATGATAATGCTCAGTAGCATGAGCAAGGCAGTAATCGCTAAACTGAAGTTTGATACAGAAAGTAGAGTTTGAAAGCGTTGAGTCATTGTCTTCATATTGAATTCCTAATTGCCAATAATAATTATGATACTTGTTATCAATAGCAATTAGCGTTCCAGTTGTTCTAAATTAATATTATCAATGCTTTACATTGAATTTAAATACCAATAGGGTCAAATTGACTCGGGTGGATTTGCGGTCATTATGACTCGATCGTGTGCTTAATTACCATTGTCTAAACCCGCAAGTATCGATATGGAATCGAACTCCAGAATATAGCCCCAATCCAACGTTGTTTTTTTGCCCGAATTCAGCATGAATCTTTTTAAGTTTAACGTGCAGATCGCTTCGAGAAATGCCGTTGGCAGGAACGAGATCTAAGGCACAGAATTCCAAATGTTTGCTTTGCAGAGCCCCTCCAGCCTGCTGGTTGTAAATCTTAGAACGTTCGCCTGAAACAGGGATAACAATACCAATTTCAGGCTCGATGTATTGTTGTATGTATTTCAAGGTATTGATCATGTTAGGCACGTTTTTCTTATTGGGAAGGGTAAACAAAGTGGTGTTACTCATTGCCCAGTCTGTTCCTTGAAGTAGCACTAAATGCAATGGCATACTTTTGGTCACACCAGCATCTTTGAGCTGTTGCCCAACTTCCTTTACTTTATCTTCTGCATGATTAAGAAGCATCCAACCTCGAAATGCCGATCGAGTCGGAACCTTGTAACCATGAACATCTACTACGAGGTCGTCGTAAGTGATTTCTGTCTCTTCAGTGTAAAGTCTCTCAAATTCTTCGGGGTAGGGCTGAGTTGATGATAGCGCTAAGGTAATCAGAATACTTGCGTACATAGGGTCACTCCATTGCTTGCGTTTACTTAGTAACTTACCTTCACTTGATAACTTGCTGTCACCAAATCATTTACGTTCAATTAAGTATAGACGATAGAATTTACGTACAAAAAAACCCACTACAAAGAGTGGGTTGCTAACATTATTGCAAGTCAATTTACTCGGTTAGATTACTTCTTACCTTGGGTTTGCTTGTCTTCTTCTGTTAGTTCACGAATACGACGGCTGATATCGCGACGCGCTTTAGAAATCTCTGCGCTCTTAATGATGTGGTCATCAACACGGTCTTCGTAGTCTGCTTTCATGTTTTTGATAATGCCTAAGATTTCGTCATGAGTCATTTCTGGCTTGATGTAATCAAGTAGGTTATCAAGGAGGTCGACACGCTTGCGGTTGTCGCGAACTTTCTTTTCGTTGTCTAAAAGTTCACGCTTAAGTTTGTTCTTACGTCGTGCTTGGTTAACAATTTCAAATACGCTGCTCATAGATTCCTTTTCCTATTCGTCAAATACGTTGTCTGGTTCTGATTAAAGCACATCAATTGATGATGTAACAGTCTTTAGATCAAAGCGAAAGTAAGCTTGTATAATTATTCGGCAGTCTCGCTGATACGTGATTGTTTTTATCTAAGTGTTCACGTTAGTATCCAGTATAGATACTGCATTGATACGAAATGTTAAATGAAAGAACAACAATTGGAAATAGTAGATTCGGTGGAGCATGCGACTGAATCTTCAGTAGAGAAAAACAAGCTTCGTGAAGCATATGTCCAAGAGCGTACTTATTTGGAAGTCGTGGAAATAGAGCTTAATCGTTCTAAGATCATATTGATTGATGAGCAAGGTAGAAAGAAACGAGTACCAATTTTGTCTGAGCACTAGCTATTACTGGCTGAATTGTTAAGTGTTGAGGTGGAATTATCAAAAATAATAAAAAGGAAAAACGATGAACACAGTACTTTCCCCAATTGAAGCGAGAATCATTGGTTGTTTGATCGAGAAAGAAGTGACTACTCCCGATCATTACCCACTGACACTGAATAGCTTAACAACGGCTTGTAATCAAAAGAGCAATCGTGACCCAGTTCTTTCTCTGTCAGAGTCAGATGTTTTAGATGCGGTTGATGGTTTGATTGCGCGTCGCATGGTGAGTGATGAAAGCAGCTTCAACAGCCGTGTTAATAAGTATCAACATCGTTTCTGCAATACTGAATTTGGTGATCTGCAGTTTACCGAGCAAGAGCGTGCGATTATTTGCTGTATGTTACTTCGCGGTGCGCAAACACCCGGTGAACTTCGAACTCGAACGGGCCGCCTAGCGAATTTCAATGATGTGAAAGAAGTGGAAGCTACGTTAGAGAAATTAGCTGCAAGAGAAGCTGGTGCATTAGTGGTCAAACTTCCTCGCGAAGCTGGTAAACGTGAATCTCGTTACCAACACTTGTTGAGTGGAGAAGTTGATGTTGAAGCGTTTGAGACGGCATCTGTTGGCGCGGCTACGCCATCTGCGACGAGCGAAAAGTTTGAAGAACTTGAATCTGAAATCGCAAGCCTAAGAGCAGAAGTGGCGGAGTTGAAAGAGTTGGTTGAATCACTGCTTTAAATGACGACGTCTAATAAAGATGCGGATTGGGTCGTGTATCTGATCCGCAATAAAAACAACGCGCTCTATTGTGGAGTAACTAACAATTTAGAGCGTCGTTTTGAACAACATCAGCAAGGTAAAGGTGCAAAGGCCTTAAAAGGTAAAGGTCCACTTAAGCTAGTTTGGAGTTTTAGTGTCGGGTCTAAAAGTGAGGCATTGAAAACCGAATACGCGATCAAACAATTGCCCAAATCTCGTAAAGAAAAATTGGTATCACTCAAATTAATCATTGAGTGGCAAGAAGATAAAATTCAATATACCGAAGTCTCATAAATCATAGCTAAAATATTCACTATTGAACTAATTATTAAGAATGAAGAATTGTACGATACTTTTTAAGTTGTTGATTTTTAATAAATATAAACCGTTTTGTTGTCTTTTTGATACTTGCATTAGGGTCATCAGTTTTTATATCAATATCAGATTGACTAATTACTCATTTGGAATGTCGTTCTAATTAGTTTTAGACGCTATCATTTATCGTCGTTGTCCTACATAATATATTTCAGCCATACAAAGAGATGGTGTCATGCTAGGTTAAAAAATGAGCCAAAGTAGCTCATATAAAACGAGAAAAATATGAAACGTTTATTGATGTTGTTTGGACTTGCCGTATTTTCTGCGTCCGCTCTCTCCCACGGTACCCGTGTCCTCAATGGGTATTGGGAATACCAGGATTATCTTGCTAAATTTCCAGAACAAAAAGCGCTGACGGATAAGATGGTCGAAGCTGTACAAAACCACCCCGTGCCATTAAAGCGAGCTCAAGATAGACCGATCACAATTTCTGTTGTTTACCCTGGCCAACAGATCTCCGATTATTGGGTCCGAAATATCCAAGCCTTTGAGAAACGTCTCGACAGGTTAAGAATTAATTACCAAATAAACCAAGTGTTTACTCGTGTCAATGCGGATATATCTCAGCAGAGTATTTCTTTGCAAGAGGCGATTGAAAACAAGACGGATTACTTAATTTTTACGCTAGATACAACTCGACACCGTAAATTTATTGAGCATGTATTGAGCTCTACGGATACCAAGTTGATCCTGCAAAACATCACCACTCCAGTACGTGCGTGGGCAGACAGGCAGCCATTTATGTATGTGGGTTTTGACCATGCAACAGGCAGCTTGAAGTTGGCGGACTATTTTAAACAAGTGACACCTCCTAACAGTAAGTACTCGGTTCTATATCGTTCAGAGGGCTACATTAGTGATGCTCGTGGCGATACCTTTATCCATGATGTAAACACCGATACTAATTTTGATCTCAAGTCTTCTTTCTACACTAAATCAGATAAGGAAAGTGGTTACCAGGCAGCTAAAATCAGCATTGCGAACAATAAGGATCTAGACTTTATCTATGCATGTGCAACTGATGTCGCTCTAGGTGCTGTAGAAGCGATTCGTGAGTCGCGTAAAGATATCTTAATTAATGGCTGGGGAGGCGGTTCTGCTGAACTTGAAGCGATTGAGAGAGGTGACTTAGATGTTACTGTCATGCGAATGAATGACGATACGGGTATTGCGATGGCAGAAGCTATCAAATGGGACCTTGCTGGGTTGGAAGTTCCTACCGTTTATTCTGGTGAGTTCGAAGTTGTCACCAAAGAAGACTCTCCGGAACGTATTTCAGAACTTAAGAAGCGTGCATTTAGGTACTCAGGCCAATAATGAAGAAAAGCTACGCCAATACACCAAGAAACACTTTAGCCAAATTAATTACCCGTATTATTATTTTAGTGATAGGGGTGATGGCGCTTGGCGTGCTTATTCATAATTATGAGACCAGTAGTAATATTGTGAAACAAGAGACCAATCGAACCGTTCAGCAAACATCAAGCCTGATCCAAAACATGTTCGACTACCGTTTGTCTGTTCTTCAAATTCACCAAGATAGTAGTTCACACAGTCAAACTTTAAGAGGGTATTTTGATACTCATAATGAAGAGGCGTTGAGCTATTTTTTCTTTGGTGTTGATCAGCGGGAGCCTGCTCACGCGCCAGATTTACGCTTTATTTCTACTCATAATGGTCTAGTTTGGGACGATGGAAATGGTCAGTTTTATGGTTTAGACAATACGTCATTAGAGAGTATCTCTAATGAAGTATCGTTCAGTAGTAATTGGCATTTTTTGAAGCTAGCCACCGATATTGGCGACCGCCATTTATTGGCACGAAGAACACCCATTATTGATAACGCGACCGGTGAGGTTCTTGGTCAGTTATATATTGCCATTGTGCTAGACAATAACTTCTCTCTTGCAGAATCTATCCAACAAGGAAGTAATTGCGAAAATATTGTCATCGAGGCTAATGGAGCGCCAGTTACTTCAACGTTCAGTGGTGACGAAAGCTATACGATAACGGATATTCTTGCTTACGAAGTCCATGATGAATTACCTCTCCACTTCGTCACCATCACGACGATTCAGATAAACGCCGTTGATACACCACTCACTATTCGAGCGGTGCAAAAAAACACCAATTTTATTGAGTTAGAAGAGAATTATGAGCGCGCCATTATTGTCGTGATCGTTGTGATCGTCTTTATGTCCTTCTTTACGCGAGCTTGGATTCAAAGAAGAGTCGCGGCTGAGCTCGATAAACTGATGAACTTTACCCGTTCCGCAAGTGACAATGATGAATACAACAAGTTTGATGGTTCCAATATTTTCGAGTTCCATCATATTGGTTGCACGCTAGAAGATACCTTTGAACGTTTATCTGAACAGAACCAAAAGTTCCAAGATCTGTTCAATTTTGCTCATTCACCCATTTTGGTCTGGTCTGAAAAAGGCGATTTGATTCAGATGAACCCGGCAGCTCGCATGGCTTTATTCGATGACGATGACAACTATGGTGCGATGGCTCAAGAGTTTGAGAGTCGTATGTTGCCGAACATTCAAATGGTGGTTCAAGGCGCGAAACTGACGGGGATTAATGTGCCAATCGGTGAAAAGGTGTTCCGTTGGAACATGTCTGCGATTCGCGTTGAACACGGTATTACAGGAGTGGTGGTTCAAGGGCAAGACATCACTAAGCTGATAGAAGCAGAGAGACAGGCTGATCGAGCAAGAGAAGAAGCTGAGCATCTTGCGAATGTACGAGCCGACTTTTTAGCTAAGATGAGCCATGAGATTCGTACGCCGCTAAACGGTATTCTAGGTGTGTCCCAGCTGCTTAAACGTTCTTTACAGGGAGAAGATAATCGGGGCCAAGTCGATGTACTTTGCAACAGTGCTGAACACTTACTGGCGGTACTTAATGACATCTTGGACTTCTCTAAAATCGAACAGGGTCAATTTAATATACAGAAAAAAGACTTTCGCTTAACGGAGTTGGTTAATACGTTGGATAGTATTTATCGACCGTTATGCGAGGATAAATCAGTTGTCTTTAGTATTGTGAATCATTTAGTTGATGACGTTGAGATATACACTGATCAAGTTCGACTTAACCAAATTATGTTTAACCTATTGAGTAATGCATTGAAGTTTACTCATCAAGGCAGCATTTCAGTCAACTTTGAGCTAGAAAGTATTTTTAACTCCGACAAAGCCAGCTTAATTGTGCGAGTCAAAGACAGTGGTATTGGTATTGATGAAAACAAGATCGATGCAGTTTTTGAACCGTTTGTACAAGCAGAGGAGACCACAACTCGCGAGTATGGCGGCACTGGTCTCGGATTAACGATTGTAAAAAACCTAGTCGATATGCTTGAGGGAGATATTCAAGTTCGCAGTGTCATGGGTCAAGGCTCTGAGTTTATTGTTGAATTACCGGTTGAATTGCATTCAAAGTCGTTGTTAGGTTACAAACCACAAGCAGAGATTGATCCTGAAACGCTTTTTAGTCGACCTTTAGAAGTATTGTTGGTAGAAGACAATCACACGAATGCATTTATCGCACAAGCTTTCTGTAAAAAATATGGAATGATCGTGACTTGGGCTAAAGACGGTTTAGAAGCAATAGAAATGGCAAAGGCGAATACGTTTGACCTCATTCTAATGGACAACCAACTGCCTAATTTAGGAGGGGTCGAAACCACTCAGAAATTGAGAGATGAGATTGTTTTGTCAACACCTATCTATGCCTGTACCGCTGACGCTCAGAAGTCGACTAGAAACAGCTTCCTAGCCGCCGGGGCAAATTACGTGATTGTAAAACCGATCAAGGAAGAGTCTCTACACCAAGCTTTTGTACATTTTAAAAACTCTTACTGGGAGCAACAGGACTAATCTTTAGCAAAAGCAAAAGCAAAAGCAAAAGCAAATAGTCGTATGGGATTCCTTTATGAAATTGTGGTGAAATATCGTTTTTATTCCTAAAATTTTATAATCACAATATCCCAATAATAAACTGCTACAAAGAACTTGCGATAAAGGCTTGTTCCAACAGTAGTGTTTTTAGCTCATCACTCATGCTTAAGTGTTCGGGAAATTGGATACCAAAAATCCAGCCTTGACCTTGCTTTTTCTTACTCACCACTTTGTAGACCAACTCACTTTCTAAATGCTCGCTCAGTACTGAATTGACTTTGATCTTCCAACCTATATCGATATCAGATTGCTGTGTAATGTAAACACCACAGCCAGAGACAGAAAAATCCACTAACGTTGCGTCAAGTGACAGCGTGTCAAAGGTCACTTCACACCCTAGGTGCACTTTGTATCTTTCGTGTTCGCGGATTGGTTTAGTCGCAAAATTAGACGGCGGGCGAAGAAAAATAAGATGCGCTGGCGAAGTGATATGAGCCAGTACATTGGTTTTAAATGCAATGATATGTCCAAGCTCAGTATCGGTAATAGCACGGACAATCATATCAACATTAGTGAGCTTTCTGAGAGTGAGTGCCTCGGTTGCTTTTTGGGAGAGCTCTAAGATCAGGTACTGATCTTCCTTATAGCCAATATACAGGGTGCTTATTTGGACTGAGTCGTCTGGGCCGAATTCCAACACACCTGCTGTTTTTGTACCGGGTTTAAGGTATCTGAACAGTTCTATGTTTTTATCTTTATGCATATTCGTTATTGAACAATGTTAACCATCTGATGAAATAATATAACGTCCTGATAATACTATGTCATTAGTTTCATTAAGGTAATTGCAGGTGTCGAGTAAAAAGGTGAGGTGTTTTCAACAGGAAACAACAGCTTACTCTTGCCGTAAAACAAGATAGACTATTGTTAGTTGTGTACTTAATGGAGAATGAGTAAATGGAACTGGAAACTTTCTTAGAAAACCTGAAACAAGCACCGGAAAGCGTTCAATTTGAAGATACAATGCAAGTGATAGAAGCTAGCTATGATTTTTCTGAGAGTGAATTTCGTAATGGCGATGTGGTTAATGCGGCAGGGCAGAACAATGGTTCGTGTAAGATTTTTGCCTTTGGTTTAGCGTTAGGCCTCTCAGTAGATCAAACGTTGGCTTGTTTTGGTCAGTTTTACCGAAATGACGTACTAGATTTTCCTGAGAATACCGACCATCAAAATATTCGAAACTTCATGATACATGGTTGGAGGGGAGTCGAGTTCTCTCAGCCGGCATTGGTTGCAAAAGCTAAGTAATCACTCATTTAGTTAATCGTGTCTTGAAGCGAGATAATGGTATCTCGCTTCTTTTTGCGTTCTAGTGCAAGTTCATAGGCACAAAAACTACTGAACAGGTAAGGCTGATAGGCACTTACGACACAGACAAACACCTGCTTTTGGAATATTGTCGGTGTCTCGCTTCTCTAATTCAAAGCACCAACACGTCTCTTTTCCCGCACTGATATCACATTGTGCAGGCTCATTGCATTCTGGGCATTGATGAGTTGAGCTAATGCCACTCAGATTATTCATCACTGATTCTCTTTCGTTTTCAGATAACCCTTTCCAGCCGATAATCTCATCCATTGTTCGATGGCATCCACTGCATATGCCGCCATTATTTTTACAAGCCGCTCGGCAAGGTGTTTTCATTTATCTGACCCATGATTCATTTGTGCTGAAATGTAGCATATTTGTTTTCCTTTGCAGAGCCCTGTTAACCAAGAATTGACTCAGTAAAATTAACAAAGCAACTCGTAATTTTAAGGTTTTTCATGTAGCATCTCGCCCCTTTTGTCGAGTGGGGGATATTATGTTTATTGGATTTGATTATGGAACGGCAAACTGTTCTGTTGCAGCAATGGTTAATGGAGAACCAAGCCTATTACCGTTGGAAGGTAACAACCACTATATTCCCTCAACTGTGTTTGCTCCGACTCGTGAAAGCGTTTCTGAGCATCTATTTCGCCATTTGAATATCAAACCGAGCGATGTGGTTGGCGAGCAGGTGTTACGACGTGCGATTGCGTTGAACCGAGAAGAGAGTATTGATTTAGTGCCTGAAGATATGGCATTTGGTCAGGCAGCGTTGGATCTTTACTTAGAAGACCCTCGTGACGTTTACTATGTGAAATCGCCGAAATCTTTCCTTGGTGCGAGTGGGCTACATGATGTTCAGGTGAGTTTTTTTGAAGATTTAGTCTGTGCAATGATGGCGAATATTAAACACCAAGCCGAACTGACGACTCAAGAACAGATTAAACAAGCCGTTATTGGTCGTCCGATTAACTTTCATGGTCGAGGTGGTGAAGAAGCAAACCGACAAGCCGAACATATTCTTTCTCGTGCAGCTAAGCGTGCAGGCTTTACTGATATTGCTTTTCAATTTGAACCTGTTGCGGCGGGGCTTGATTACGAAAGTACCCTAACTGAAAACCAAACGGTATTGGTGGTGGATATTGGTGGTGGTACGACCGATTGCTCATTGTTAGAAATGGGACCAACTTGGTCGGGTAAGGCGGATCGTACTCAAAGTTTATTAGCCCACAGCGGGCAAAGGGTAGGAGGGAATGACCTTGATATCTACCTTGCTTTTAAACAACTGATGTCACCTTTCGGTATGGGTAGTAAAGGCATTTCAGGTATCGATATGCCGCTGACTCAATTCTGGAATCCAATTGCGATCAATAATGTTGAAGCGCAAAAGAACTTCTATTCTCGCGAAAACCTAGCGGCCTTGAAGTTACTTCGTAAAGAAGCTTCAGATCCTCAAAAGTTAGATCGCTTGATGAGGGTTTATCACGATACTCTAGGCTACAGCATTGTGCGTCGAGCTGAAGAAACCAAAATTGCTTTAGCTGAATGTGCTCAATACCGAACGGCGATTAATGTCGCTTCTGAGTTAGTGGAAGTTGATATCTCTGTTGAACAGATGATCGAAGCTATTGAAACACCAAAGTCTAAGATGATTGAGTTAGTAAAAGAAGCCATTCAACAAGGTCAGAAAAAGCCAGATGTTATCTACATGACCGGTGGTTCGGCTCGCTCTCCAATCCTTCGCCAAGCAGTAGAAGAAGCTGTACCGAATGTACCGATTGTGAGTGGTAACTATTTCGGCTCAGTAACAGCAGGTCTGGCTCGTTGGGCTGAGGTTTGCTTTAAATAAGAACGAAAGCTATGAGTTATTGAAGGCAACCCATCACTGATTGGTTGCTTTTTTTGTATCTGGCTTCGATGAATTTCCGCTGAGTTACTTTTTCTTCTCTAAAGCAGTGGAAATTATTTTACCGGGTTAAATGTTTCAAATGCATTCTAGATGTTACAAGGTGTTTCAAGGTTAAAAGTTTGTCATATAATGGTCTGATGAGTAATTTTAAATTTTGATTTTTAATGTTTATTTGGTGATTAGAAAACCAAAAATTTTGATGTTTTTATCTCAAAAAGTAACAGTTCGCATTTGTTTTTTTAGTTTAATTTATTGTTTAAAAAGGTTTTTTTGTTTTTTATAGTTCGAATTTTTTTATTTTACATATTTTAATGCAACTTTTTGTCATTCGTATATTAGTGTTTGTCCACTTGTTAAATGCAGGTAACAACTTCTCCGTAAGCACGAGGTTGTTAGTGAATAACTCACCCAGTTACATAATGGATATGACAATGAATAAGAAACTTTTAGCGCTAGCAATTTCTGGTGCAGTATTTGGTACACAGGCAGTTGCAGTAGAGCTTTACAACGAAGACGGCACAACATTCTCAGTTGGCGGTCACGTTTCAGTTGCAGTTGGTGATGTAAACAGCGATGACCGTCTTAACAGCGATGATATCGGTGTAGAATCTGTTTCTCCACGTATCAACTTCGGTGCAACTCACGATCTTGGTAACGGCTTTACTGCTGATGCTAAAGGTGAATGGGCGCTAAACATGCTTGACGGTGGTGAAGAGTCATTCACAACTCGTCTTGGTTACGTTGGTCTTTCTCATGACGATTACGGTCGTGCAGCAGTAGGTACTCAATGGGCACCTTACTACAACGTTGCTGGTGTAGCAGATATGCCAATCGCATTCGCGAATGACTTCATCTACGAAGATCACGGTAACCTAGGTACTGGTCGTGGCGAAGAAATGGTTAGCTACGGCAACGCTATCGACTTCGGCAACGCTGGCTCTCTAAACGCAGCTGTTGCATGGCAAGGTCGCAAAGCTGATGGTGCGAACGAATACGGCAACCGTGCTCAAATTGCTTTGAATTACGCGATTGCTGACGTTACTGCGAACTACGCATACAACACCGGTGATGTTAACTACTTTGGTGTAGTGGGTTCAAAAACTGCTGATTCTCACGTATTAAGTGCAACTTACGGTTCATACGGCGCTGAAGGTCTTTACCTTGCTGGTGTATACGCAATGAACAACTACATGAACTCAGGTAACGGCCAGATTCTTGAAGAGTCAGTTGCAATTGAATTACTAGCTTCTTACGCTCTTTCTAACAGCCTTAACCTAAGCGTTAACTACGAAGCGGTAGAAGACGACAAGCTAAGCGATACAGTATTTGCTACTACTGCTCTACAAGCTGAATACAACTTCACGTCTCAGTTCGTAGGCTTTGCTGGTTACCAGTTCGACCTACAAGGTTCTGGCGTTTACAAAGAAAAAGCTGACGACCAATGGTTAATGGGTGCTCGTTACTACCTATAAGTCGCAGACTTATTTAGC
>Ga0209121_10002446_pt1 | contig 18879 bp, 11 predicted proteins | sample Cruoilmetagenom3_FD_187292 | JGI IMG/M metagenome (GOLD analysis project Ga0209121, IMG submission 187292) | Oil polluted marine microbial communities from Coal Oil Point, Santa Barbara, California, USA - Sample 3 (SPAdes) (version 2) | ecosystem: Environmental > Aquatic > Marine > Oil seeps ...
CGGGCCGGGTCGGGTCGTGGAGGATGAGCGGGACATTGGCGACCTGCTCCCACAAGGTATGCTTGCGGAAACGGTCGCGTTCGCCGAGGTGCAGGCCGTGGTCGGAGACGAGGAGGACCAGGGTGTTGTCGGCGTGCGGCGAGGCCTTGAGCGCGTCCCAGACCCGGCCGAGCTGGTGATCCACGTAAGACACCGCAGCAAAATAGTTGCGCAGGCTTTTCGACCAGAACCGGTAGTTTCGCGCGTCGATATTCGGCGGCGCGTCTTGGTCCATGACCGGACAGGCATCGAACCCATTGCGCCAGGCGGCAGGCTTCTTGAAATCCTTCGGGTCGTACATCTCCTTGAACCGGAGCGGCGTCGTCCAGGGGCCGTGGGTGCCGTTGAAGCCGATCTCGCGGTAGAACGGGGCGTCGTCGTTGTATGTCCGAAAGAATTCCTCGGCCGAGGTGGCGACCTGGTGGTCGTAGAGGCGCTTGTCGGCCCAGTCCTCGACGGTTGCCATGCCGCCGCGATAGCCGCCCATCTCGACCCGGCCCGGCATCCCGCGTTTGAGGTAGATCCGCTTGCGGCGTTCGAGTTTGAACGCCTTGGGGTCGTCGGAGAATATCTCGCGGTGCACCGTCTCTGGCAAAGGTGCGTAGCCACGCATCACCTTGCCGCCCGACGAGGTGAAATACCCCGCCTGCCGCAACCGGTGCGGCCACATCGCACTTGCCGGCATCTTGTCGAAATACGTCGCGTCGGAATTCAGCACCCCGGTTTGATGCGGCGAACGCCCCGACATGAAACTCGCCCGCGACGGGCTGCAGACCGGCACCTGCGCATAGGCGCTGTGAAAGGCGGTGGACCCGGCGCAGATCCGGTCGAGGTTGGGGGTCTGCAGGGTCGGCCCGAAAGCTGTGCGGTATTTCCAGACCGCGACCATGTCGTCGAAACTGACGAGAACGAGGTTCTTTCGGTCGGATCCCACGTCACCCTCCTCTGGCCGGGCGCCTCGGCGCGGGCGCGCGCGACCCCGGGCAGGTTTTTGCTACAGGGGCCCGGCGGGAATGTACATTTCCAACCTTTCAGATCTGTTGCGGCGTGGATGGAAGCCCACACATGCGCCGGATTTCTGGACGTTCTTGGGGGGGGGCCTGTCGGTCGACACCCGCGCTACAGGATCGGCGCGCCGAGCCGGAAGGTCGCTTCGGCCAGGCGGCGGGGGAGGGTCGCGGGTTTGGTGCCTTCTTTCGCGGTCCGCGCGAGCCCCAAGAACCACGTCGCCAGCGCCGCCACCGTGGCTTCGTCATAGACCACCAGCGCGGTCTCGAAATTGAGCAGCATCGAGCGGACGTCGATATTGGCCGAGCCGACGATGGCGAGGTCGTCGAACACCACGGCTTTCGCATGCATCATCCGGGGGCCATAGCGCAGCACCCGCACGCCCGCCTCTTCGAGATCGCGCAGATAGGCGCCGCGGGCGAAGTCGGCGATCCGCTGGTTCGACCGGGCCGGTACCAGCAGGCGCACGTCGCGCCCGAGCCGACCCGCCGTCGCGAGCGCGTGCAGGAGCTGGTCGGAGGGCAGGAAATAGGGCGTGGCGATCCAGATCCGGTCATGGGCCGTGTGGATCGCATGCACCAGTGCGTCGTGCAGCCCGTCGTGTGGCAGATCGGGACCGGATGGAACAAGCTGTGCCACGGTATCGCCGGTTACCGGCCCGGTCGGGATGATTGACGCCGCCTCCGGCTCGCCTTCCTTGCGCCAGTCGGCCTCGAACACCTCGGCGAAACGCCGCACCACCGGCCCTTCGATCGTGTAGGACAGGTCGTGCCAGGTGGCGGGGTCGCTCGGCGCGCCGAGATAGGTGAGGCCAACGTTGCGCCCGCCCGACCAGACCAGCCGCCCGTCCATGATGACCATCTTGCGGTGGTTGCGCAGGTTGAGCCGCCCGGTTGCGAGGAATTTCGGGAAGGGCGAGAAAATTCTCAGCTCGCCGCCGGCGTCGACGAAGGCCTTGAGCGCCGCGCGCGGCCGCTTGATGATCGTGCCCAAGTGGTCGAGGATCAGCCGGACCCGGACACCGCGCGCCAATGCCTCGATGAGCGACGCCATGAAGGCCTCGCTGTAAGGATCGGGATCGAGCCGGTAGAGCGCGATGTCGAGGCTTGTACGGGCCTCGGCGACCATGTCCTGAAGCGCGACCCGCGCCGCTTTCGGATCGGTTTCGAGCACCATGCAGTGGCCGGCACGGGCGGCGGGCAGCTTGAGCCGGCGGAACATGCCATCGAGGTCATGGATGGGGGGGCCGGGGTCGTCCGGCTCCGGCGAGAAGGGGATGTATTCGTAGCGGGTGCCGCGTTTGCGCACGCCGAGCGCGAAGAACAACGGCACCCCGAGGTAAGGCACCGTCACGATGAACAGGATCCACGCGAGCGCCGATTGCGGCGAGCGGCGCTGTTGCAACACCCAGATCAGGGCGGTGCCGATCAGGAGCACGCCGACCGTGACAGCCAGGAAGGTGAAGACGACGCTCATCCGGTTTCCGGTCAAGGCAAAGGGTTGTTTAGGAAATAGGCGCGGGGCCGGGGCGTTTGAAGATGTGGCCGCCTCGACGCGCGTGTTTCCCGCGAGCGCCCATCAAGGCGGCAACCCGTCGCGGGATCGGGCGATGCCCCCGGTTTTCACCGCGCCCGCGCCCGCCGCCGGTTCCGCTGCCGCCCGCGGGCGGCTATGATCGGCCCATGACGTTAGCTCTTTTGGACCGCGCCCGGGCGGTCGTGTTCACCGACCTGGACGGAACGCTTCTCGACCACGAAAGCTATTCTTGGGACGCCGCCGTCCCGGCGCTCGAAGCGTTGAAGGCGGCTGGCGTGCCTTTGGTGCTCGCAAGCTCGAAGACGGCCGCCGAGATTGCCGACCTGCACGCGGACCTGGGGCTCGCCGAGATCCCCGCCATCGTCGAGAATGGCGCGGGATTGTTCCGCCCCGGAGAGGAGGAGGACGACGACAACGCCTATCGGAGCCTGCGCCGCGCCCTCGAGGTGCTGCCGAAGGAGCTGCGGGTGTTTTTTCGGGGGTTTGGTGACATGAGTGCCTTCGAAGTGGCAGACATCACCGGGCTGTCGCGCGACGCCGCGGCGCTGGCGCGCACCCGGCAGCATTCCGAGCCCGGCCTTTGGGCCGGCGATGCGGCAACGCTCGAGGCCTTCGTCGCGGCCCTCGGCGCGCAGGGCATCGCCGCCCGGCGCGGCGGGCGGTTTCTCACGCTCTCGTTTGGCGCCACCAAGGCCGACCGGATGGCGGAGATCGCGACCGCGCTCGGCGCCACCACGTCGCTCGCGCTGGGGGATGCGCCAAACGATGTCGAGATGCTCGAGGCCGCCGACACCGGCGTGATCGTGAAGAATGACCATGCCCCCCCCCTGCCCCGGCTCACCGGCGAGGACGCCGGCCGGATCACCCGGACCGAAGCCCCGGGGCCCGCGGGCTGGAACCTCGCTGTCCTTGACTGGCTCGGTGCGCTGGATCAAAACCGTTTCGGATTGACGCAATCCGAACATTGATTTTGATCCGGATTCAAGGGTTTGAGAATTGTCGCGGGATCGGGCTGTTTCCGGCTGATCCGTTTTTTCTCTATGACGCGATTGAACCGACACCCCACCGATACCCCTCAGACGGAGCCCCGACCCCCGCATGGCTGACTTCCACCAGAACGGTAACATCGCCCAGTTTCACAACCTGCGCACCCGCCCGCTCGAAGAACTGGTCTACGAGATCGAGGCCTTCAGCCAGACCCGCAAGATCAGCCTGATCCTGCCCTCGCTCTACGCGGAGCTGGAGGGCGAGGCTTTGCCGGCGATCCTCGACGAGCTTGGCAAGGTGCCCTACCTGCACCGCATCATCATCGGGCTCGACCGGGCCGACGAGGCCCAGTACCGCGCGGCGCGCAAGTTCTTCGCCCGGCTGCCGCAGGAACACGTCGTGCTGTGGAACGACAGCCCGCGGATGAAGGAGATCGGCGCGCGGCTCGAAGAGATGGGGCTCGCGCCGCGAGAACCCGGCAAGGGCAAAAACGTCTGGAGCTCGATCGGTTATCTCCTCGCCTGCGCCGACAGCGCGGTGATGGCGATCCACGATTGCGACATTCTCACCTATTCCCAAGAGATGTTGGCCCGCCTCGTCTACCCGGTGGCGCATCCGGGGTTCTCGTATCAACTTTCCAAGGGCTATTACCCGCGCGTCGGCGAAGGCAAGCTCAATGGACGGGTCACGCGGCTCTTGGTGTCGCCGCTGCTGATCGCGCTCAAGAAGGTGATCGGCGACCGCGATTACATCGAGTATCTGCGCGCCTTCCGCTACCCGCTCTCGGGTGAGTTCGCGATGCGCACCGCGATGCTGCCCGACCTGCGCATCCCCTCGGACTGGGGGCTGGAGATCGGGGTGCTCAGCGAGGCCTGGCGCAACCTCGCGCCGCAGGCGGTGTGTCAGGTGGAGATCGCCGACCGCTACGACCACAAGCACCAGGAGGTGAGCGCCGAGGACGCGAAGACCGGGCTGAACCGGATGTCGATCGATATCTCGAAAGCGATCTTCCGCAAGCTCGCCGCCGATGGCACGGTGTTCACCTCGAACACGTTCCGGACCTTGCGCGCGACCTACTACCGGACCGCGCTCGATCTTCTGGAGGCCTATGCCAACGATGCCCGGATGAATGGCCTCAGCCTGGACCGGCATGCGGAGGAGGAGGCCATCGAGCTGTTTGCGGGCAACATCGTGATCGCCGGCAAGGCATTTCTCGAAAACCCGCATGAAAGCCCGTTCATCCCGAATTGGAACCGGGTGAACGCGGCAGATCCCACTATCATTGCCGACCTCAAGGCAGCGGCGGCGGCCGACGAAGCGGAGTTCGCGGCAGGGTGACGCGGGGGGACCGCCGTTCGAACGGCGGTGAAACGCGATTGCTTAATCGCGTTGCAAGCGGTTTCGAAACCGCTTGGGCCCGGACCGCACCGTTGGCGCAACCTGCGACCCGGCGTGCCGGCTGCAACGCCGCGCCGGCACCGCCGCGCTCAGTGAGAATTCGCGATCCAGCGGCACTGGTAGGGGGCGAGCGTGACGGACCCCTCGCCCGGCCGCACAAGGTCGCCGGAAATCAGGTCGGCCCAGACCTCGTCCTCGATCAGGTTGAGCTGGATCGCCGGGATCTCGACCGCCTCGTCCGAGACGTTGTGCAGGGCGAACAGCGATTGCGTCCTGTCGAGCGATTGGCGCCAGATGCCGAACACCCGCTCGTCGAGACTGAGGGTGAACTGGGTCGCGTTGGGGTGGAAGGCCGGTTGTCGGGCGCGCAGTTTCAGCCGCGCCGACAGCCGCCGGAGCACTTGGGCCTGGTCGCTGTCCGGATCGGCCAGCAGGTCCAGCAGCTGCGGATAGTCCCAGCGGTGGCGGTTGATTGCCCGGTTCATGCCCCGCCGTTCGACCGCATCGAGATCGTTGGGCGTGGCCAGCAGCGAGTGGATGTAAAACGCCGGGATGCCCTCAAGCGACATCACGATGGTCTGCGAGCAGAGGAACCGGTCGATCTTGTGGTCGTCCGCGCCTTTGAAGGTGTGGCCCGTGGCATCGAAATAGGAGGTGTTGAGCTCGTAGACCGCCTCGCCCCCGCCAGGCAGCGCCCGCATCGAGGCGAGCCCCCCGGCGGATTTCACCGTCTCGATCATCCGGTCGATCTCCGCCTCCGGCAGCAACCCTTCGGCGGGGCGCATGCCGATGCCGTCATGGCTGGCAGTGAAGTTGAGATAGGCGCAGCCGAGCGGTGCGGGCGGCATCCCGCGCTGCCACTTCAGCAGATGCACCGCCGTGCCCGCGAGCACCGCGTGCAGCACCAGCGGCGGCAGCGGGAAATTGTAGACCACATGCGCTTCGTCGCGGTGGCCGAAATAGGACAGATTCTCCGCCTTCGGCACGTTGGTCTCGGTCAGGATCACGACGCTTTCGGTCGAGAAGTCGGCCAGCAGGCGCAGCAGTTTCACCACCGCATGGGTTTCAGGCAGGTGGATCGAGGGGCTGCCGATCTCCTTCCACAGGAACGCCACCGCATCGAGCCGGATGATCCGCACCCCCATATCGACATGCAGCCGGATTACCCGGAGCATCTCGAGCAGAACCTCCGGGTTGGAGAAATCGAGATCCACCTGGTCGGGACCGAAGGTGCACCAGACGTGCTTGGGGCCCGCTGCTGTTTCGACTTCGCGCAGCAGCGGCGAAACGCGCGGCCGGACCACGGCGGAGAGATCGTCGTCGGGGTCGGCCGTCACGAAGAAGCGGTTGTAGGGGGCGTGGTCCTGCAAGAACGCGTTGAACCAGCCCGATTGCGACGAGACGTGGTTGAGCACGAGGTCGGACATCAGGTGGAAATCGGTGCCGATCCGGGTGATGTCGGCCCAGTCGCCGAGCTTGCCGTCGACCTTGCGGTAGTCGGTGACCGCGAAGCCGTCATCGGAGGTCCAGGGGAAGAACGGCAGGATATGCACCCCGTTCACCACCCCTTTCATGTGTCTCAGCAGGAAGTCGTGCAGGAGCGCGAGCGGCTTGTGCGCGCCATCGATCAGGCTGTCGCCGTAGGCGATCAAGAGAGCGTCGCGTTCCGACCACATGTTGTTGCCGGGCCGGCGCCGACGGATCCGCCGGTGGGCGTCCTCCGGCCAATAGGCGTCGATCACCTGCGACGCGAGAATATCAGTATCGAGGTCGGGGTAGATCCGGTCGAGGAGCCCGGTGAGCCGGGAGCCGAAAGAATGCGAGTTGTGTGTCATGATCCCTGACAAACTTTTGAGACTCCACGGAACTTTCCGGGATGTCGTTTCCCGACGTTAAACCGGCGATGCGGGGAAGGTCCAGAACCGGTGGGCCGAAACCGGCCCGTGTCCCCGGCATTCGGGCGGTTTGCCCAACGCACTGGCACATCCGGGCGCGCCCGCGGGGCCGCGCTCGGGACGACGCGCGCGTCAGCCGCCGATGAGCTGTTCGGCAGCCGCGCGGGTGCCGGGACCGACGATCCCGTCGACGATGCCATTGTAGACGCCGCGCAACGTCAGCGCGTCCTGGAAGGCCGTCGCGGTATCGTAGTCCCAATCGAAGGGGGCGTCCCGGCGCAGCTCCTCGAACGGTACGTCGCCCGATTCCAACGCTTCGATGTAGAGAGCGGCGGCACGACTGGGCAGGCGCTCGACACCGCGGCCGAGCTCATAGAGCACACCCAGGGCCGCTTTCGCCGACGGCAGGCCGGCATCGGCCGCCATCAGCGTGAGCCGTGCCTGTTCGCCCGGGTTTTCCGGCAGACCGCTATCGGGATCGCCATAGAGCCCGGCGAGTTCCAGCGCCGCTTCGAAATTGCCGGCGTCCGCGGCCCGGGTAAACCAGGTCACGGCCTGGTTCGGGTTTGGAATGCCGAGCCCTGGATCGGCCCGCCCCGGGATGCCCTCGCCGTCAAGATAGGCCTTCGCCAGCCGGTATTGTGCAAAATGGTAGCCGTCGTTGGCCGCCTCGGTGAGCAGCTCGACCATGCGCGCCGAATTCTGCGGCACGCTGCTGCCCTCGCCATGCATCAACGCCAGCACGGTCATCGCCTGGGTGTCGCCGAGGGCTGCGCCGCTTTCGAGACGCGCGGCCGCCTTGGCGCTGTCCGCCTGCACTGGCGGCGCCCCGTAGACATAGAAATCGGCGAGACGGGTTTCGGCGGCGCCTACGCCGTCGCCAGCCGCGCGTTCATAAAGCGCGAATGCGCCGGGAAAATCGCCCCTCGCCAGCGCAACCTCGCCTGCGAAGAACAACACGTCCGGAGCGGCGCGCGGTCCTTCGGAGGCCGCCACGCAAGCCGGGGCCGCCTCGACCAGACGCGCGCGCGCCGCGGCCTTTTCGGCCTCGTTGACCGGCACGCCCGCGAACGGCTCTCCAAGCGCCTCGAGACAGACGATCTGGTTCGGGTCGGTCATCGACTTTTCTTCGAATTCCGCCTGCGGGTCATCGGCCAGCGCCGCGAGTACGGCCGCCTCTTCACCGGTCACGACCTCTTCGGTGACATCGGCAAATTCCAGGTCGGGGGCCACGAATTCACCCGCCGCCGCCGCTTCGAGCACCGCGTTGGCCGCGCCGGTCCTGCGCACGAACGCCGCAAGATCGGTCTCGCGCGGCTCTTCGGCCTCGCCGGGCAAGGCGACCGTCACGAGATCGTCCGGGCCGATATCTCCGCCCACCAATTCCGTCGTCGACGGGGGTGTCAGCACCGCCGCCGCCAATGCCTCGAGCAATTCCGGGCGCGTGGGACGAGGCAAAGCACTGGTGTCTTCGCGGGTGAGGCGGACGAACTCCTCGCCCGGCGCATCCTCGTCGGACGCGGACCCGTCGCCGAGATCGGCCGTGGCGACCGCCACATCCGGGTCGGGAATCGCGTCCACGGGGACCTGCACAGGATCGGCGCCAATCTCGACCTCGGGGCGCGGCGCGGGCGCTTCCGCGGCCGGCTCCGGCACCACCTCCGACGTCTCGAGCACCACATCGGCCAACCCGCTCACGGGCGGAGCCTCGACGGGGCCCTGGGCCGCTCCGGCGGCCTCGGCCACAGCCGGGCCGTCATCCGCGACCTGGGTGCTCGCGGACGCGGCGGGCACCTCCGCGACTTCGGGTACGGGCAGCGCGATGTCGCCGGGCTCGCCCGTCTTCGGATCCGTACCGGCCGTCTTCGGCCCGGCAACCTCGACAGGCGCCTTTTCCGGCGCGCTCACGGTGCCCTTGTCGATTGTTGCTCCGAGCAGACCTCCGCCGGCGCCGGATGCCTCCTGCGCCGTCACGAGCGACGGCCAAGCCACCGCCGCCGATGCGATCACGAGCTGGTAGACCTTCACGAGCGATCCCCTTTTGGTTTGCGCATGTCATGGGTAGCCCGCGAAATCGCCTATGTCCATGAAAAGACGGCAATCGGCGGTCATTCGGCGTTGCCTGTGCGGAACCCTGCCAGTAGCCTGACCGGGTCTGATGTTGCCCCGGTCCGGAAGGTGTCCGTTTGTCATCACGCGTTGAAAGCCCGCCGACCGCCGCGTCGGACCTGAGAGTCTCGCTCGATCGCGACCTGCTGAACGGGACCCTGGCGCTCGAAGCCTTCTGGCAGGCCCTGCGAGAAGACTGGCGCACCCTGCGCCATGCCCCCGCCGCCTTCTCCGGCCTGCCGGGCGCGGCGGCGACGATCCTGACCGGCAGCACCGGGCCTCGGATCGACACCCTGCCCTTCAACGCCCTGGTGATCGACCGGCTGCATGCGGCGCGCGCAGAGGGCCGTCGCGTGGTGCTGACCACCACCGGCGCGCCCGATTTCGCCGAACAGGTGGCCCGGCACCTCGATTGCATCGATGCGGTCCAAACCGTGACCGAGACACACCATGTGTCGCCAATGGTGCGCACCGGCCCCGCCGCCGGCCTGTCGCGTTTGGTCACCATTGTCCGGGAGATGCGCCCACACCAATGGGTGAAGAACGTGCTGGTGTTCCTGCCGATGATTGCCGACCACGGCCTGACGCTCGCCAATATCGGCTGGACCCTGCTCGCTTTCTTCGCCTTCGGTCTCGTCGCCTCGGCTGTCTACGTGCTCAACGATCTGATCGATTTGCCCGCCGACCGGCTGCATCCAACCAAGCGCAAACGGCCCTTCGCTTCGGGCGCGCTCCCGCTCTCGGCCGGGCGCTGGATGCTGCCGGGTTTCCTCGGCGCCGGCCTCGGCCTTGCCGCCGTTGGCGGCCCCGGCCTGTTCGCGGTCATGATCCTCTATGCGATCACCACCACCGCCTATTCGATGAAACTCAAGGGCACCCTGGGCGCCGACATCATCGTGCTCGCCCTGCTCTATACGCTCAGGATCATTGCCGGTGCCGCGGTCACCGGCATCGCGTTGTCGATGTGGCTCTTGAGTTTCTCGGTTTTCCTGTTTCTGTCGCTGGCCGCCGTCAAACGGCTGTCCGAGCTTGTCTATATCGAGACCGAAGGCGCGCGCGGCCGGGCCGCGGGACGGGCCTATACGGTCGAGGATCGTCCCGTCATCGCGATGATCGCCACCAGTGCGGGCTTTCTCTCCGTGCTCGTGCTGGCGCTCTACATCGATAGCCCGGAGGTGGCTGCTCTCTACGCCCGCCCGCAGATCCTCTGGGGGTTGGGGCTTGGGCTGCTGTACTGGATCAGCCGGACCGTGTTGCTCGCGCACCGAGGCCTCGTGGACCAGGATCCGGTGGTTTTCGCGCTGACCGACCGGATCAGCCGGCTCACGGCGCTGTGCATCGGGCTGATCTTCATCGCGGCGATTCTCGACTGAGTCGGTCCAGGCGCGAAGGCGTCCGGCGCAAGGACTGCGTCTCGCTTGCAGAAATGCGACATCCCGCCGCGGAGCGCCCATGAGTCGGGGTTCGAAAAGTGAGAATCCGGCGGAAACCCGCGCAGCTTCGGCGGATTTCGGGGCACGGAAAGTAGGATTATTGTCATATTAAAATTGAATCGATACGCCCCGCTTCATGACAGTGAATGATACGCCCATGCCGAACCGTGCCGAGGCGACCCACCAGAGATCTTTCCTTGCGCGCTCCGCCCTGCTTGCCGGCGGTGCCGCCACCGGGCTCGTGGCATCGGCGCTCGCCGGTTTCGGCCTCGTTGGCCTGATGTTTCCCAATGCCGGGCTGCCCGGGACGGGCGGCGCGCCACTGACCGCGGCTGCCTACATGCCGGTATCGGTGACGGTGATGCCCGAAACCCGGATGGCCCGGATCGAACCGACCCCGGTTCCGGCCGCCGTCGCCCCGGCCTCCCTGTCCGAGACGGCCAACGCACCCGCCCCGACCGTGCCCGCCCCGACCATGCCCACCCTGACGGTGCCCGACCTGCCCGTCGACCGGCAAGTTGCGGCGTTTGAGCCCCCGGCCAAGGCCGCCCCGGTCACGCCCCACCCTGCCGCGGCATCCTCCGTTGCGACACTCGATGACCGCAGCGCAGCGCCCGCCTCGGCCCCCGCCCAGGCCCCCAAAACCGGTCCGGTGATCGCAACCAAGAGCGCGGCACCCGCCGACCCTGGCACCGCCGGGATCGATACCTCGGGCTATGGCCCGCGGATCGCCGCGCTGCCAACTGCGACCGCGCCGGCCCCGACAGCCCCGACAGCCCCGACAGCGACCGGACCCGAGGCCTTCGCGATGCTCGCCGATGACGACGCCACGGCCCGCGCCGGTGCCGGCCTCTTCACGGATCGCGCGGGGCCTTCGAATACACCCGTCGAGACCGCCGCCGAAACCGCCGTCGAGACCCCGGCCGTGACCGCGCCGGCGCGCCCCGCCCGGCGCCCCGAAGGGTTTGCCGACCAGGTCGCGGCCATCGCAGCGCCGCTGGCAAGCGCCGCACCGGCCAGCTCAATCCGGCCCGCGCCGCGCCCCGATGTCCTGCTCGCCGCCGCATCAGCGCCGGCCGCGACACCGGCAACCGCCCGCACCGAGATTGCCGCGCCGACCAACGTTGTCGAAGTTGCAGCCCGGCAAGGGTCCGGCGGCTTCCTCTCCGGCGGCTCATCGGATTGCGGCCGGTCGCTCGCCCGCGCGATCCCCTTGCGGCGCGGCGGCGCCACCGGGTCCGCCTTCTTCGGCGGCCTCAGCAATGTCTCCGGCCCCGACCGCGACGCCCGGGCCATCGCCGAGCTCGCGCGCGGCAACATGCCGTCCTTCCTGCGCGAGCTGCAACCAGTCACCTTCAAGGGCCAGGACGCGCGCGGGGCCAATGTCGAGATCACCATCTGCGTGACGCCGGACTACCTCGCGCTCGGGTCCGACAAGGACTACGTCCGCGTGCCCCTGGGCCTGCCCGCGGCGGCGCGGATCGCCGGGGCCTTCGACATGACCCTGCCGACGCCCAGGATGGTCGACGCGATCTATGCCCAGGCGGGCGTGAAGCTCTCGCCCGCGCCGATGACGCCGGGATCGCAGATGTCGACTACGGGGTATTTCGTGACCCACAACGCGACGATCGAGGGGCAGCTCCAGGGCCGCCGCGGCCTGGTCGGCGGCCACAAGAAAGACGTGGTGATGGCGAGCCGGATGGCCTCGGCCCCGGGCCGCGTCGCGATCTACGGCTGGCACCAGAAGGGCGGCGCGCCGATCCAGCCGGTCAGCACCGTGCACGGCGCCAACTACGCCGATTACAGCCACGGCATCCGGCTGGTGAGCAAGACGGCCTACCTGAACGGCAAGGCGGTGTCGCTCGACGATCTGCTGGCCTCGAGCCGCTACGCTTACCTGCTCAACACCGACGGCCCGATGCCGGGCCCGGTGATCCGCACCGCGTCGAACTAGACAAGAACGAGGGAGCGGCCCAAAGGAACGGCCGCTCCATCCTTGGCTATTGGATCTCTACTACTTCGCTGAACTTGAAAACAAAACTTGGACGACGGATCTTGTATCGCATCGCCAAGTTCTGTGTCTGGACGCAATGCTCGGGGTCGGTGAAGAACTCGCCAGAGAACCGCACAACGTCGCCTTCCGCCATGGCGCTCACCGAGTTGAAAAGTCTCGTCCCGGGTTCGATGAGTGAGTTCGTCCCGATATCCGAGAAACTATTGTTCCATGTGGAAGCCGTTGCGTCGTCCCCAATCGTGACCGTCAACACACCTTTGCCGTCGCTATTGGCAGAAATACTATCAATTGTACCTATCCATCCGGACACTTGCTTCCCACGAGGCAGCATTCCGCACAGTGAGGCCGTCCGTTTTGCGAGGGCCGCCCCCTCCTGCATTTCGTTCGATGCCTCATCCGCTTCGACACGCGCTGTTTCCACGGCGACTAGAAACCGCTTCTGAAGATCTGGCGCGGGCATTGGTTCCGACTCAATTGAGGCGGGTTGTTCATCTTGGGTGCCATCCCCCGCAGGGCCGTCAGGCTGCGTCGACGCAGCCAAAGACGCGCTTTTGGCAGCGTCAGCACGGTCCAATCCGGCTGAATTCTCGGAGGGGCCCAATAGGACGCCTACAACGACCAAACCAATGAACGCTCCGGCCACGATCTTGAGAAAACTGACGAAGCCGCTAGATCTGAGCTTTTGCCCGCAGTGAGGGCATTTTCTTGCGGCGGATGAAACATCGTTTCCACATACTTTGCACTTCGTCAACTTGGCCATCGTTTTCCACACTGAATTGATACGGGTGCATTCAATCGCCACGCAATTGATTCTTCAACTCGAGTTCCAGATCTCCGCAGCTTCTGTCCTAGAAACTGAGAGCGAAATTCGTCAGGTTTCGCCACTACCCCGATCAGTCCAACACCACCAACTCGCTTTGCGTAGAAAAGTGTCTTTATGACCAAGTAACCAAGCCACAAAAAAAAGGCCCGCACATGCCGTGGCGGGCCTTTCGAACGGGCGCGGGAAATACACGCCGGGTGGCCCTTACTTCACATCCTTGAAGCAGCGAAACCCGAGGTGGTAGTTGGAATGCGAATTGGTCGCGAGCACGCGCGAGCCGTGCCAGAACGGGGCGCGCCAACGGGCCCATTCCTCGTGCGCCCGGATTCTGTCCCAGATGAACCACGAGCCTTTCATCTCGGTCACACCGAGGCTGCGCGAGCCGCGCGAGGCCATCTGGTCGGGCGTGAGCGGCAGGTTCATGTGTTCGGCCGCGTTGCCTTCGAGGTCGTAGACCCCGAGCCCCGACTTGCAGTTGGGGAAGCTGCCCACCGGATAAGTGTTTGACCCGCAGCCGTTCCAGTCGCCGCCGTTGCAGCCCGGGGACTTCGACGAGTTCTGCGCGCAGATCCCGGCGCGCCATTGCGGCCCGTAGGTCCAGCTCTTCGACGACCCCCATTTCGCGTTATGCGCCGAGCGCATGCCCTGGGGGCTGCCAATGTCGAACCGGTAGTCGGGCGCGAGCAGCGCCCCGGCCGCGGCCCCTTCCCATTCATGCGCGTCGCCCATCCGCTTGCCTTCGGCCCAGCAGACCTCGGCCGCCTCGCGAGCGGTGATCCATGTCACCGGGTAGGCGAGCGGCACGTTGGGGTACTCGAACATGTCGGCGCAGACCTTGGCATCCTCGGGACGCTGGGTCGCCGGGTCGTAAAGCGGCGCCATGTAGCGCTCACCGCAGATCCGCTCGAACTGCGCGTTGCGATAGTATTCGTAGGCGTTCTGCGGCAGTTTCGACTGCGCCTGGCCCGGCGTCAGCGGGTGCCGGGTGACCGCGGGATTGCCCTGCCCGGCCCGTCCGGAGCGCTGGAGGATACTGCGGACCTTCGCGATCTCGCCCGAGGACACGCCCCGCGCCTTCTGCATCAGCGCGAACATTTCCTCGTTGTTCTCGGCAAGCGTCGCCGCACCCGCCGGGGCGCTCACGGCCCCGAGGGCCATGGCCAGGGCCAGCACGGCCGCTTTCAACCCGGGGCGTGTCACCATCGCGTCAGTCCTTCCGCAGCATGTAGATGAAATCGCGGTTGTCCGAGAAGTTCACGAACCGCGGCACCTGGCCACCGGCAAGGTAAGGATCGCTGTCCTTCATCAACCGGCTGAGATGCGAGCCGGTCACGCCGTCGCCGCGCGTGTTCTGCTGGAAATAGGCCATGTAGGTCAGTTCCGGCGAGTTCATGTCGAGCAGCATCGCGTAGTCGCAATCGTAGGCCTGGAACACCCGCGCCATCGCCGAGGGCGTGACGGAGGAGAAATAGGCGTACATCAGGAACTTGCGGCCGTCGGTTTCGCGCAGGCACATGCCCGAGCGCAGCGTGCGCAGCTGCGCGTCGGCAGACCCCGACCAGTTGCCGCCGCCCCAGCTGCTGACCCGGTCGCCGACCTTGATGGCACCGGTCTCGGGATCGCGCGCGACCACCGTCACACCGTTCTGGCGGGCATAGGCGAGATCGGGGATCATCGCATTGTCAGCCTCTTGCCAGGTCTTCATCCCGACCTCGCCGTCCGTGGTGACGTAGAAGGTGGCGAGGTTGGTGCGCAGCCGCGAGAAGGTGACGCCGTTGGCGAGGAAACCGTAGTGATGACCGCGGTTGAAACCGGCGTAATCGCCGAAGCGGAAGGCACCGTGGTCGCGCTTGAACCCACCGGCCCAGGCCGCGACGACACGCGGCAGCAGCGACGGCGGCAACATCCCGTTGCGCACCAGCGGCGCCGGGCTGTTGAACCCGTCGGGGCCGGGCAGGTTGTAGTCGTTGCCGCTGCGTCCGGGCCGCGACGACCAGCCGAGGTTCGGGTGGTCGGTGCCGAGCTCGTAGCCGATCTCGTAGCGCGACAGGTCGAAGGCCACGAGGTAGACATCGGCGTTGCGTTCGGTGCCGTCGAGCCCGTTGGCATTGCCGCCAGACCGCATGACCTCGTCGGCCACCAGCCCAGGCTGCACCACCGAAGCGAACACGCCCTCGGAGCCTTCGACCTTGTACCAGGACCCCGCCTGCATGCCGGCGGCGGCGCCTTCGACGGGCAGGCCCATCTGGGTGCGCATCACCGGGGTACGCGCAAGGTTGGCGGCACCGAGCGCGGCGACCTGGGCATCGGTGTCGTCCACCGCGTCGCCGAAGGCGGAGTTCTCGAGGAAGGCGTCCTCGAAGAAGGTGCCCTTGATGAGGTTCACCAGCTTGTCGCCGAACACAACGTTGCTGCGCAGGAAGTCCGACACCGCCTCACGGTTGGTCTTGGAGCCCTGCACCCGGTTGCGCAGGTACAGCCGCCCGCCGCAAACCGGCGCGTAGGGCAGCCCGCTGTTCGCGGCCGATGTCAGTTCCGGCACGTCGCCCGCCCAGGGCGCGCAGGTGTGGCGCTCGCCATTGCCCTCGATCAGCAGCTGCGGGTCGGCTTCGTCGGTGAGCGACACCTTCCAGGCCTTCGCGTCGCCATTTTCGAAATGCCAGGCACGGGCCGCGCCACCGGCGGACGTCGTCTCGAGCAGGTACCAGCGGTTGACGCCCGGGTGCAGCGAGGTGAGCCGCAGGCTGCCGCCGGCGCCGTCGACCCGTTCCATCGTCGCGCGCATCGGTGCGAAGTCGACGACAGACGGTACGGTATCGCCCATGTAGCGATCCCATTGCGCCGTCAGCGCCGCGGTGTCCGCCGCCGGAATCCCCTGCGCGACGGCTGTGGCATGTCCGGCCGAAATAACGGCCAATGTCGCCGCAAGTCCGGCCCAGTGCCGGAGTCCCCCGATTCTCATGTTGTCCTCGGTCTTTCTGAGCAAAATCCTATAGGCCACATCAGCACAAGACATCCTCTTTGCACCCGGAAGCACCAAATGCGCCCCGGAATGCGTCATGCGCGTCCCCTCCGACACGGCCTGAGTCGAAAAAGTACTATCCGACTATACGGAACCCCACATTCGAGCCAACCCGCAACGTGAAAGAATCTGGAAACGCGATGTCCTAGGCCCGGATACAATCGCTTTTGTGGCGCCTGTGCCACCCCTTCTTTGGCAGGCCGGGCGAGCGGCCCACGTTTCGCCACATCGGCGCCCCGAACCGGACCCGGATTCACCGCTTCTTTTTATTTCCGCCTCACTAACGAACGTGGGAATTCATGGAGAGCCCTCATGTCGATTCGCGCGAAGATCATCGTTCTCCCCGTCGCCGTCGCCCTGCTGGTCACCATGCTGATGGGGGGTGGGCATGTTCGTCAGCGAGCAGCATGCCCTGCGGATCATGCATGACCGTGATCTCGACACCGCCCAGGCCTGGCTCGAAGCCTCGATCAATCGCACCCACAAGATCGCCCTCGCCCAGGCCGAGGTGATCGCGTCGCTCCCGGTCGTCCAGGCGGCCGTCGCGGCGCAAGACGACAGGGCGCTCGAACAGCTGCCCGGCCCCGGGTTTGCGCACATGAAGGCGGCCGCCGGCATGGCGCAGATGCAGTTTCACCTCGCCCCGGCGACCTCGCTTTTCCGCATCCACAAGCTGGAAAAGCGCGGCGACGATCTCTCGGGAGTCCGCCAGACGGTGGTCGATGCCAACACGACGGGCACCTCGCTCTCGGGGCTCGAACGCGGCCGGGCCGGGATCGGAGCGCGCGGGGTCGCCATCGTCCGCCACGAAGGCAAACCAGTCGGTACCGTCGAAGTCGGGCTCGACGTCGGCGTGGCCTTCCTCGAGGGGCTGGCCGCGCGCAGCGGCAATCACTTCGAATTCTACCTGATGCCCGACACGGACATCGAGACCTTCGACGCCGCCAACCAGGTCAACACCCGCCTCGGCGCGACCATCGAGAGTGACCCGCTGTTGTCGGGCGAGGACCTGGCCGAGTTGAGGCAGACCCCCACGCTTGACCGCGATATCACCCTCGACGGCGCCGCTTTCGCGATGCGCGCCCTCGCCATCCGCGACTATTCCGGCGACGTGGCCGGCGTCGTCACCCTGCTCCGCCCGATCGAGGCCTACGGCGCCATTTCCAGCAAGCTCGCGATGTCAGCCAGCATCGCGGCCCTGATCGCGATCCTCCTGGGAGCCGGCGTCGGGGCCGTGACCGGGCATCGGCTGGGCCAGCAGTTCGCCGGCATCTGCCGCACCACCGAACGTCTCGCGAGCGGCGACCCCGATCTGGTGATCACCGGTACGGAACGGCACGACGAGATCGGCGGCATCAGCCGTGCGCTCAAGCTGTTCCATGAAAAACTGCAGGAGAATGCCCGGCTGGAAGCCGCCTTGAAGGAAGAGGAAGCGGCCAAGCGCGCGCACGAAACCGCGGAAAAGGCGCAGGCCGCCCAACGCGCCGAAGAGCAACACGTCGCGCAGGAAGCCGAGGCGCAACGTCGGCGCGAGCTGTCCGAGGCCGAGGCCCGCGCGGCCCAGGCCGAACAGGCGGCCGCCGAGGCGCGGGTACGCGAGCAGCAGGAGGTCGTGGAACTGCTCGCGGAGGGGCTCGAGGCGCTTGCCAACGGCAACCTCTGCTATCAAATCACCAAGGCCCTGCCCGGCGACTACGAATCCCTCCGGCTTGACTTCAACCGCGCGCTGGCCCGTCTGCGCAGAACCATGTCGGGACTTGACCGGACCGCCGACGGGATCGACGGCGAGGTGGTCGCGATCGCGCAGGCGTCGGACGAGTTGTCGCGGCGCACCGAGCGCAATGCGGCGACGCTGGAAGAGACCGCGGCGGCGCTTGACCAGCTGACCACCTCTGTCCGGTCGGCCGCAAACGGTGCGACCGAAGCCAAGCGACTGATCGAGAATGCGAACCGCAATGCCGATGATGGCGGCACCTCGGTGTCGCACGCCGTCGACGCGATGAACCGGATCGCGGAGTCTTCGCGCGGGATCACCAAGATCACCGGCGTGATTGACGAGATCGCGTTCCAGACCAATCTCCTTGCCCTCAACGCCGGGGTCGAGGCCGCCCGCGCCGGTGACGCCGGACGCGGATTCGCCGTCGTCGCCTCGGAAGTGCGCGCCCTCGCCCAGCGGTCCTCCGAAGCCGCCCGCGAGATTTCCGATCTGATCGCGGCCAGCGAGGCCGAGATCCACCAGGGCGTCGACCTCGTCGGCAAAACCGGCGAGGCGCTGGACAGGATCCTCGACTCGGTCCGGGACATCTCGGCCCAGGTGATCCTGATCGCAAGCGCCTCGGAAGAACAGGCCACCGGGCTCAGCGAAATCAACGAAGCGGTGAACACGCTCGACACGACGACCCAGCAGAATGCCGCGATGTTCGAGGAAACGAGCGCCGCTACGACTGTGCTCAACAGCAAAACCCGCGAGCTCGTCTCGGCGATCCGCGGATTTCACTTCGCGGGCGTGAACGAGAAAGCGGCGCGCCCGGTCCAGCACCTGGGGGACGACACCGCGCGCAATGCGGTCGCCTGAGCCCCGGCCGCCGGTCTGAGGGCGCCGGTCTCAGGGCGCC
>Ga0209121_10002447_pt1 | contig 18879 bp, 21 predicted proteins | sample Cruoilmetagenom3_FD_187292 | JGI IMG/M metagenome (GOLD analysis project Ga0209121, IMG submission 187292) | Oil polluted marine microbial communities from Coal Oil Point, Santa Barbara, California, USA - Sample 3 (SPAdes) (version 2) | ecosystem: Environmental > Aquatic > Marine > Oil seeps ...
CTATAAACCGCATATGAAGAACTTGTGAAATCGCTAACTAAAACCTTAACGCAACCTAGCCGCCCGCCGCTCTCGCCGCAGCCTTGACCGTGTTCGCCAGAAGCATCGCGCGTGTCATTGGCCCCACTCCCCCGGGAACCGGCGTGATGGCCGAGGCGATGGGAGCCACCGCCTCGTAGTCCACGTCGCCGACGAGACCGTCGTCCGTGCGGTTTATGCCGACATCGATGACGACGGCACCCGGCTTCACGTACGAGGCGTCGACCATCTTGGGGCGACCCACCGCGGCAACTAGGATGTCGGCCTCGCGGCACACACCCGGCAGATCCACGGTGCGCGAATGGCACATGGTGACCGTGGCGTTGGTCTCGAGCAGCATGAGCGCCATGGGCTTGCCCACGATCGAGGAACGGCCGATCACGACAGCGCGCTTGCCGGAAGGATCGATATCGTAGTGCTCCAGCATCTTCATGACGCCCCACGGCGTGCATGCGCGGGGAGCCTCGATGCCGCGCACCAAGCCGCCCAGATTCTCCGGGTGCAGGCCATCGACGTCCTTGTCGGCGCTGATGCGAGCGAGAACCTGCTCCTCGTCGAGATGAGCGGGCAGGGGCAGTTGCACGAGAATGCCGTGGACCGCAGGATCGGCGTTGCACTCATCTATGAGCGCATTGAGGTCTTCTTGCGAGAAATCAGCAGGCCTGCGGTGATCGAAGCTGCGGATGCCGACCTCCTCGCAGTCGCGCTCCTTCATGCGCACATAGGACTGCGATGCGGGATTCTCCCCCACCAACACCACTGCCAGTCCGGGCGTTACACCTGCCGTCTGAAGCCGCTCTACCTCGAGCTTCACATCAGCCTTGATCGAAGCCGCTACCTGCTTGCCGTCGATGATTGTCGTCTCCACCGTGTTCCTCAGTCCTTTCGATTCAAACGTCCGTCTAGAACAGACCGCGAACGGTCCCGTCGTCGTCTATATCCACGCCTTCTCCCGCCGGACGGCTTGGAAGACCCGGCATGGTCATGATGTTGCCACAGAGCGCATAGAAGAATCCTGCACCGGCCGAGAGACGCACATCGCGCACCGGAAGATGCCAACCGCCGGGACGACCCTTCTTGAGAGGATCGTGAGAGAGCGAGAGATGCGTCTTGGCCATGCAGACCGGCAGACGCGAGTATCCCATTCCTGCGAGCAGCTCAATGGACTTCTTGGCCTCGCGAGAGAAGTCGACCCCCGTCGCGCCGTAGACGCCCGTCGCGATCTTGCCGATCTTGGTCTCGATCGAGTCATCGTCGGCGTACGTGAAGCGTAGCTCAGCCGGTTTGGTGCAGGCGTGTTCGACCGCCTCAGCAAGCTCCTGCCCACCCTGTCCGCCATCCGCGTGCAACGTGTGCGAGACCGCACTGACCGCGCCGGCCGCCAGAGCCGCTGTGCGGATCATCTCGTGCTCGGCGGGCGTGTCATCGGGGAACGTGTTGACCGCCACGACCACAGGAATCCCAAAAGAACTCACGTTCTCGATCTGCTTGGTCAGATTGCACATACCGGCACGCAGAGCATCGAGGTCCTCAACCAGCAGATCGGGATCGAGTGCCGACCCCGGCCGAATATCGAAGCGTCCAGAGTGTGTCTTGAGTGCGCGCACCGTGCACACCAGCACGGCGCAATCAGGCGTGAGGCCCGATGCCCGACACTTGATGTTCACGAACTTCTCGCATCCCATGTCGGCGCCGAATCCGGATTCGGTGACCACGTAGTCACCCAACTTGAGGCCGATGCGGTCCGCGATGATGGAACTGTTGCCATGCGCGATGTTGGCGAACGGGCCCGCGTGCACCAGCACCGGACCACCCTCGAGATTCTGCAGCAGCGTGGGCTTGATCGCATCCTTCATGAGCACCGTCATGGCCCCGGCGACTTTGAGGTCCTCGGTAGTCACCGGACGACCGTCGCGCGTGTTGCCCACCACGATGCGCCCGATCCGATGTCGCAGGTCATGGAGGTCCTCGGCCAGTGCCAAGATCGCCATGAGCTCACTGGCCGACGTGATGTCGTAGCCCGACTCACGGGGAACGCCGTTCATGCGCCCGCCCAATCCCACAACGATCTCGCGGAGCGCACGATCGGAGATATCCACCACGCGCTTCCACGACACCGAGTAGGGATCGATGCCCAACGCGTTGCCATGGTAGAGATGATTGTCCACGAACGCCGCGCCCAGATTGTGAGCCGCACCCACCGCGTGGAAATCACCGGTCAGATGCAGGTTGAAGTCCTCCATGGGTACGACCTGGGAGTAACCGCCACCAGCCGCACCACCCTTGATGCCAAATACCGGGCCGAGCGATGGCTGTCGGATACAGGTGAACGCCCGATGCCCCCGTTTGCCCAGCGCCTGACCCAAGCCCACGGTGGTGAGCGTCTTGCCCTCGCCCAAAGGCGTCGGTGTGATGGCTGTGACATCAACGTAGTGCCCGTTGGGCCGATCGCTCAGCCGAGAGAGCACGTCGAGCGAGATCTTGGCCTTATGTTTCCCAAAGAGCTCAAGCTCCTCAGGGAGCAACCCCGCCTCAGCGCCAACATCGCCTATGGGTCTGAGCGATGCCTCTTGCGCAATATCAATGTCGGAGTGCACGGGCGTCAGTCCTTCACAATCTTGAGCAGAGCACGAAACTCGTCGGTGTCAGCCTTAGCGACCGCCTCGTACATGACGGACTCACTCGTGGTGACCTGCACGCCACCAGCGCGCATCCGATCCAGCGAGATCTCGTGATTCAGCACGTTGCGCGAACAGCAAACGTCGGCAGGAACGTGCACGCGGTGTCCGGCTTCGGCCAGAGCGAGAGCCGTCTGCGTGACGCAGATATGTGTCTCCATGCCCAAAACCACCGCCTGATGACGGCCGGTGGACTCCAACGCCTCAACGAACGCGGACTCAGACGAACAGCAGAACGCGGTCTTGTCCAGAGCGTGAACTCGGGCGCCAGCACGTGCGGCACCCAGAAGCGCCTCATCGATCTCTGGCACATTTGCGCCCAGCCCTTCGGGGTACTGACGGGTCACAATGATGGGAGCACCCACGAGGGCCGCCAGTCGGATGAGCTTGACCGCCGACGTGACCACGGTGCAGTGATCCTCCATCGCGGCGGCGAGCCGTTCCTGAATATCCACCACGACCAGCACGAAGTCATTCTTGTCGATGAGCAACTCTCCCCTGTGCATACGTCCTCCGCTTCGACATTGATCCCAGAAGGTGATTCTATCGCCCACACCCCTCGCCTCCAAACTCGGCCGATCGCGAGGACGAACTCGCTCCCAAAGGGTACAAACTGTTCTAATGCGGCGAGTATAGCCGCGTCCACCCATCCAACGAACCTGACTGGAGGAACTACATGAGCGACGCACCGGTGTTGAGCGGCGTGAATCTCGTTGCCGATCTGGACGCCGTCACCGAATTCGAGCGCAAGCATACTCCCTACATCACTCACGAACCCGCGGGCGACAAGACCCGCGTGAACATCAAGGTCGGCCACTACGTCGCACACCCCAATATGGCCGATCACTTCATCGACTCGATTGCGCTCTACGTGGGTGACGCAGTGATCGCACGCTTCGATCTGGCAGCCGTAGCCGCATACCCGGAGGTCTCCGTGGTCGTTGATCTCGATGCAGGAACAACGCTACGCGCAGTCGAGAGCTGCACGATCCATGGCCTGTGGGCCGCTGAGATCACTATCTAACGACGTGAGCGGCGCGTCCCACGAGAGGACACGCCGCTCACTGTCGATGTCTTTGAACTCGCGGAATTCTTGCAGAGCTTAGTTGGCCCAGACCACGCTGAGCTGGATATCGACCGATCCCTCTTCGGTCTCAGCCATGACCACAGTTGCCTGTGACTCACCCTTGGTGATACTCAGGACCGCCGTGGACAGACCGTCGGCCTCGACCTTGTTCGTGGCCACACTGTTCCAGCCTGCGTCCGCATATGCCTTTTCGTGCCAAGCGAGCACGTCCTCGTATGCATCGAATGTGCTCTGCGACACGTAGTACGTGGCGGACTCCTCCATGGTGATGGTGCTGTTGGAGGTGATATCCGCATCCTCATACACGGGGAAGTCGGACGGGAAGTCGTCGGGCAGACCTGTGGCTTCACTCTCGATCGTGAGGCGCTCACCGGTCTCCGAGTCCTCGAACTCGATCGTGGCGCCATCATCATCAACCTCGACGTCAGTGCCGGTTCCCGCTTCGATGAGCGCTTCGGCGGCCTCCTCGGCGGCCTTATCCGCAGCCTTCTCACAGCCGGTGAGCCCCACCACTGCAACAAGCATCAACACAGCAACGCCCATGCGAAAGATCCTGAACATGCTCTTCTCCCCCTCCAAGAACGATTCTGTCCATATGATTATGTACCCCGCCTGCCCCTTGCAGGGAAAACTTCTCAGAACGATACGAGATCGGGCACCGCGATCTCACCGTGCGCCATACCCGCCAGCATCTCCGTATCGACCTCCATGATCCTACCGATGAACATCGATTCGCCCTCTATCTCGCCCGGATCACCCAGCCGACGAGCCACATCCTGCGCCGTGAACACGGTGATGCAATCCCGGATCGCTGCCGGATCGCCCGTGGTTCCCGGCTCGCAGCCATACCAGTACTCACGCGTGTCGAATACCTGCTCCCACCACGTGGAATCATCCTCGCGAATAAAGCGCAGCACCACGCCCACTGCTTGCGTTTCGGGCACCGACTCCTGCACCTGGTCGAGCGCCGCAATGGCCACGGAGTCGAGCACGATCACATCATGCTCGAGAGCTCTGGGCAGCGTGGCAACCACGCAGATCGCATTGCGACCGTCATACTCCGCCGTATCCGTCAGACACAGATCCCAGATGTTCTCAGTAAGGAACGCCTCCATAGCGACGCTCACGTCGGTGGTGAGTATCTGCGTGCCGCCCTCGGGTGTGACACTGCGACAGCAGCCGACAAGAGCGCCCGATGCCGCGAGAACTACGAAGATGAGCGTGAACCGACCGGTACGGATCCCCATGTGCTCTCCCCTGTGTGTGGACTTAGTGCCCCATTCGGCGCAGCGCACGCTCACTCCTGCCTGTACCCGCCGGTCGGGTACTCCCAACCCAGTCTCCCCCCCCACACTAGCTCATATGTAGATAGCCGCTCAGATCCGCATGCAACACCGACTTGAGCTCCGAGAAATCATGGGCCGGAACCTGAGCGAACAGGAACGCGAACACCGGGAAACGCGAGTAATCCACACGACGCATATCCAAAGGAGCTGAGAACCGCGCCTGGAACGCTTCGTAGTCGACGGACTCGATGGCACTGCGGTCGATGTCGCCGGCGAAGTCGGCCACCACCAACCCGCATGCCGTGCCTCTGCGGTCGACCAGAATCCGATCCCATTCGGGCCGCTGGTCATCCAGATACGTGAGGTACGGGTTGATGCCGAACGCGTAGTGCGCCATATCCGTAGCGCACCAGCCGCCGAACCGCATGGGATTGATCTCGATGGGCACAATGTCGCCCGCGTCGTTCACGCGCAGCTCCGCGTGCACCGGAAAATCACGCAACCCCGCCAACTCGCCGACCTGCGCCAGGAACGCAACGAACGGCTCTCTCAGTCGTGCGATCAGGTCCCCCGAGGTGTAGTAGACACGATCGCTCACATCGTCCGCACCCGCGAAGATGTGCCCCATGATGTCCACGATGACGGGCTCGCCGTTCTCGTCGAAGTACGCATCGACGGCGAACTCCTCGCCCTCGATCGCCTGCTCGATGATGAATCGATCCAGACCCAACACGGCAGCCGGGTAGAACTCCGCAGAACGAGCGACCTCATCGCGAATGCGCTGCACGGTCGCGGGCCATGCATCTGCAGACTCCACCACGTGCACGCCCACGGAGAAGAAGCCCACCGCCGGCTTGATCACGAACGGGAACGGCAGGTCAGACACATCGACCGCATCCATGTCGGCGACGGCGACTTCACAGAACACGTAGTCGGGAAAGAGCGGTCGTACGAGTTCCCGGAACGCAACCTTGTCCTTGAACAACCGGATTCGAGAAGGCAGATCCGTGTCGGCAAGATGCTCCATGATCCAATCGATCGCGTTCTCCGAGTTGGAGTAGACCCGTGTGCCTCGGCGTCGCGCCAAAGCAGCGAACTCATCGTCGGCCAGCAGCTCGTGGTCGAGACCTTCGAACACCTTGCGCGCCATGGGCGTGTCCAGCACCGGCGCACCGGTCACGAGGATCGTGTCACGTAGGAAGTCGGACACATAGGGCTCGCTCAGGATGTACATGGCTCTCCTTGGACGATGTTCATCGCACGCGCTCATGCCGGGCTATGATAGCGCAGTGTGCCGACACGCCGATGAGGGAATGAACCGCACGTGGGTAACCGGAGCATACGGAGGTGCGTCATGGCTGATTCGCGCGACTACCCATGGCTGAAAGTGACGTTCATGTTGATACTGGTGCAGTGGACGCTCGCGCTCGCCCTGCCAAGCGGTGAGTCTGCATGGCTCAAGTATGTGGCGATAGCGCTGTTCGCGATCTGGCTGCCTCTCGAGTTCCTGCCGTTCTGGCATCTCAAGCGTTACGGCGAAGTGCCAGAGGGAGCGGATTACATGTCCACCACGCGCGTGGTCGATCGCGGCATCTACGCGATAGTGCGCCACCCGCAGTTCGTGGCGTGGCTGTTCTTCTCGGCAGGCTGGATGCTGATCACCCAACACTGGGCGTCCACACTTGCGGGCGTGGCGGCACTGACCACCGAGCTTCTCAACATCCGCGACGCCGACAAGGTCTGTATGCGCGATCTCGGGCCCGATTACGCGCGCTACCGGGAACGAGTGCCGCTCATGAATGTGGCAGCCGGGCTCTGGCGCAAGTTCGGACCCGGACACACACCGGTTCACGGGTAGCGACACTACACTGAACATCGACGGACACACCTGGTTGCACCGTCCACAACGAAGCCGAGGAGCCTGCATGACTGCAAAGCCACACGACACGTTCATCGCCTCGATGCCCAAGGCAGAACTGCACGTGCACCTGGAGGGCTCCGTCCAACCCGAGACGCTTCTGGCTCTTGCTAAACGAAACTCGATAGAACTGCCCGCAACGGACGTTGCCGGGCTGCAGGAGTGGTTCCTATTCCGCGATTTCGACCACTTCATCGAGATCTACAAGAAGCTCAGCACCTGCATACGCACGCCTGAAGACCTCGAACTCATCATGCACGATTTCATGCGCGGACAGGCCGAGCAGAACATCCGCTACACAGAGCTCACCTGGACGCCGTACACGCATTTCGAGAACGCCGCGATCCCCTTCGCAGATCAGCTGGAGGCCCTCAACTCCGCACGAGCACATGCTGAGTCCGAGTGGGGCGTGCTGGCCCGCTACATCCCTGACTACTCGCGCGACATCCGTCCACTGGAGAACGCCACGACCGTCGCGCAGTGGGCGGTTGAGGGTGCCTCTGACGGCGTCGTCGCTTTGGGCCTGGGCGGACCCGAACTCGGCAATCCGCCAAGGCTCTTCGAGGACGCATATGCCGTGGCTCTGGCGGCCGATCTGGCATCCGTCCCACACCAAGGCGAGACCGACGATGCCACAAGCATCCGCGACGCGATCGAACTTCTGGGGGCGGTCAGGATAGGGCACGGCATCCGCTGCCTGGACGATGAATCGGTGGTGCGGCTCATTCGCGACAGAAACGTCACGCTGGACGTCTGTCCCACAAGCAACGTGTGCCTGGGCGTGGTCCCGTCAATGGAGCAGCATCCTCTACCCCGACTCATGGATGCCGGCATCTCGGTCACTATCGCCTCAGACGATCCGGCGCTATTCAGCACCACACTCACCGACGAATACCGGGCCGCGAGCATATGGTTCGGCCTGGACGAGCAGGCGCTCGCCGACCTCTCGATCAATGCGGTGCGCACATCGCTCCTGCCGCATGAGGAGCGCACTGAACTGGAGCGAGCCTTCACAGCCGAATTCGACTCACTCTAGAGCGGACTCGATTCCGCCAGAGACGCCTAGTGCGGGAACAGCACTTGGAGCACCATCACCATCGACCCGAGTACGGCAAGCGGCAACGCTACCACCAGCGCCAAGATCACGAGCAACGAGCGCTCATGCTTGGAACGCACGGCGATGAGCCCGGTCACAGCCGCTGCATCCATCAACGAGACCAGGAGCACCGGCGCAAGAGCGGTGTCCAGAAGCGCCCACGGGATTGCGTGGGTCACGAGCACCCGTGCCACGGGGAATATCAGAACGGTGAGACCACACGCCCACCAACCGACTGCCGATTCAGGCATGGAGAAACGTCCGGGCCGATGAACCCCGCCCACGGGGGCTGGGCCGATCGGATGCGCGATGTCACTCATGTCACACACCCCCTCCTACAGGTGGATATGCCCACCTGGGCGCGATATCTAGCCGCGAACCGACGAGCGGTTTGCTACTGGACCTCGATCAGGGAATCAGTGGGTGCGTGGGCATCGGTGAGCACCGGAACGTCGGCCAGTGGGATCAACTGGGTGTAGAGGTCATCCACGTACGAATCGAAGCCCTGAATGCTGACCCGTCCGTCGACGCGATCCCCTACACGCTGCAGCAGTTCTGGCTGCTCCAGCGGCGCGTTCGTAGCGAGGACGATGATATTCCGTCGCTGTCCCCCCGCGATCACATCGCCTCTTCTCTCAAGGTCGGCGCCGTAGCCTATGGGGAACACGAAGATCTGGTCCCATACCCCTCCTGCAGTGCGATACATGCTGCGGAAGAGATCGGAACCGCCACCCGCTGCCGACGAGATCACGTTGTAGGCGAGAACGCCGTCCGGCGACATGATGTCCTCCATCTCTGCGAGAAACTCCTGAGTCGTGAGATGGAACGGCAGCGCGTCGGAGTAGTATGCGTCGACGATGATGATGTCGTAGGTCTCATCCGTTCGCTGCACGTAGCGTCGCGCGTCCTCGACATAGACCGCGAGACGTTCGTCGGCAGGCAACGAGAAGTAGCGCTCGGCAACGTCGGCCACCACGGGATCGATCTCCACGGAGTCGACATACATGCCCGGATAGTCGCGCCAGTACCGCTTGGTGATCACACCGCCGCCCAATCCCAGCACCAGAACACGCTCGGCTTCCGGGTTGGCGGCCAGCGCGAGATGCATGTAGTCCGGATAGAGAATGCGGCTCACATACGGGTCGTCGAGCGAGATCGCCGACTGATGACTGCTGTCGAAGCGCAGATGGCGCGATGACTCATCCTCGGTGACCGAGATCCGGTGATACTGCGTGTCACGCTGGAACAGCACCGTCTCGCCAATGGCATTCACCGCGTCGGCGGGTGCCACCTGCCAGAGGATCACGACACCCACAACTGCGGCGACCACGACTGCGCCCACCGTGGCACCGATCGTCTGCAGCCGCTCCACTGAAGAAGCACGGCTCTCGTCGGCATCAATCTCATCGCGAAGGCCCAGCGCCACCAACGAGGTCGCGAGCAACAGGAAGCCCGTCCAGACCACGAGCGGCTCCAGCGAGAGCAGCGGGATCAACCAGAACGAGGTGAGCAGCGTGCCGACGATGCTGCCGCCCGTCGATACGGCGTAGAGACTGCCGGCCGATCTTCCTATGTGGGACATCCCGCGTCGAGCGGCGAGGTGCACACCCAGTGGAGACACGGTGGCCAGCAGCAACGACGGAATGAAGTAGATGACTGTCGCAGCAGCCAACGATCCCAATCGCGGCCCCCACTCAGCGACATACGGGAGAATGACCTGGGCCACATAGGGCGCACTCACCGTGCCGAGGCCTGCCAGGGCGATAGCAGGCGCCAGTACGCGCGAAGGACCGAATCGGTCGGCGAGCTGTCCTCCCAACCAGTAGCCCATGGAGAGGGCGACCATCACGATAGAGATCACGCTGCCCCAAACGTAGATGGAGTTGCCCAGAAACGGCGCAAGAACGCGTGCCGCCACCATCTCGAGTCCCATGAGGGACGCCCCACACGCGAATACGACCACATTGAGCATCGGTTACCGCTCCCCCACCTACACGTGAACGATCATGCTTCCGCTTTCTGCCATGCTACCGCTTCCGACCGCCACCTGTCCCTCGCAGCACCCGACTCGCCTCATTCCGCACACCCGAGCTCCGGAGACCCAATCAGTAACCGATATGCTGGAAATACACAGCAACTCCTACTCGCAATCACACGCAAAGCGCAGGCGTAATCACACCGTGTTGGCGTAATGCAAAGGGAGTACGTGCTGACTGGACTGACCGCCAACGGCGTGATGCTCTTCATCGCCATCCTGCTTCAGATGGCCGCCGCCCTCATCGCACTGCTCTTGCTTCCCGGGAACAAGAAACGGGTCATGTGGATCGTCGAAAGCCCCGACCAGATCACATTCCTGCGCAGCTTGGGCTGCGACCAGGCACAGGGCTACTTCTATCATCGCCCCATGCCTGCCGAGGATCTCGCCGACGCCCTCCTGTCGAACAACCCCGATCTTGAGATTCTTGCGAACTAGACACGCCTATAAGGAGTGCGCCTTCTACATGAAGCCGACCCTCTCCGTGGCAGCGGCGACCACGTAGCAGCGCTCGTTGTTGGAGTCGACGTCGGCCGGCACCACAAAGAATCCCGCGCGACTGGGCTGGTAGCCCGTGGTAGTGCCCACAAGAACTTCCCCGTCCTTGAACTCGACCTTGATCGGACGTCCGGTCGGGGGATTCTCGGGGTCGAAGTGCTTGCGCTCCGAGTAATCCGGATTGCCGGCGAAGTCCTTCACAAAGAACAACGCCTTGAGCTCCTTCATGTGGATCTCGATAGGGGTCTCCCCAATTGATGTGTCCGCAGGGATCACATGAAAAAGGTCTTTTGCTGGGAAGAAGTCTGCGGTCATACCCTTGACCATGTGACCGTCAGCGAACCGCGCTACGATTCGATTCAACGGTCTCTCCTCTCGAAAGCCTGCCTCCCCGCAGCTTTCGACCGTGCCCCCTGCAAGACTTCCGCTTGTGCGCGCTAGTGGAGCGCGTCATGCCGCCAGATACGGGCAAGTCCTTGGGGGTATTCTACCGTTTGTCCCCGCAGCACGCGAGATATCGCCGACGAACCCTATCCCCAGCGCGTCCATACGCCGCCGGGTACGGGTCGCACGCCAGAGGCACCGGTAAGCCGCATCTCGCCCCGAGCCAGGGGGCCTTCACCCAGCACGCCAGCCAGCACAGCCTCCAGGTCCGCCGCAGTCATGCCCTGCGTGTGCGACGTGAGCAACACGAACGCGGACTCGTCGCTCAGCAATGCCTTGCACCTCTCCAGCGTGCCGACGAGGTCCTTGTCGATCTTGTACTGTTCGCCGCCTCTGCCGCGCCCGAACGAGGGCGGGTCCAGCATGATGGCGTCGTAGCGGCGCCCTCGTCGGATCTCGCGATCCAAGAACTTGGTCACGTCATCGACGATCCAGCGAATGGGTGCATCGGCAAGATCGTTGAGCGCGGCGTTCTCACGCGCACGTGTGACCATCGCTTTGGAGGAGTCCAAGTGGCACACCGGGCAACCCGCGCGCGCGGCGGCGAGCGTTGCACCGCCGGAGTAAGCAAAGAGGTTGAGAACGCTCGCGTCGGGCGTGAGGCGCAGCGCCTCGGTGATCGAGTCCCACAGGGCGCGCGTCTCGGGAAACACGCCCAGATGTCCGGCAGGCGTGGGCTTGAGCTTCATGTTGATGCCGTTGATCGTGACGACCCACTCTGCGGGCAGGTCGGCATCACCAGGACTGGTCCAGCCCGCGACGCGATCGAACTCAGCAACGGCGTCTCGCCAGAGGTCGGGATTCTGCATGTCTCCGTCGGCCTGTTCACAGGGGCGCGACAGAATCACTGGACCGAAACGCTCCAGCTTGCGGCCCTGTCCGCTATCGAGAAGTTCGTAGTCGTTACGCATGCGAACCGCGCATCTACTTCAGCGCCTCCACGAGATCGAGGATGGCGCTCGTCGTCTGCTGCTGCTGATCCTCACGGCTGACAGAGGGTGTACCGTCGCCCTTCTGCGGCCCGTAGTTGCCGAACTGGGCGTGATTACCGCCCTCGATCACCTGGAGCACCGTGCCCTGGGGCAGACGGTTGAGCGACTCCTCGAAGACATCGCCCGTGACGCCGTCCTCCGTTCCGTATATCGACAGGACCTGTGCGGGTATCTCGGACAGATCGGTGGAGTCGGCGGGGTACGAGGCGAGCAGCACCATGCCGTCGAAAGTCTCGGGATTGCTGCTCACGAACTGCGCGGCCATCGCGCCACCCAGGGAGTGACCGCCAATGACCCAGCGGTCGATCTCCGGATATGCGTCAAGGACTTTGTCGGCGCGACCAATGCCGAAGACGGCGAGATCGAGCGGCATGGGAACGATGACGGCCAATACGCCGCCGCCGCTCAGCTGCTCCATGAGCGGTGAGTATGCGGCAGGCTCGACCAGGCCGCCGGGATAGAAGACGAATCCGACCGTCGGCTCACCCTCGGGCTCATGCACGTACCAGCCGTCATCCGTCTCCGACGCCTGGGCAAGTGTCGCCGCTTCAGAGAACGCGGGATATGTGGCCACGCGCGTCCAGATGTAGAAACCCAGAGCCGCAACCACCAGAAGAGCGGCCAGAATGATGCCTATGAGCCTGATTCGCTTCTTCAAGAAAGGGTGCTCCTCATGAAGGTCGACCGAACGGTATGTTGCTAGAGCCCATGCTACATCACCGCGCAGGGAGCATGGAGGCGAGTCAGTCCTGCTCGCCGAACGCCACGTCAAAGACCTGACAGACGACCAACATGTCCGACTCAAGCGTGAGTCCGGAATAGTTCCGGCTTGTCGACCTCTTTGAGTGCGAGGACATCCGCTGAGCCGTAGCCGGTTTGGACAATCGCCTGCATGGCGCTCCCCCGATCCGTCCCGGATCCCGTAGATACTCCTCATCCATTCCCCTGCACAAACCTACCATGACCATTCAAGGTAACCGATTGACTAGAGGTCCCAGTTCAGCCGCTTCCAAGGGCTCTCAGGGTGAGACAGCAGTTGCTGATGGGCTTGCTCGTACCTCGCACCCTTGGCTTCTGTCTGCTGCAACGACCAGTACTCTCTGCCGATGAGGTAATTCTCGCCGAGATCCTCCCACGAAGAGAAGGTGTCGTGCATGAGATGGGCCGCGGGGATGATCCGATCCCACGCCTCGTCCTCGGTCAGATATCCACCCAGGTATCCGCGACGACACAGGAACATGTAGCGTCCAAAATCCCAGCTGGAGATGCTCTTGTCGCCAAGATCATCCGCATATCTTTGTGCGATAGCGATCTTGTTGGCACCCTCGGGGTTATTTCCCGCCCATTCACGGAGCTCCTCCAGGCCTCCTGGCTGCGACAGCGCGTACGCGACCGTATCGAACTCACGCCGATGACCACCCTGCTCTATCCACTCGAGCGTCCCCAGCAGATCTGCTCGATTCTTGATTCCCCAACCGCCGGCGAGCACATCGTTGCAGATGCGCACGTTCTCCGGAACGGGCTCACATCCGCCCAAGAGGTCATGACGCTCTCCGTTGACCTCAAAGAGCGTCGCACTCATCGCCAACGCCCACTCCTTCTCCGTCGCGTCGGCAGATGATGCCGACCCGTCGATGACCAGGATCGGCGGATAGAGACCGTTCTCGTCCGGCTGGGCCTGAGCCGACTCATTCGACACGGGTGTGGCAGGATCGGTAGCCGACGCCACATCACCACTGGCAACATCATCGGCCAGAACTGTCTCTGCGGAAACCTCAGCCGTTGCCACCTCAGAAGATGAATCCTTGGACAGGAGATGGATTCCAACCCCCAAGGCTGAACCCACGATCAGCCCAGCAACCACGACCGGTACAAAGATCTTTAGCATGCGAGTCATCGACTCACTCCCCCATCTCGTCAATGTGTCCCCATGGTGTGTGCTTGGCGCGCCCACGAAATGAGCTGGCCGCTCGATCCCCTCAGACAGACTGCCACTTTCTGGCTATTCTGTCACCATACGCAGTACGCCGGAGCAGAAATCAGCTCACTCGCCGACGGCAGAATCGTTGATGATCACCGGCAGCTTCCCCGCCCAGTCGCCCCACGTGGCCTGATTCGTTGCCAGTTCGCACATGAAGTGCGCAACGTTGCCCATGTTGGTGCTGTCGGGCTTGAAGAGCGTGCTCACAAGGCCCTCGTGCAGCGAGTACTCCGTGGTCTCCTCCTCCAGAAGCGTGTCGGGACGAACCGCGACCCACTGCAGATACGGGTCACCCGTCCCGATGCCCTGCAGGATATCCGCCGCGCGCTGATTGTCCCTGGCAGGAGGAACCAGGCCACGCATCATCCACATGAAGAACCTATCGAACGCCCCGCGATAGGTGTCGAGCCCGCCGGCACGATTGACCGAGACGCTGCTCATGAGGATGAACTTGACCGGTACTTCCGGTCGCGATGCCCTGATCGCACGGCACAGCCGCTCAACGGCCTCCGCGACCAGGTAGTGCGGAGCGCCAAGGACACCCTTGAGACTGATGGTGTGGCCCAGGCACGAGATGACCGCGTCGCATCCGCGGGCGTGCCGCAGAAGATCCGCATCGCTCAGCGTGAGCAGGTCGGCCTCGATCACGGTCAGTCCGGGCTTTCCCGCGACGTCCGCCGGAAGCCTTTCGGCCGATCGAACGATTGCGCGGACATTCACGCCGCGCTCGAGAAGTTGCTGCAAGACGCGGCCGCCGGTGCGACCGGTGCCGCCTACGAGCAGAACGGTGTGCTGTGCGGACATGGTGAGCTCCTTCATTTCTTCGCCGAATCGGCGGCAGAGGCTGATTCCTCCGGATAGTGGAACACTTCGTCGAGTGGCACATTGAGCACGCGGGCGATCTTGAATGCCACCTCGAGCGACGGTGAGTAGCGCCCCTGCTCGATCGCGATGATGGTCTGGCGCGTCATGTCGACTCGATCCGCCAGTTCCGCCTGCGTCATCTCGCCTGCCGCAAAGCGCAGTGCGCGAATGCTGTTAGTTACTTTCGTTGGCTTTCCCATGACTAAAAGCCCCTGCGATAGACGACGAGTTTCACGGCAGAAGCGGTGAGCCCTGATACCAGCAGCCCGGCGAAGATTGCGTGCGCGATCCAGAATTGAGCGTAGTCGAGCATGGTGACGGCGAGAGCGCCGATCATGAACGCGGATGACACGTAGTAGCCGACGATATCGCCCCGCCGATTGATGTTGATGTCGCGCTCGTCTCTGCGGTCGATGTCATCGACCGAGCCCTCGCCGGTGATCTCAGCGCCGACAGCGGTGCCGATCGCCACGGCGATGACCCCGGCAATGGTCAGCACGATGATCGCGCCGACGGCAATGAGCATCGGCGTCTGGTAGGCGATGTCTGCGACCGGGTTGTCAGCGAGCTGCCCGCCAACGATCCAAGCGTAGATGGCGGCCACGATGATGGTCGTGACCGTGTTGACCCACGTGACTTTCTCCTCAAACGACATGGTGTCTCCTCAATGTCAGGTATCTTTGACATACCCGACTGTAAAGAGGATTGGACATCATGTCAACTATTATTTACATACATTCTAAGCGCCCAGAGAACTCGGGCACAGAAGAAAGGGCCCCGACCGTTTGATCGGGGCCCTCATAATCAGTTGGCTGCGTGCTACTCGTCCCCGCCCGTGCCCCAGTTCTCCAACACGTAGTCGAGGTCCTTGTCGCCACGACCGCTCAGGTTCACCAGAATGGTGCCTCGCTCCATCTCGCGCGCCAACTTGAGCGCATACGCCACAGCGTGTGCACTCTCAATGGCTGGAATGATGCCTTCCTGGCGTGAGAGCGCAAAGAACGCGTCCCTGCACTCCATGTCCGACGCGCCCACGTACTCAACGCGCCCGGTGTCCTTGAGGTAGCAGTGCTCAGGCCCAACGCCCGGGTAGTCCAGGCCGCTCGCGCATGAGTAGACCGGCGAAGGAGAGCCGTCGTCCTCCTGCAGCAGGTAGCACTTGAAGCCGTGGATGACGCCCTCGGTACCGTAGCTCATGGTGGCCGCGTGCTCTCCATGACCCACACCGCTGCCCAAGGGCTCCACGCCCACGAGCTTGCAGGGATCGTCCAGGAACGCCCGGAACATCCCGATGGCGTTTGAGCCGCCGCCCACGCACGCAGTCACCACGTCGGGCAGGTTGCCGGTCATGTCCTGGAACTGCTCGCGGGACTCAACGCCCACGACGTGCTGGAAGTCACGCACCATGAGCGGGAACGGATGCGGTCCCACGACAGAACCGATGCAGTAGATGGAGTTCTCGTAGTCGGCCAGATAGGCGTCGAACGCAGAGTCGACCGCTTCTTTGAGCGTCTTGAGCCCGTGGCTGACGGGTACGACCTTGGCGCCCAGCAGCTTCATGCGGCTCACGTTGGGAGCCTGCTTGGCGATGTCGACCTCGCCCATGTGGATCTCACACTCAAGGCCAAAGTACGCAGCAGCAGTGGCGAGAGCAACGCCATGCTGACCGGCACCCGTCTCGGCAATGACCTTCTTCTTGCCCATGTACTTGGCGAGCAGCCCCTCACCCATGCAGTGGTTGAGCTTGTGCGCACCGGTGTGGTTCAGGTCCTCGCGCTTGAGGTATATCTGCGCGCCACCATTGGCCAGCGAAAGGCTGCGGGCGTGATACACGGGCGTGGGGCGACCCTGGAAGTGCTTGCGAATGTAGCGCAGCTCAGAGATGAAGTGCGCATCGTTCTCTATCTGGCGGTAGGCGTCCCATATCTCCTGAAACGGACCTTCCAGCTGCGGTGGCAGGAACTTGCCGCCCCACTGGCCAAAGTACCCATCATCGCTGGGGACGTTCTGGTTGTTGGTCTGCTCAGACATGGTGCCTATGACCCGCCTTTCGTGATCGATTACAGTGGCTCGACACTCGTTGCGGAGACCATTCCCCGCCGACGAGGTTCACCTAGGATACTGCACTCAGGTGCGGCGTGCGTACCCGAGTAGCGAAGTTTCAGCCCTCAAGTCCGTACTCCCCGTGTTAGTGTGCCCCGCCGGTGGGAGAATGCTACCGAGGGTCACACGGTCATCCGCGAAGGGACACCACCCATGCCACACCTGTTTGAGCCGCTCACAACGGGCAAGCTCACGCTCAAGAACCGACTGGTCATGCCGCCCATGGCGACCTCCAAGGCCAATCCGGACGGAAGCATGAACGCAGCGCTGCTCGACTACTACGACGAGAAGTCGCGCGGCGGCGCCATAGGCCTCGTGATCACGGAGCACTGCTACATCACCAAGCAGGGCCAGAACCGCGCCGGTCAGCCATCGGTCGCCGATGACGGCATGATCGAGGGCCTCACCCAGCTTGCCGACACGATTCACCGCAACGGCTCCAAAACGGCGCTGCAGATCAACCACTCCGGTGGCGCGGCGAGCGAAACGGTCACCGGACTCGAGGTCGTGGCCCCGTCAGATGTGGCGAGCCCTGTCGCCGTGGGCGACTCGATCCCCCGGCCTCTCACTCTGGACGAGATCGCGGAGATCCCCGGCCAGTTCGCCGCTGCCGCCCGCCGTGCACAGAGCGCGGGCTTTGACGCGGTGGATATCCACGCCGCACACGGGTACCTGCTGAACCAGTTCTTCTCTCCACTGCTCAACCTGCGCACCGACGAGTACGGCGGAGACGTGCACGGTCGGATCAAGCTGCATCTGCAGGTGATCGCCGCGGTCCGAGAAGCAGTGGGCGACGAGTTCCCCGTCCTGTTGCGTCTGGGCGCGGCGGACTACGCGGATGGCGGCACGCAGGTTCAGGACAGCGTGATTGCGGCTGTGGCGTTCGAGGCCGCTGGCGTGGACATGCTGGACATCACCGGCGGCATCTACGGATATATGCGACCCGGACACACCGAGCCGGGCTACTTCGCCGAGCTATCAGAAGCGATCAAGCGTGCCGTGACGATCCCCGTGATCCTCACCGGCGGCGTCAAAGAGCCGGAGCAGGCCGAGGATTTGCTGGAAGCGGGTGTGACCGACCTCATAGGCGTCGGGCGCGCGATATTGGCGGATTCAGGATGGGCACAGAGGGCAGCTGAGCAGGCATAGGCGCTGTGGTAGAGCCGATGACGACTACGGACTTCCCCCGATTTGGCCCTTCGCTCATCTGCTGGAGCACATCATGTAAGCTTCCTGGCAGGAGCCATCGGTACCAGCCGTCGCCCCCCCGAGGCAGGGAACCCTCTCCGCACGTCCTGGCGCTCCGCTCGATGCGCTTGTTAGTGATCACTACGCGACCTTCGGACTAGAAGCCGCTGCAAATCTGGAGTGTTGCGATTCAAACTTGGAGTCAGGGATGCCGTCATCCTTGGGGCTATGAGTTTTCCGTGTTCTTCTTCAGATTAACTTTGAACGTTGCGTCATAAACCTCTTTCAGAACCGACGACAACTCTTCCCAGTTGATGTCCGATTCACACGCCCCACTTTCAAGCGCCTTCTGAAAAGCCGTTCCAAGAGCTGCCGTCAGAGCAGCTGCGACAGCTCCATTTATCAATGGCCCTACGCCGGGGATGAGTTTGAGCAGCGAACCAGCGGCGGCTTTGCCAACCCCCACGGCGGCAGCAGGCGCAACAGCATCGACCACGTTCGTGAAGTCATCATCCTTGAAGGTGCGGCCATAGACTCTGGCGATTCCCTTAAACATGGTGGTCTGTATGGGCACAAGTACTGCCGCATCCGCAATCCGTATTGGAATTGCACCGGTTGCAGCCGATGCGGCACTGGCCAGCGTAATTACCGAGAGCGCAGCCCTCTTCCG
>Ga0209121_10002448_pt1 | contig 18877 bp, 15 predicted proteins | sample Cruoilmetagenom3_FD_187292 | JGI IMG/M metagenome (GOLD analysis project Ga0209121, IMG submission 187292) | Oil polluted marine microbial communities from Coal Oil Point, Santa Barbara, California, USA - Sample 3 (SPAdes) (version 2) | ecosystem: Environmental > Aquatic > Marine > Oil seeps ...
CTCAAATTTTAATCCTCGAAATATCCGATATATTCCTGTGGTTAAAATTTTCGCCTTCCTTGAACTTGAACAAAATTGAACATTCTGCAAAGGTCTCGAGCTAAACGCAAAGATTTTCTTTTCATTTCATGGTAGGCGGAACAGGACTTGAACCTGTGACATCCACGGTGTAAGCGTGGCGCTCTCCCATCTGAGCTATCCGCCCGAAATATATCTCTCAGATGGACGTATCTTTAACTATATCGGGCAATGTTGTCAAGTCATATTTGAGAAATTCAGTGGGCACTCATCTGCATTTCCGCACTTTGCACCAAATCCGTATTCCCCCGGACTTCATCTCCCGTGATCAAGGCTTTGTCCAAAACTTCATCCACATTATCAACAAAGATTATTTCGAGATCTTTTAATACATTGCGCGGAATATCATCAGCAAGATCCTTTTTATTTTCCTTCGGGATGATGACGGTTTTTATATTACCACGATGTGCAGCCAGGAGTTTTTCCTTCAATCCACCAATCGGTAATACTCTACCCCTCAATGTAATCTCACCGGTCATTGCAAGATCACTTCTCACCTTTTTCTTTAAAAGAGCTGAGGCAATCGATGTTACCATGGCAATGCCGGCTGATGGGCCGTCCTTCGGAATAGCACCCTCCGGAACATGAATATGAATATCCATTTCTTTATAGAAATTCTCCGGTAACCCGAAATCATCTGCTCTTGATCTGACAAAGGTCCACGCGGCCTGGGCAGATTCCTGCATGACATCTCCCAGTTTTCCTGTTGTAAGGATAGGTTTACCTGTTCCCTTAACAACAGTTGCCTCTATATCAAGGAGTTCACCCCCTACTTCTGTCCATGCAAGACCGATCGACAGCCCAACTCGATCCTCACCTTCTGTTTCCCCATGTCTGAATCTTGGGATACCAAGATACTTCTCGACTGTTTTTGACGTTACCTTAACCTGTTTATCATAGCCATCAGCTACAATCTTCCGCGCCACTTTTCTGCAAATTGATGCTATTTCTCTTTCCAGGTTTCTTACGCCGGCCTCCCGAGTATATCTTCTGATAATTGTTAATAAAGCTCCTTCTGTGAATGTTATATTTTTCTCCGTAAGACCATTCGCTTCCATCTGTTTTGTAACGAGGTATTTCCTGCCGATATTAAATTTCTCCGGTTCAGTATACCCTGCAATGCGAATGACTTCCATCCTGTCCTGAAGAGGTGCGGGGATCGTTTGCGTTATATTAGCCGTTGTTATAAACATGATATCGGAAAGATCATAATCCACTTCAAGGTAATTATCATTAAAAGCAAAATTCTGTTCGGGATCGAGAACTTCCAGTAAAGCGGATGCGGGATCCCCCCTGAAATCTGAAGTCAGCTTGTCTATTTCATCAAGGCAGAACACTGGGTTATTAGAACCTGCCTTTTTCAGCAATTGAATAATTCTGCCGGGCAAAGCTCCTATATAAGTCCTTCTATGTCCCCTTATCTCAGCCTCATCTCTCAGGCCACCGAGAGATAATCTTGCGAATTTTCTGTTTGTTGCTCTGGCAATAGATTTGGCCACTGAGGTCTTTCCAACACCAGGAGGACCTACCAGACAGAGTATTGAACCTTTATTTTTCCCCAACAAACTCTGGACCGCCAGATATTCCAGAATCCGTTCTTTAACTTTTTTCAATCCGTAATGATCTTCTTCCAGGATTTCCTCTGAACCTTTTAATGTATTTGTATTTTTCGTTTTTTCATACCATGGCATGTCCAGTATCCAGTCTATATAATTCCTTACAACTGTCGCCTCCGCGGACATGGGCGCCATCATCTTCAGTTTCTTCGCTTCCTTTTTTACCTTGTTATGGGCCTCTTCAGAAAGTTTCTTTTCCTGTAACCTTTTCTCAATTTCCCTTATCTCATTCTTCGCGCCATCCTCTTCTCCCATTTCTTTCTGGATAGCTCTCATCTGTTCATTCAGGTAGTACTCCTTCTGAGTTTTTTCCATCTGTTTTTTTACGCGTCGCTTTATCCGTCCCTCAACCTCAAGAACCTCAGTCTCGGCAAGAATGAGACCATATATCTTCTCGAGTCTCTCATCAACATTTGTTGTCTCGAGTATATCCTGTTTTTCGTCTATCTTTATGGTAAGGTTAGACACTGCGACATCAGCCAGTTTCGCGGGATCTTCTATAGATGCAAAAGACGTTAAAATTTCATTGGGTACTTTCCTGCTCAGCTTTGAATAGTGTTCAAATGCTTCCGTTATATTCCTCATGAGGGCTTCTGTTTTAATAGACTTTACCACACCAAACATCTCTTCTTTCTCTTTAACCCTGACGAGAAAGAAATCGTGATTGGGAATATATTCTTCAATAAATCCTCTCTTTTTCCCTTCAACTAAAACCTTTACTGTTCCGTCTGGAAGCCTCAATAGTTGAATAATTGTGCCTATTGTGCCAAACTGATAAATGTCATCTTCGTGGGGTTCGTCTTTGTGGGCAACCCTTTGAGCAACCAGAAATATACTCTTCTCCTCTTTCATGGCAGATTCCAGGGCATTAATTGATTTTTCCCTGCCTACAAAGAGTGGAACGATCATGTGAGGAAATACTACGACATCCCTTAATGGTAATAATGGAATTATCAATTCTTTTTCTTGTTCTTGTTCTTGTTCTTGCTCTTCTGGTTTGTCTTTATTTTTGCCAAAGTTAAACATAATTTCTTCCGTGGTATTGCTTTTTACCGGTTATTTATACGGCTTTCTTTTTTGTTTCGAAAAGCAAGATCGACTTCTCGTTATTTAAAACAACCTCTTCACTAATGAGACACTCTTTTACATCATTCCTCGATGGAATATCATACATGATATCAAGCATAATATTTTCCAGAATCGCCCTGAGTCCCCTGGCCCCGGTTTTTCTTTCCATGGCCAGCCTTGCTATTGCTCTCAGGGCACTATCAGTAAATGAAAGTTTTACATTTTCAAGTTCAAGCATCTTTTTGTATTGCTTTGTATGTGAATTTTTCGGTTCTACCAATATTTCTATGAGATCTTCTTCGCTCAGGTCATGCAAAGTCGCAATGACAGGCAGCCGACCTACGAATTCCGGTATCAATCCATATTTTAAAAGATCTTCAGGCTGAACCTCCGATAATATTTCACCTATTTTCTTTTCTTTCCTGCTCTTAATGTCCGCTCCAAAACCTATTGTGCTGACTCCAATTCTCTTCTCGATAATATTTCCCAGTGCATTGAAGGCACCACCGCAAATAAACAATATATTCGTCGTATCTACCTGAATAAATTCCTGCTGAGGATGCTTTCTTCCCCCCTTGGGAGGAACATTAGCTAACGTTCCTTCTATAATCTTCAATAAAGCCTGCTGAACACCTTCACCTGATACGTCTCTGGTAATTGAAGGATTCCCGGATTTTTTCGAAATTTTATCAATTTCATCAATATATACAATGCCACGCGATGCTCTCTGCACATCATAATCAGCATTTTGCAGCAGGCTGAGGATGATGTTTTCAACGTCCTCCCCCACATATCCTGCCTCTGTTAATGTTGTGGCATCGGCGATGGTGAATGGCACATTCAGCATTTTAGCCAGCGTTTTAGCCAGAAGAGTCTTTCCTGAACCTGTCGGCCCTATAAGCAAAATATTGCTTTTCTGAAGTTCTATATCATCACGATCAATTTCACCTTTAGAAGACAACCTCTTGTAGTGGTTATAAACTGCTACCGAAAGAACCTTCTTGGTCCTATCTTGTCCTACAACATATTGATCCAGAAACTTCTTGATTTCCCTGGGCTCCGGAATGACTCTTTTTGATTCCTCTATACTCTCTATTTCACATTCTTCTTCAATGATACATTTGCAAAGCTCTATACATTCATCACATATATATGCCGCAGGACCGGCTACAAGTTTTTTCACTTCATACTGGGCCTTCCCACAAAAAGAGCAGTTACGAGTTGTCCGACTACCATCAGTGTCTTTACGCCTTTTACTCATCAGAATGTTCCTTTCTCTTGACGATTCAATACCCTTGTTACCATGACCTCGTCAACGATTCCATATTCTTGAGCCTCTTCACTTGTCATGAAAAAATCCCTGTCTGTATCATTTTCAATTTTTTCAAACGGCTGACTCGTCAGATTTGTCAGTATATTATTTAATTCCTGCTTCAATCTCAATATCTCTTTCGCCTGGATGCCGATATCGGAGGCCTGACCCTGAAAACCGCCAAGAGGTTGATGAATAAGAATTCTCGAATGAGGCAACGCATACCTCCTCCCCTTCTCACCGGCAGCAAGGATTATCGCGCCCATACTTGCCGCCTGTCCCATGCAGACTGTACAGACAGGTGGTTTAATATAACGCATGGTATCATAAATAGCCAATCCGCTACTAACAATACCACCCGGTGTATTAAGGTAGAAAAAGATTTCTTTATCGGGATCTTCAGATTCCAGATATAATAGCTGAGCTATAAGGAGATTGGAAACCTCATCGTCGATTGCTGTCCCAAGGAATATGATTCTATCCTTCAAAAGCCTTGAATAAATATCAAAAGCCCTTTCACCCCTTCCATCCTGTTCAATTACCATGGGAATGAGAGCCATTTATTCTTCTCCCTTTTCTTCTTCACTTTTCTTTTTCATAACCTTTATATCGGCTTTTTCCTCAAGAAAATTCAGTGTTTTTTGCTCAAGGATTTCATCTTTAAGCCGGTCAATAAGATTATTTTTTTCGTAATTCGCCCTTAAGGATTCATAGTCCTGAGCATAATTATGGGCAAGTTCCTTTAATCTTTCCTCAACTTCTTTTTCATCAACAGTAATTGATTCTTTTTCGGAAATTTTATCAAGGAGAAGGGATGTCTTTACCATCCTGGTTGCATCACCTTCAAATCTGTCATGTAAGTTTACACTGATTTCCGTGGCCTTTTCCGGGGGCATTCCGTTGCGGATCATCCGTTGCTGAGCATCCATAATCATATAATAGATTTGCCTGTTTACGAAGGTGGAGGGAACCTCAAATTCATTATTATCCAGTAACTTGATAATTATATTATTTCTTAAATCAGATTTGATCCTTGATTCATTTTCTTCTATAAGTGATTTTCTGATATCCTTTTTCAGATCCTCCAATGTTTCATATGTTTCGAAATTTTTTATAAAGTTTTCATCCAGATCAGGAACTTTCTTTTCCCTGATGTCTTTTACAGTCACCGAAAAAAGGCTCTCTTTCCCGGCAAAATCTTTGTTCTGGTATTCATCGGGGAATGTCACCTGAACCTCTCGCGACTCACCTTTTTGGGCTCCGATTAACTGTTCCTCAAAGCCGGGAACGAACTTCCTGGAACCAATTTCAAGCAGATAATTTTCTGAAGATAATTCCTTGCGAAACTCACCATCCACCTTTCCTTCAAAATCTATAGATACAAAATCACCCTCAATAACTTCTCTATCTTCTTCAATACTCTCAATTGTACCGTACATTTGTCGAAGTTGCTCAAGTCTTGTCTCTACATCACTGTCCGTAATCTCAAGCTCCTCTTTTTCTACTTCTATGCCTGTATAATCCTCAGGTTCAAAGACCGGTTGAATTTCAACAGTCGCTGAGTAGATAAAATCCTTATTTGTTTTAATTCCCTTCTGGTCAATAACCGGCTGGCTTACGGCCATAATTTCATTCGTTTCCAGGGCTTTTGAATAAGACTTGCTTACCAGATTCGATATTGCTTCCTCTTCTGCCTGACTCTTATAATGCATCTCCAGAATTTTTCTCGGCGTTTTACCGGGTCTAAACCCTTTAACCTTGGCCTTTTTGCCGATCACACCGTACGCCTCATCCAGTTCTTTCTTTACCTCAGACCAGGGAATTTCAAGCGATAGTTTCTTCTTTACAGAATTTATTTCTTCAATTTTCACTTCAGCAGCTACTTCACCCACAATTTAGCTCCTTTTTCGTAATTTTCAATCCTGACTGTAAGATATTTCGTGGTGCGAGAGAGGGGAGTCGAACCCCTATCCGCAATATGCGGGCTGGATCCTAAGTCCAGTGCGTCTTCCAGTTCCGCCACTCTCGCGACATCACAAGTTATATTATTAACTACATTGACAATTGTCAACTGCGAATAACGCTGCGAATAACGAGATATGAATCTCCAGCAAAACTAAAAAAACCGCAGTAAAAGCGGTTTTCTATTAATGGTCGGGGCGAGAGGATTTGAACCTCCGACCCTCTGAACCCCATTCAGATACGCTTCCAGACTGCGCCACGCCCCGACTTTCCTTCGATATAATTTGAATTTGAGTTCGCCCGATCTAACATATATAACGTTTATGTGTCAAGAATTATAAGCTGAGACCTGTAATATACAAATATTACAAGAGAACATCAAATCCGCTTCATTTTGTTACATAATAACAGATTTCACCAAACCTATCAATAAAAAGGTGCTTTCTCAAAAGCTTTCTTCGTGAGCATAATATCCTAACCCGGACAAGCCGGAAATCCGAAGCACGAAACTCGAAATACGAAACAACCTCGAATGACAAAAACTCAAAATCTAAAAACGATAAAGAATTGCAACTTTTTTATATGACCGCCAAACGCTCTCCCACAGTTTTGAACATTCGAACATTTGATGTTCGGATTTGTTTCGAATTTCGATATTCGAATTTCGAATTTATTTTCTGCTTACAGCTAAATTCCTTTGCCATTTTTGCAAGAACTTCACAACTAAGTTATACGCTACCTATATAGAAGTATTTTTTTACTTCTCCGAACTTTTTCACCCCTAAGGAATTAACCATGTTCAAATCATCTATAGTGGTAAATTTGCCGGTTTTTTCTCTGTGTTTGATTATCGCTTGAGCCGTCCTCTTTCCTATCCCGGGAATAAGCTCAAGATCCCCGACAGTTGCTCTATTAATATCCATTGGCATATCAAGGACAAATCTTGTAGACTCATTTACTTCCCCCAATTCTATATATGGGGGGAATCCGTCTTTTGAATTTATAATAACCTTTCTACCGTTTCCTACGATAACAGCAAGATCCTTTTCATCAAAATTTCTTAAATTTTCAACTCCTGCAATGGTCAAAAGATCATGAACAGTTACCTCTTGAGGTAAAAAATATATTCCGTTGTTTGTACCGCTTCCCTCAAGTTTCACAACAAGGGAATCCCCGCTGTTACTTGAATAGAGAATGGAAGGAGCCTCATTATGCCAACAATGAAAACCTGTCTTAACAATATACATAAACACTGCTATCAGAAGGACGATTACTGCTCCTTTAATCTGGCCCCTGCTCATTTGTCTTCACTATCCAGATGGAAAACATCATGAAGGACCCTGACTGCAAGTTCTGTATATTTACTTTCTACTACACACGATATCTTTATCTCGGATGTGCTGATCATAAGGATATTTATTCCTTCACTTGCAAGAGCCGCAAACATCCTGGAAGCAACTCCGGCATGACTCTTCATGCCTACACCAACCATGGATACCTTCGAAATATTTTCATCGTATTCTATTCTATTGGCTCCGATTTCCTTTGCAACCTTCTTCAATATAGCTTGAACTTCCTTCATATCTTTTTTAGAAACGGTAAATGTTAAATCGGTAAAACCTTCGACGCTTGCATTTTGAATGATCATATCGACAACAATATTCTGGTCCGAAATGGGTGTAAATAAACGAGCAGCAATCCCCGGCTTATCCGGAACGTTAACAATCGTTATCTTTGCCTGATTTCTATCATATGTTACACCGGAAACAACCTCTTTTTCCATTTCTCTATCCTCCTTCGTTACTAAGGTTCCCAGTTCATTATTAAATGATGATCTGACATATACAGGTACCCCATATCTCTTTGCTATTTCCACGGAACGTTGCTGAAGAACCTTTGCACCGGAACTGGCTAACTCTAACATTTCCTCGTAGGTTATCTTTGCTAACTTTCTTGCCCTATCATAAATGTTTGGATCTGTTGTATATACACCATCCACATCGGTAAATATCTCACAATAGTCCGCGTTAAGGGCGGCAGCAACGGCAACAGCGCTCGTATCTGATCCTCCCCTTCCCAATGTAGTAATATTATCATTCTGATCAACACCCTGGAAACCAGCCAATACGACAATATTACCCTTTTTTAGTTCACTGTTGATTCTTTCTGTATCTACACTAAGAATTCTTGCCCGGGTGTGATCTCTATCTGTCAATATCTTGACCTGATGACTCAGGAATGACTTAGCCTTGCAGCCCATTTTATTAAGAATTATTGCGAGAAGGGAAATGGTAACCTGCTCACCCGTGGAGATAAGTACATCGTATTCTCTTTCAGCGGGGTGGTCGGAAGCGCTATAGGCCAACTGAGCAAGTCTGTCTGTTTCACCCTCCATAGCAGAAAGAACAACGACAATACTATTTCCTTCTTCCCTGGCTTTGATAATTCTTTTGGCTACATTCTGCATTTTTTCAATATCAGAAACGGAAGTGCCACCATACTTTTGAACGATTAAAGCCATCTACTGGAACCCTCCTTTTCGCAACTCTCTAAATATTATTGACGCTCTGCTTGTATTTCCGGAGATTTCGATCTCTCGTCTTTCTTCATCTATATATTTTAAATAAACAAATAAACAATCAGGGGGAAGTATATCTTTAATTTTCTCGGCCCACTCAATAACGATGACTCCATCACCGTAAAAATATTCTTCATAACCCAGATCATCTAAATCCTGAGATCCCGATAATCTGTAGATATCTAAATGATACAGGGTAATTCTTCCAGGATATTCATTGATCAGGGTAAATGTCGGGCTTGTTATGTAATAGTTTTCAGGTACGCCGATTCCCCTGGCAATACCCTGGGTAATGCATGTTTTGCCTGAACCTAACTCACCTATGAGGGCAACTATACTTCCCTTCCGGAGGGTTTCTCCTATAATCTTTCCAATTTTTAACGTATCCTCTGTCCCTGTTGAGATCAAGGTCAAAGTTGATTTATTTTCATCTATCATCGAACCTACATTATCCACTATCCAGTATCAAGCATCCCGCATCCCGCATCCGGCATCAAGCATCCAGTATCCAGCATCAAGTATCCAGCATCAAGCACCCGGCCCCTCAAGAACGACAACAGCGGTGGCATAATTGTCCGTATGGGAAATACTTATATACATACCTGTTATACCCATACCGTTAATCTTGTCCTTTAACTTTTTATGAAGTTTTAATTCAGGTTTTCCGTCACGATTGTTGAAAACCTCTACATCTTTTAATGTCAAGCCGCTCCAGATTCCCGAACCCAGGCACTTCAGAAAAGCCTCCTTTGCAGCAAATCTTGCAGCGTAATGCATTGAAGGGAAGGCCTTTTTTTCGCAATAAATTATTTCATCCCCGGAGAATATTCTTTTCGTAAACTTCTCATCCCATTTTTTAAGGATCCCATCAATTCTGGCCACTTCAACAAGGTCTATTCCAATGCCGAAAATCATCTTATCCCCTTGCAATGGTATCAGCCATACTTGATACCCTCTTCATAAACTTAACATCGTGAACCCTGAGAATATGAGCCCCATTCATGATTGCTGCCGTTACGGTCGCCGCGGTACCTTCAATGCGGTCAGAGGAATCTCCGCCCGTAATCTCTCCTATGAATCTTTTGCGAGATGCTCCGACAAGAATCGGCCTTCCGAGTGTCTTGAATTCCTGCAGATGTTTTAACAGCTTTATATTGTCATTTGTCGTTTTCCCGAAACCTATGCCAGGATCAACGATAATATTATCCACATCTATTCCTGATGATTGCGCCTTTTCTATTCTCTCTCGCAAAAATTGAATAATATCACTCATTAATGATCTATATGAGAGATTGCCCACCTGCATGGTTTTCGGTATACCCCTCATATGCATCAGGACAACGGGTGCTCCATAACGGGCCACGATCCCCGGCATTCTTTCATCAAATCGCATCGCGCTTATATCATTGACTATTTCCGCGCCCTCCTCCAGAGCTATACGAGCGACTTCAGATTTACTTGTATCTATTGATATTGGAATATGACTGTGTTTCTTTAATTCCTTTATCAGGGGAATAACCCTTTTCAATTCTTCCTCTGTCGACACGGAATCTGAACCGGGTCTCGATGACTCACCACCAATATCCAGGATATCGGCCCCTTCTTCCTCCAATTTATCGCCATATTCAACGGCATCTTCGATACAACTGAACATTCCGCCATCCGAGAAGGAATCCGGCGTAACATTTATTATTCCCATGATTAGTGTTCGATTCCCGAGTTCTATTGTTCTGTTTGGAGTTTTCAGGATAAAACTGTTTCTTGTAATATTTGCAAGTAGTTTTTTAATGTCTTCAGATATTCTCTTCAAACCAAATGGCTGAATGGAAATTTTATCGGCAAACTTTTTCACTTGCTTGTGAGTACCGATAATAATCGCGTCTGTTTGATCTGCACTACAATCTATAGTACCTCTTGCTACGGCAACATCACCACCAATGGAAAGCATCTCTTGCTTTATAATATTCGCTACCTTAGACTTGACTCCCTCAAGTAATACATTAACATTATTCATCTTGGGAGCCATGGCGTCTATACCATATGGATCGACTCCGACTTTTTTTAATTCCTCTACTGCCTCAGGCTGGGAGGTAATATGCAAGCATCTCATTTTTATTAATCAGCAAAAGTATAGACAACCATTAACATTCCGCAAACGCTTACTATCTTCCAAAGCGAATAATGGGCTCCTTACAACACACTTGCAAATTTAAGTTACTTGAAAGTCAAAAATCGAGTCACTCCCGCGAAGCTTGTCCTCGACCCCGATCGGGGAGCGGGAGTCCATAAGTGTTTAAAAAACTGGATTCCCGCTTTCGCGGGAATGACAAAATAGTAGAAATTCAACCTTTGGAGACGTTATGAAAAGGTCTCAATTTACACTTGCCGCAACTTCCTCTTTAATTCCCATAATCGCGTTTACTTCATCGCCATTTAATACTTCTTTTTCCAGGAGCTCCCTGGCAAGTTTATGAAGGACATCTATATTATCAGACAAAAGATTCTTCGCTTTTTCATAACCTTCTCGAACAATCCCGGATACTTCCTTGTCAATTTTTTCTGCAGTCTCTTCGCTGTAATCCTTATGGGTGGCAAATTCCCTACCTAAAAATATCTGCTCCTCTTTTTTCCCGTAACTAAGCGGCCCCATTTCATCACTCATGCCCCACTCACATACCATCTTTCTGGCAAGTGCCGTAGCACGCTCAATATCATTACCGGCTCCAGTTGAATAGTCATTCATAACCAACTCTTCAGCCGCTCTTCCCCCAAGCAGAATGACGACATTATTCACGAGAAACTGCCTGGAATATGTGTGTTTTTCATCAACAGGGAGCTGCTGTGTCAGACCGAGAGCCCGGCCTCTCGGGATAATGGTAACCTTGTGTATCGGATCAGATCCGGGTACCAACTTGGCAATCAGGGCATGGCCTGCTTCATGATAGGCCGTATTTCTCTTCTCCTCATCGCTGATGACCATGCTCTTTCTTTCCGTACCCATCAATACCTTATCTTTGGCATATTCAAAATCATCCATAAAAACATTTGTTTTACTTAATCCTGCTGCACGAAGAGCCGCCTCATTAACCAGATTTTCTATATCTGCCCCTGAAAAGCCAGGCGTTCCCCTGGCAAGCACCGCCAGATCAACATCGGCATCCAAAGGTACTTTTTTTACATGAACATGAAAGATCTTCTCTCTTCCTCTAATATCAGGAAGAGGAACCACTACCTGCCTGTCAAATCTGCCAGGTCTCAATAAGGCAGGATCAAGTACATCAGGACGGTTCGTCGCGGACATGAGGATCACCCCTTCATTGGACTCGAATCCGTCCATTTCGACGAGAAGCTGATTCAATGTCTGCTCTCTCTCGTCATGTCCACCGCCCAATCCAGCCCCCCTGTGTCTTCCAACGGCGTCTAATTCATCGATAAATATAATGCATGGAGCATGCTTTTTCCCCTGGTTAAAGAGGTCTCTTACGCGGGATGCACCCACTCCCACAAACATTTCGACAAAATCGGAACCGCTTATACTCAAAAAGGGAACTCCCGCCTCACCGGCAATAGCCCTGGCAAGGAGTGTTTTTCCTGTCCCCGGCTGACCCACAAGAAGGACACCCTTCGGAATTCTCCCTCCTAATCTGGTAAATTTCCTAGGATCTTTCAAGAAATCAACGACTTCCTCAAGTTCTGCCTTCGCTTCATCTATACCTGCAACATCGTCAAAGGTTACATTTCCTGACTTTTCGGTCATGAGACGCGCCTTGCTTTTTCCAAATGACATGGCCTTTCCGCCACCGGACTGCATTTGCCTCATGAAAAAAATCCAAACTCCTACAAGCAGAATAATCGGAAGCCATGATATCAGAATGGTCATATACCAGGCGGACCCTTCTTCAGGCCTGGCAGCAATCCTTACCCCTTTTTCCTTCAAAAGAGAAACAAGGCCGGAATCTTTTGGTGCATACGTCTTAAAAGATCTTCCATCAACCATCTTTCCTTTAACATTCTCACCCTGTATTGTAACCTCTTCGACCTGACCCTTGTCGACATACTCTATCAGATCGCTGAATATAATCTCCTGCAGTCCCCTTTGGGGCTGATTGAACATATGAAAGAGGAGAACAACTACTAAAGTTATGGCAAGCCAGAGAGCTATATTTTTATGAATTGGGTTCACTTTCCTACTCCTTTAAAAACAGCTACTTAGGGTAGCTATTGGTTTTTCTTATTAGTTTTTTTGGCCTATATCTGAGAGTCCCATATAACAATCATTATATATAATCAAATAATTTCTGCTCTCAGTACCTTCTCTGTTCTATTGGTAACTCTCGCTCTATCGCTTAACTTCACTCCCGGTATCCATAACACCGATTCCTGATCAACGAGGAGAGGTATTCTCCCTCTTTCTTTTCCGGGGATTTTTTCATCAATAAAAAGTGATTTTACTTTTTTCGTACCCTTCAGTCCAAACGGCTGAATCCTGTCACCGGGCCTTATATTTCTTATGCCAAGAGGGAACGATATAATGCTGTAATCTATAAATACTGTACTCCATGAGCTGTAATCAAGCGGACCGGCATCCATTAGATCAAAAGCTATTTTTGTTCCTGTTTCTTCGATGTTCACACTACAAGGAATCTCTATGTGATAATAATAATCATTCACTTTCCGTTTGTCACCTTTACGGCCTTTATTCTTGCCATTTTTCATGGTTAAAGGCGAAAGTACCTTCGTGTCAAATCTTTCATTCTTTAAAATTACAAGATTATCATATTCCCGCCTTATAGCAACACCAGCGGGAAGATCCAACAATCCATTTGGCCGGCCACCTTCTATCAGATCGATGACAGATTTCACATGGATGTAACCGATTCCCTTTTTTGAAGATGAAATATCATCAAGGATTGTCTTTATAACCCTGAACTGTAAGGCCGGGTGCAACGATTTTAAATTCGGAATGTCAATCCTTACCTCTTCCTCGTAAGAATTGATACTCCAATTTGATAGAATCTCATCAACGCATTTTTCGATAAAATCATTCTCCAGCCTGAGAATATTCGACATACGGCCAACATTTTCTACCAGCCTTGGGTTATAGAACTCCTTCAACTCAGGAATTAATTCATTTCTGATTCTATTCCTCAGATACCTGTTATCCATGTTGGAACTATCGGTAATATATTCAGCCCGTTCCCCCCTCAGAAAAAAAAGTATTTCTTCTCTTGATACCTCTAACAGGGGTCTTACATAAATTCCATCCCTGACAGGCAATATTCCTCTAAGTCCTTCCAGCCCGCTCCCCCGCAGAAATTTGATAACAACTGTTTCCGCCTGGTCATTCAAGTTATGTCCGAGAGCGATTTTGTTCAGGTTATAATTTTTCGCCACTTCTTCAAAGAATTTATAACGTTCCTTCCTGCAGACATCCTCCAAAGATCCCTTTTCCTTTTCTCTGATAGAAGGAATAGAGATTTTTCTGGATTCAACAGGAATTTTCATCGACTCACCGAGTCTTCGTACAAACTCATCCTCACTGTCCGACTCTTCACCTCTCAAACCGTGGTTCAAGTATATAATAATAAGGGTTAAATTTAAATCTTCGGCAATCCTGGCCATAACATGTAAAAGAGCTACCGAATCGGGACCGCCTGAGGTAGCCACCCCAACTCTGTCCCCCGGATCAAACATCCCGAATCTTTCAATAGTCTTTTTTACCCTGTGTAACATAACAAATCCTACTGCGGCAAAGCCGCAGAGCAACGAGCAATGAGCAATGAGCAATGAGGTCTGAGAGCTAAAGGCCGGGATTAGAAAATTATTCTCCTAATCCCTTCAGCCCTTCAGCCTTCAGCCTTCAGCCCTTAGCCCTTAGCCCTTAACCTTTAACCTTGATCCTTGTACCTTGTACCTTGTACCTTGTACCTTGTACCTTGATCCTTGTACCTTGTACCTTGATCCTTGTCCTTATATAAACAGGTTTTTCAACTCCATCATATTCTCACATAAATAATCCGGCTTTAACTGAAGAAGTTTATCCCTGTTGCCCAGACCATTCAGTAATGCGCAACTTAAAACCCCTGCATTTTTAGCAAGGATGATATCATTATTTCCGTCTCCTATAACAACTGCGCGGCTGTCATCCACTCTATACTTTTCAATCAGGGGGCGAATTATCCGGGCATCGGGTTTCTTAAATGAGTTGCTATCCATACCGAGGATGTCATCAAAATATTTTGTAATATTCAATTCATCTGCAATTTTCAAAGTATAACTATAAAGTTTATTTGTAACTATAGCTTTCCTCTTGCTTCTGAAGTGATTGAGAACTTCCAGCACACCTGGATAAAGCTCTGTCGTATCCAGCAGGTGTTCGCTGTAATAGGACATGAAAATATTCAGCGCTTCATCAAACTTATCGGGAAATGCATCGCCAAGTGATCTTTCAATAAGCTTTCTTACGCCGTCTCCGACAAACCCTATGATTCTTTCTTTCGGTAAAGCAGAATTCCCGAGCGTCTCCAGCATGTGATTCACTGCTGCGGCAAGATCATCCCCGGAACTTACAAGGGTACCGTCAAAATCAAAAACCATGAGATCAATCTTTGTCATCTTATTTCACCGTTATTTCAGCCGTTATTCTCTTTAAATATAAAAGTAATACACTATTTACAAGAAATAAAATTGAACCTTCCCGTCCTTTTATTTATATTGACAACCCATTTTATCATATGATATGGGTGAAAAACCGCTTGGATCCACACTGGATGGACTGAGACGGAACGGTTAGTAGTTTTTCAAAGATATGAAGAATTTTATCTAAAGACCCTTCCGACATCAGTCAGAAGGGTCTTTTTGTTTTTATCTAAAAAATGAGATTGTATGCGTAATGAAAAATAAGAAAGATACGATCGCTATTCTTGGTACCGGAAAGGTAGGTACGGCAGTCGGATTTCTCCTCCTGTCATCCGGCTATCAGATTGTTGCCATAGCAAGCCGTTCCGATGAGTCGGTAAAGAGGGGTGTTGAATACACTCGAGGTAAACCATTTCGCAATCTTTCTCAAGCCGCGGCCATGGCTGAGTGTATTATTATTTCCACCAGCGATGATGCTATCGCATCGGTTTGCGAAAAAATAACAAAAGACGGCGCTGTCAGCCCCGGCAAGAAAGTCATTCATATGAGCGGCGCGGGGGGGCTCGATCTGCTTGAATCCGCCCGGAAATCGGGAGCACATGTAGCAAGCATACATCCCATTCAGTCCTTTGCCGATGTGACAGGCGCTATTGAAAATATACCGGGCACCACTTTTGGCATCACGGCCCAGAAAGAGATAAAAAACTGGTCCGTTCAAATAGTCAAAGATCTTGGCGGCGTTCCCTTTTTTGTTTCAGAGAAAGACAAACCCCTGTATCATGCTGCCGCCTGCATGGCTTCAAACTATCTCGTTACACTGATGAACATGGTCGTAGAAGTTTATAAGTCTTTAGGCTTGAAGCACGATGAAGCCATTAAAGCCTTCTGGCCACTTGTCAGGGGAACAATAAAAAATATAGAAAACCAGGGAACGGTTCAATCACTGACCGGTCCTATTTCCAGGGGTGATATAGGAACTGTCGAAAAACATCTCCAGGCATTTCAAACCAAACTCCCTGAATTTTTAAATCTGTACCGGGAACTTGGTATTTTCACTGTAGATATAGGTCATAAAAAAAAGACATTGTCCGATGAAAGGGCAAAAAAAATAAAATTATTGCTATCAGGAGGATTAAAAGATGAGTAAAGCAGGTAAGATGAACAAGGTAACTACGTCGGTAATACGTAAGATGAAAGAGAAAGGTGAAAAAATAACCATGTTGACGGCGTACGATTATTCAACTGCTGCCGTTATGGATGAAGCAGGCGTTGATATAATCTTAATCGGAGATTCTCTTGGCATGGTTGTCCTCGGTTATGACAGCACATTACCCGTAACAATGGAAGACATGCTTCATCACACAAAAGCCGTTTCCCGTGCTGTAGAACGCGCCATGGTAATAGGGGATATGCCCTTTATGTCATACCAGGCCTCCGTTGAAGAAGCCGTGCGCAATGCAGGACGCTTTATGAAAGAAGCCGGGGCACATGGCATAAAGCTGGAGGGAGGCAGAGATGTAGCCGAAGCCACAAGAAGAATAGTAGCGGCAGGAATTCCTGTCATGGGACATCTTGGTCTTACACCCCAGTCAGTCCATCAACTCGGAGGATACAAGGTACAGGGAAAGGATGACACAACAGCGAAAAGAATCATGGAAGATGCCAAAATTCTCGAAGAGGCGGGGGCTTTTTCCCTTGTCCTGGAAGTCGTCCCCGCAACTCTGGCCGCAGAGATCAGCAAATCTCTTAAAATACCTACTATCGGAATCGGCGGAGGCGTCGATTGTGATGGTCAGGTACTGGTGACAAACGATATGCTCGGAATGTTTGAAAAATTTACACCCAAATTTGTCAAGAAGTACACTAATCTGAACACCCATATGAAGGAAGCTTTTGTGCAGTATTTTGACGAAGTTAAAAAGGGCATTTTCCCCGGCAAGGAACACTCTTTTTAATCGTGTTTCGTTTATCGGGTATCGGTTTTCGTTTTTCGGGTATCGTGGTTTGTGGTTCGATACCCGACACCCGATACACGATATCCGATCTCACAAAAGTGGTCTGTCCCCTTTCTCAGTTTTTCCCTCCCTCTTGACTATCACAGAAACATTATTACATTGTTATCATAGAACTTTTTACTATACATGCTTCCAGCAGGGCAAGAATAATTTCATGGTGATTTTTAAATTGCTTGACATAGTTTTTACACAGGAGTAGTTTGCCGCGTTTAATTGCTTATATTCTTTGAGTTTTTGTTCAAAATATGAAATATATAACTTTCAGGAACTGATTTTTGTCGAATCGGACAAGAACTTACTTGAATGAGAATAATCGCAAAGTAATTATACAAATATGAATAAATGAGGATACTGTGGTTCAAACACTAAGTGAAATGCGGGCAGACGAAAACGGTACCGTACTTAAAATCCACGGAGGGCAGGGTTTGCTCAATCGTCTTGGCGCACTGGGGATCATTCCTGGTAAAAAAATAACGAAAATCAGCTCCATGTCTGCGCGAGGACCAGTAACTATTCAGGTTAACAGAAGCCAGGTAGCTCTCGGATTCGGTATGGCCAGCAAAATCCTTGTTAATGTAGATCGGAAAGCCGGATGAAAATCTTACTCATGGGCAATCCGAATGTTGGCAAGAGTGTCCTGTTCTCCCGTCTCACCGGAGTTCGTGTTGTTGCGTCAAATTACCCGGGCACAACAGTTGGTTACACCCAGGGATTCATGAAAGTAAACGATGAACCCGCGGAAGTTATTGACGTTCCGGGCACCTACACACTTGAACCTACCTGTGAAGCAGAAGAAATCGCCCTGAAAATGCTCAAAACAGGCGATGTCATCATAAATGTAATCGATGCAACCAATCTGGAGAGAAATCTTTACCTGACTCTACAATTATTAGAGAATGACATTCCCGTAATTGTTGCCCTTAATTTATGGGATGACACCAAACATCGTGGCATCAACATTGATCTGGATAAACTGGAAAGTATTTTGGGAGTACCCGTCATTCCAATTTCAGCCTTGAACGGCCAGGGAATAAAAAATCTGGTAAGAAGCATTCCAAGGGCTTCCGCCCCTCATACTCCGGCACTGAGTCTCAATGAACGCTGGGCACTCATTGGTACCATAACAGGTCAGGTCCAGCAGATTACTCATCGTCACCATAGATGGTATGAACGTCTCGAAGATGCCAGCGTAAAGCCCAGATTCGGTTATATAATAGCCGCACTGGCTCTCACCGCTTCCTTTTTCATAATTCGTTTTATAGGCGAAAGCCTGATTGGCTACCTCTTTGACCCCCTGTTTGAAAATCTGTGGACACCGGTATTAATGAAATTGAGCAATTTTATGGGCGGAGGAGGTTTTCTGCATGATGTCATTGTCGGCAAGCTGATTTCCGGAGAGATACACTTCGTTGAATCTTTCGGCCTTCTGAGCAGCGGGCTTTACGTTCCCTTTGCCATGGTGCTTCCGTACATTGTCTCCTTCTACCTGATACTCGGCCTTCTTGAAGATATAGGATACCTGCCCCGATTGGCCGTCCTTCTCGATGCCACCATGCATCGCCTCGGATTACACGGATATGCCATCATCCCCACCCTGCTGGGATTTGGC
>Ga0209121_10002449_pt1 | contig 18875 bp, 18 predicted proteins | sample Cruoilmetagenom3_FD_187292 | JGI IMG/M metagenome (GOLD analysis project Ga0209121, IMG submission 187292) | Oil polluted marine microbial communities from Coal Oil Point, Santa Barbara, California, USA - Sample 3 (SPAdes) (version 2) | ecosystem: Environmental > Aquatic > Marine > Oil seeps ...
CCTGCTTGGAGATCTTTTCATTCATTGGGTAGTCTATGATATTCCTGCTGAGGTAACAAGCTTTGGTGAAGGAATAAGTCCTAAAGGCACTCTACCAGAAGGAGCCAAGGAACTTAACAATAGCTGCCTCGAAGAATTTGGCCCTGAGAGTCCATATTACAAATTCCGCTCTGGATATATAGGTATGGGTCCCCCAACCGGAGATATAGCTCATGGTTATGTCTTTACTCTTTATGCCCTTAACACAGAAACATTAGAACTTTCCCCAGAGGCTAGATATCCAGACTTTATAGATGCTATAAAGGGCAAAGTTTTAGCTAGGTCAAGTTTCATTGCATATTTTGGGGTAAAAAAGAAATAGAGGCATTGAAGTAGTTAATGTAAGGGCAAAAAGTTAAGCCTCACCCTGGCCTTATCTTTGCTCTTACTCTCGGTGCTTGACAATATGACATTACTGATTAAAATAAAGATATGAATAGAGCAAGGATCACCTATCAAGGTGCATATCATCATGTGATGAACAGGGGGATAAAGGGAGTGGATATCTTCTCCAATGATAGGGCAAAGGATTATTTTCTTTCTGCTTTAGAGGAGAAATCAAAGAAATTAAAGATGAGGATATTGGCTTATTGTATAATGGATAACCATTACCATCTAATTCTACAGAATAGTTCAGAGAGATTGTCTGATTTCATGAAACAATTAAACGCTCAATATGGTATATATTACAGGAAGAGGGAAGGTGGTAAGGGTTATGTATTCCAGGGAAGATACAAATCAACTTTAATCCAGGAGGATAGGTATTTAGACATGGCAATTGTATATGTTTTATTAAATCCTGTAAGGAAAGGAGAAGTTTTTGATCCTTATAGATACAGGTGGTCAAGTATACATGAATACTTCAGTGGATATGATTCAAGTATAGTTGATAATAAATTTGTTGAAGGTATTTTCAAAAGAAAAGAGAGATTTAAAGAACTCCTTAATGAGTGGATGAATAAGGATATAGGGGTTAAGAATACGAAATTAGGAGGTGTAATAGGAGGGAGTAATTTTATAGAGAAAGCACTTAAACAATTTAATAGAAGGAAGGTTAAAACTAAATCAAAAAGGAGGAGAAAAGAAGATTATATCTTTGAACCTGCCGAAGAAGTAATAAGAAGATTCGAGGAAGATAATGGCATTGAAATACAAGATATAAATACAAACACCATTAAAGGTAAGAGACTACGCGTTGAACTTCTCATATTGTTAAAGGATAAAGCGGGTTTAAAATACACAGAGATACTAAAATACCCCCTCTTCTACCAATTGAAATATTCATCCCTTGGTAAACTATACGAAAGAGCATGTGAAAAAATGAAAGAGAATGATATATGATATTGTCACACTGTCAAGCACCGAGAGCGTTATTTAGACTGCTGGGGAGGATTCAAAATAAGAAAGAACCTGAACTGTCATTTATTTTTCGACCTTTGCATTCACCCAATCAGCATGATCATAATTGATACCATCGTCTGCATTACCTACGTGAAGTCTTAATTTATCGACTCCGGAGATATCAATTTTAATTGGCAAAGAAGGGTCAGAGAAAGTTATCACCCTACTCTCCCAGAGCAACTTGCTATCACCATAGACTTTAAATATTACTGAGCCCTGTTTATATTTTGTGGAATATTCATCCATCCCCACTTCGGCAGTATAGGTTTTGTAGTGTCCTTTCAAAGAATATTCAATATCAGACACAGCGTGAGTGCCAATTCCTTTGGAATAAATTTTATCACCAATTATCAAAGGACTATTGTCAATCGCTTTATCTCTTTTGGGTGCACCACCCCAATCAGCAGTAGCATATTCCGGCTCAATATCCGATAAAAATACCTCTTCGGGATAGAGTTGCCTGAGTGCAATTTTTGTTGATGTTTTCTTTTTACTTTCAGTTCCATCATACCAAACAGCTGCAATCTCTATCAGATTTTTTCTAGATATATCAAGGTTTCTTAAAATAACATGACTGACTGGCGTCATTCCAATCAATTTTTTATCATAATAAACATTATAGCCAGCAGCCAATGAATAATTAGGCTGCCATGATAATTTTAGGCCACTAAAGCCATCAGGTTCGACATTAATCTCATTGGGATTACTGACTGGATAAGTATATAAATCGGCTGACTCAAAAATAACTTTCCAGCTTACCCTCCTGGACACAGGGCTGGTAAATTGAACACTTGCCCATCCTTGATGGTTTTGCACTACAGTCTCCAGATTTTCAACTTCAGCCGCTTTTACCCTATAACTTTTCCCCCCTCTGGGAAATGCAAATCGTAATTCGTAGGGATCATTTCTAATCGCTTGGCTTTCGCCATGATATGTATTCGTTTTTGCATCGTAACTTAATTTAATCAAATCTACCCAGCCTTGTGTTATGTGTCTGCTTGTAGAAATTAATTGAGGAGATTCGGAAGCAACCATCAATGTTAAAACCCGACAACTCGCTGGTGTGAGATTGACAAAATATCCCCCCTCCCAACAACCCAGATATTCATCCTCCCAGAAATCGAAAAGATGTATTTTAGCATCAGCCCCCAATCCCAAATCTTCCCAATTAAGATAAACCATATCTGCCTTATTGGTCTTATAATTAAAACATCCAACCACATCATAGTTTCTACCCAGATGGTTTATTTTCAAATCCCATATTTTTTTGTTTCTCTTGGATGGAAATAGATCCAGAGGACGGATATCGACGGCTGGATAAACCCGTTTCATGATCTCAACACTATTGTGCGATAGATCCATCAACCTATCGCTGGCCATTAATGTCTGTCCAGTAAGTCCCTGTAATGTCGCCCAGGCACGAGCCATATCCAGGGTTAACGGGTGGCGCAGACACATCACATCAGGATCACAGTACCAGGCGATATTATGCAGATAATAATGGGACATGGTAGCATCAAGCGCAGTCATGAAACCACCATCCCAGGATAACACAATATCACCACCCGTACGAGAGCCGTTCATAATTCCTATGCCGCTAAGTGGAATACCCCAGCAGCCCAATAAATAGCTATCTGGTCCGATTGTCTTTCGAATAATATTTAAAGTATGGCGATATAACGCTATAGGATCACCCTTTGGGGTTTTCATAAAGGATTGCTTATTTTTGTACTCATTGATAACAATGGGTTGACCATCAATTTTAAAATAAACGTAGTCCCATTCATCAGCCAATGTGCTAAACAGATTCTGTAAATATTCATCGGCATCCAGTCCCGTAGGATCTAATAGAAATGTCCCTTCCCAGGTATTGGAAGCTGAACTACCATCTTTTTTCAATAGGAAAGTATTCCATTTATTTACCACTTTTTTATTGCTTTGACCGTGAGGTGCTAACCAGATCCCTGGCAATAGACCCAATTGGTTAATGTATGATGCCAATTCATCCATTCCCCCGGAGAAACGTTTATCAATGGTTGTCCAGTCTCGATTTTCTCCGAGGCCATATCCGGCTCCCTGCCAGCCGTCATCGATCTGACAATAAAGGGCGCCATATTCTTTCAAATTCTCAGCCAGCCATTCAGCATTTTTCTTGATCTCATCCGCAGAAATCTCTTGATAATAGTAATACCAGGAACACCATCCTGATGGCGGTAACGGGAAATGGGTCTTATCAATGGGTTTAAAATATTTTATATTCAGAGTATCCCTATAGTAGTTTTTTATTTGTGTGCCATCTTTTTGAATAACTAAATCTTGTTGCGGATCAAAAGTACCCTCTGCTAATGGGGTTTGTACATCTCCAAGAGTTATAATAAATAGCTCAGGATTTGTGCCATTTTTGATGCGGCAAGGGATTGGATGGGGCCAGGTAGTGCTACCTTTGGAGAAAGCCAACATATAAAAAGGCAATGATGTTAACAAACCACTGATAATCAGTTTAGCAAATACTTTAACCATAAGAACCACCATGATTTAGATTTTTTTAAAAACCACAGATTTTAATTTTTCTCCGCTTTCAAATATCTACTTTATTTATAAACAGTTAGAAAGTCAACCGCCATTCTGCGTCTTCAAAGGGAAAGAGGAAATAACATATTCAAAAATTAGAGCAAATGGAGCAAAAAAGAGCCAATTAAATAGTGCGTAATGTACCTAATAATCTATCCGGTATTTGACAATATGGTATTTAGAATGCTAAAATTGGGAGGTTGTCAATCAACTTCTACCTTGACAATAGATATTGAAATGGTATCTTGAGTGGAATATGGAAACCTTGATTTTCGGACTTGGGAATTCTCTCTGCTCGGATGATGGTATAGGTATAAGAGTAGCCCTGGAACTTAAAAAGGATAAGTTTTTCCGAACGGAAAACATTGCTATAAAGAGTGGAAACATTGAGCCTTTTGATTTGCTCGCCGTAATAAATGGATATGGATACCTTATTATTATAGATGCCATAAGCACCGAAAAAGGAAGGCCGGGCGATGTTCATTATATAAATTTAGAGGACCTTCCCTCTTATCCCTTAAGGATTTCCCATGGAGTGGACCTTAAGACAGCAATAATGATAGGAAAAGAAAGTTACAAGATGCCAAAAATCATAGATATTTATGCAATAGAGATAAAAGATACAATCACCTTCAGGGAATCCCTCACAGAAGACCTGGAACAAAAACTGCCGGCAATAGTTAATGAAATTGCAATGGGTATAAAGAAAGATTTAAACCTGGGGTAAGGCACGGATGGCAAAGGAACGGAAGTGCTTGGAAATAATAGGAATTGTTCAGGGTGTCGGATTCCGTCCTTTTATATACAGGCTTGCAAAAAGACGTAACCTTAAAGGTTTTGTCCTCAACAATACAAGGGGAGTTATCGTTGAGCTTGAGGGTGAGGGAGCCCAGATAGAAGAAGTTATCTCAAAAATAAAGGAAAATCCCCCTCCGCTTGCTCAAATTGAGAAAATCGAGTGTGAATCGCTCCCAGTATTAGAATATAGAGATTTCGAGATAAGAATTAGCCAGAAAACCGAGGAAAGGAGCACCCTTGTATCACCAGATATTGCAACCTGTGAGAAGTGTAAGAAAGAACTACTTAATCCCGATGACAGAAGATACCGTTATCCATTCATAAATTGTATCAATTGCGGGCCAAGATTCACTATTATCAGGGAACTGCCTTACGATAGAAAGAACACCACTATGGCAAAATTTAAGATGTGTGAGGATTGCAGGTTAGAATATAATGACCCAGCAAATCGGCGGTTTCATGCCCAGCCAGATGCATGCCCTGTATGTGGACCAGAGGTAAGATTGGTAGACCGAACAGCCAAAGTGATTAAAGAAGAACCAATAAGCAAAACAATAGAATTATTAGGAGAAGGAAAAATCGTTGCTATAAAAGGTCTTGGCGGTTTTCATCTGGCGTGTAATGCGAAGGATAAGGCAGCCGTATCTCTCCTTAGAGAGAGGAAAGGGCGCCCCTCCAAGCCCCTTGCATTGATGGCAAGAGATGTGGAGGTAGTGAGAAAATATACGTATCTTTCCAAAAAAGAAGAAGAATTGCTTTCGAGTTCCAAATCACCAATACTACTCCTCTTAAAAAGAGAAGAAAACACTCTCCCGGAGGAAATAGCACCGGGTAATCGCTACATCGGTTTTATATTACCTTACACTCCTCTTCATATCCTTCTGTTCCAGGACCCAAAAGAAGTGGAGGTTCTTGTGATGACCTCAGGGAATAAAATTGGAGAACCTATAATCATTAAGAATTCGGAGGCTATCCGTGTATTGGGAGATATAGCTGATTATTTTCTCCTGCATAATAGGGATATTCACATACCCTCTGATGACTCGGTGGTTGCGATTCTTGAGGATAAACCCATTATGGTACGGCGCTCCAGGGGTTATGTCCCAGAACCTATAAAATGTCCTGCCCATACCAAGAAAAATATACTTGGTTGCGGTGCACATCTTAAGAATACATTTTCCCTCGCAAGAGGAAATGAAATTTTTGCAAGCCACCATATAGGTGACCTCGGAACGCCTAAAGCAATGGAAGCCTATGAAAGGGGTATCAAACATTTCGAAAGTCTTTTCGATATACATCCTGAGGTCATAGTAGTAGATAGACATCCAGAATATCTTTCTACTAAATTTGGAGAAAAGTGGGCAGATGAAAATGATAGTCTCCTCATGAGAGTCCAGCATCACCATGCACATATTGCGTCCTGTCTTGTTGATAATGATATAGATAAAGAAGTGATTGGAATTGCATGGGATGGAACTGGTTTCGGCGAGGATGGTGCAATCTGGGGTGGCGAATTCCTGATAGCTGGCTTTAAAAGCTATCAAAGGAAAGCGCATCTTGAATACATACCTCTCCCAGGTGGCGAGAAAGCAGTAAAAGAGCCCTGGAGGATGGCCACTACCTACCTATATTACACTATGGGGGAAGATTTTCTCGATCTTGATATAGAATTCATAGGTAGACTGGATTTAAAGAAATGGGAGATGCTTAAGGTTATGATTGACCGCAAGATAAATGCACCCCTGACCTCCAGTGCTGGTAGGCTTTTTGATGCTGTTTCCTCTCTCTTAGATTTAAGGGATAGGATAACTTATCTTGGACAGGCTGCAATAGAGTTGGAAATGATTATAGAAGATGATGGAAAGGCAAATTTCTATAATTTTAAATTAAGGAAAGAGGACGGCATCTATATAATAAATGCTATCCCCGTTATACGTTCAATTATTGATGACCTTATTCATAGAATCCCTCCGTCAGTAATTTCCGCTAGATTTCACAAGGGCTTAATTGAAATGATTGCAGATATTACCCGGAGATTAAGAGACGATACGGGAATAATTGATGTAGCCCTTAGCGGGGGCGTATTCCAGAACTGCTTCTTACTACAGGGGGCAACGAAACGATTAATAAAAGAGGGCTTCAGGGTTTATACACATCATAATATTCCACCTAATGATGGTGGCATAAGTGTGGGACAGGTTGCAATTGCAGCCAACGTTATTCCCTAGAAAGTCGCAGAAACCAGGCTATGGGGTCAGTCCTCTAATTTCCAATTCCTCTTGACATTTTAGATAAAATTGCATAAATATTAATATGGCTAGGCCAATGAGGATTGATTATCCGGGGGCTGTCCATCATATATTCTTTAGGGGTAATAGAAAAGAAGATATTTTCATAGATGGAGAGGATAGGGTCCATTTCCTTGATCTTTTAAAAGAAAAGAAGAACCGATATAATGTTAAAGTTTATGCATATTGCCTTATGAACAATCATGTTCATTTACTGCTTGAAAGCGGGTCTATTCATATAGGTAATTTTATGCGCGAACTATTAACTAACTATGTGCAAAATTTCAATAGAAAGTGGGATAAAGTTGGTCACCTATTACAGGGACGATATAAAAGCAAACTCGTGGATAAAGATTCATATTTATTTACTCTTATAAAATATATTAATCTGAATCCTGTAAAAGGGAATTTATGTAATGAACCTGAAGAATATCCATATTCAAGTCACCAGGAGTACATAGGTAAACGAGAACCTATTGTTGAGGTTGCGGAAATTTTGTCACATTTCAAAAATGTTAGTAGATATGTAGATTTTATAAAGGAGGGAGAACCTAAACTTCCTAACCTAAAGAGATTCAAACGGTATGAATTTTACGGTGAAGAAGAGTTTATAAATGATGCATTAAAAAGACTTTCTATGCAGAAAAGAGAAAGGGGCCACAAAAGAGAAGAAATAACCTTCAGTGATGTTAAGAGTTTTATTAAAAGAAAATTCGATAAAGATTTAAACAAACTTGTTCCCTATATGGATGCAGAAGTAAAAAGATACGTATCAGTTATATTGAGGGATCGGCTACATTACAATCTTCATAAAATATCAAAGATTATTGGAGTGAACTTCAGGACTGTATCCTACCTATATCAAACATCAGATAAAGATATGACTCTATCAGAATTTGACAAGAATTGGAAATTGGAGGACTGACCCCAATAGATTGACCTTGATTTTATTGACAAGAAAGTTAAATTCAGGCGAAAATAAAAAGGAGAAAATATGTGCCTTGCAATACCAATGAAACTTACCCGGATTGAAGGCGATAAAGGAATAGCCGAACTATCCGGGGTAAAAAAAGAGGTGAGTTTAAAACTTCTCGAGGAAGTAAAGTTAGGCGATTACCTTATCATTCATGCAGGTTTTGCCATACAAAGGTTGGATGAAGAAGAAGCAATGAAAACCTTAGCAATCTGGGAAGAGATAGCAGAAATAGAAAAACATCCCTAAATGAAATATATAGATGAATTCAGGAATAAAAATATAACACGATACATCTCCGGAAAAATCCAGGAAATTGTTAAAGGATATAATGACAGGATAACACTGATGGAGGTATGCGGGACACATACAACCGCAATCTTCAGGGCGGGTATAAAAAGTCTCCTGTCTGATAAAATCAACCTTCTCTCGGGACCTGGATGCCCTGTCTGCGTAACACCCAATCATTATCTTGACAGGGCTATCGCCTACAGCAGACTTCCCGATATAATAATAACTACCTTTGGAGATATGATTAAAGTCCCGGGTTCCAGTTCATCACTCGAAGGGGAAAAAGGAACTGGCGGAGACATAAGGGTAGTATATTCCCCTCTTGATAGTATAAAGATCGCAGAGGAAAATACAGATAAAAGAGTAATCTTTCTCGGTGTCGGGTTTGAGACTACTGCTCCCCTGGTTGCATCTACAATCACCACAGCAAAAAAAGAGGGCCTTTCCAATCTATTCATACTATGCGGGCACAAACTTATCCCTCCTGCAATGATGGCGCTTCTTGAGAGTAAAGAAGTTAATATAGACGGATTTATATGCCCCGGTCATGTAAGCACTATAATAGGGGCAAAGCCCTATCTACCCGTAGTAGAGAAATACAAAGTTCCATCAGTAATAACAGGTTTTGAACCGGTGGATATACTCGAAGGAATTTTAATGCTCATAATCCAGATAATAAATGGGGATAAGCCAGAAATTGAGATACAGTATAAGAGGGCGGTAAAAGAGGAAGGGAATAGAAAAGCCCTTCAACTTATGGAAAATGTATTCATGATTGGAGATTCCGAGTGGAGAGGGATGGGGGTAATCCCAAAAAGTGGTCTCTTTATACAGGACGAATATTCCGGATTTGACGCAGAAACGAATATCGAGGTAGAGGTAGAAGAGACAAAAGAACATCCAGAATGTATCTGCGGGGAGATACTAAGAGGGGTAAAAACCCCTCCTGAATGTTCCTTATTCAGGAAAGTTTGTAACCCAATTAATCCCATAGGTCCATGTATGGTATCATCTGAGGGAACATGTGCTGCGTATTATCAATACGAAGTAGTTTGGGAGGGAAATTGCCACAGAGAAGAATAATTTGTTTTAAAGAATTTACTGGGGATGGAGTAGCAGAGCTCGCTCTGCGCCCAATCTTTTCGCGAAACAAATTTCGCTACCCCAATTATTGCGGACAGAAGGGCACAAAGGACACAGGGATAAAATCAAAAAATATAATAGAAGAAGACTTTTGGCTCTCTCTGCCTCTGTGGCATAAAGGAGGTTAAATGAAGATAGTTGAACTCGGGGAATCAGCCTTAAAGAAAGGGAGAGACCTCGCCATAGAGAACAAAAAATTTCTTGATACAAAAGGCGTGTTTGCCTTTGATGTGATGGGTTCTGTAGGTTCTGGTAAAACATCCATTATAAAATGGTTGGTTAGAAAACTAAAAGGGGATTATAAAATAGGTGTAATAGCGGGTGATCTTACAACAGAAGTTGATGCTCTTCGAATCGAAGAGGAGGGCGTTCCGGTAGTACAGGCACATACGGGAAGGGTATGCCACCTGGACCCGGGCTTAGTTAGGACAGCAATAGAGAACCTGCCTCTTGATGACATCGATGTCCTTTTCATCGAGAACGTGGGTAACCTGATATGTCCTGCTGCAGTTCCTATTGGGGTTCATAAGGAAATGGTGGTCACCTCAGTGACCGAGGGCCCATATATGATAAAGAAACATCCATATATGTTCCAGAGAGCAGACTACGTAGCTATAAATAAGATCGACCTGCAGAAAGCTATGAATGTATCTGTTCATGGATTAGAAGAAGATTTAAGGGAACTAAACCCGAACGCTATAGTAATTGGGACAAATGGTATAACAGGAGAAGGAGTTGATAAACTAATCCAATGCATGAGTTTTCAACAGTAAAGAACATTGTAGAGCGAGTCACAGAAGTAGCAGAAAAAGAGGATGCCAGGGAAATCCTACGACTTGATATAGAACTGGGAGAACTCACACTCCTTGAGGAAGAACAGATGAGATTCTGGCTTGAGGTGATGCTATCGGAAACTAGATTGGGTAAATCAACAGAGGTTGTCCTACACAGGATTCCTGGAGTAATACAGTGTAATAAATGCGGTTATAAGGGTGGACTTGAAACCACAAACCTGGATCATCTCTTCCCAATACTTAAATGTCCAAAGTGCGAAAGCTTTGATTTAGAAGTAACAGAGGGTGAAGATTGTATCATAAAAAGTCTGGAAATAGATAAATGAAGAGGATTTTACTTTCTCATGGGAGTGGCGGGAAAGCCATGCATTCCCTTATAAATGAGCTCATAAGAGATAAATTTAATAACGAGATTCTAAATGAACTCACAGACTCTGCGGTTCTATCACTGACTGATGAGAGAAAGCTTTGTTTTACAACCGATTCCTATGTGGTAAATCCTATATTCTTCCCGGGCGGTGACATTGGGAAACTTGCTGTGTTTGGGACAATAAATGACCTGTCCGTTATGGGAGCAAAACCACTCTACCTCTCCTGCTCTCTTATCATAGAGGAAGGCCTGGATTATGATATACTTGATAAAATTACAACATCAATGGCAGAAGCCGGAAGAAAAGCAAATGTTCAAATTGTAACGGGCGATATAAAAGTAGTAGGGAAAGGAGGAGCAGACAAACTGTTTATCAATACCGCAGGGATTGGTGCTTTAGGAGAAGGGGTAAACATCTCAATGGACAATATCGAAATTGGAGACAGGGTTCTTCTAAACGGAACTATAGGAGAACATGGTATTGCTGTTATGAGTGCTCGAGAAGAATTTGAAACTGATATAGAGAGCGACTGCGCTCCGCTCTGGGATTTGATAAGCAAAGTTCTCCCGCTTGGAGGAATCAAGTTCATGAGGGACCCAACGAGAGGTGGGCTATCTACTGTATTAAACGAAATTACCGAAGATAGGAATTTCGGAATCAGACTCTCTGAGAAGAACATTCCAATTGATGATGAGGTCAGTGCCTTCTGTGAGATACTTGGCTTTGACCCTCTTTATGTTGCCAATGAAGGGAAGGTTGTGATAGTTGCATCCCCTGAAACAGCTCCTTCTGTCCTTAAAGAAATGAAAAACCAAACTCTCGGGGAAAAAGCTTCTGTGATTGGGGAGGTGACCGGGGAAAACAAAGGAAAGGTGATTCTCGAGACCACAGCTGGAGGCAAAAGAATCATAGATATGCTGGTTGGAACCCAATTACCAAGGATATGTTAAAATCTAAAGATACAATAGGAAGCTTAAATTCTATGGAGCTAATTACGTAAAAATTACAAACAAAATCAAAAAGAGGAGAGACGAATGGATAGGAAATTTTTGGCTTTTTTCATATTCTTTCTAATATTACTACCTCTGTCAGTAAACAGTACAGAATGGGTCAAAGGCCGCTATTGGTATGTTATAGATAACATTGAAATTAAAGAGGGAGAGTTACCGGAGATTCTATTATGGGTGGCTTTGCCGATGAATCACAGAGGACAAACCGTAAAAATCGGGGAGATATCCCCGGAGCCCACTGAAATTATCCATGATTCTATAAATGGTAATGAGATTGCATTCTGGAGAGAAACAAGCCTGCAGAGTAAAAAACAGATATTTTTCTACTATAACTTCCAGGTGCTTCCTAAAAAAGTTGAAATTGATATAGACCCAGATAAAATTACTCCGTATAAAAAGGGAGATAAGGAATACAAAAGGTACACTCTATCAGAACCCTGGATCGAAATAACTAAAAGGCTAAGAGAGAAAGCAAAAGAGCTCATAGGAAGTGAGCGCAATCCTTATTTTCAGGCGAAAAAGATATTCGACTGGGTAGTTGAAAATATGAATTATGAATATCCTGATATTAAAGAAAGGGGTGCAAAGCACTCATTTGAAAAACTAAAGGGCGATTGTGGAGAATTTAGTGTTGTATTTAGTGCTTTATGTAGAGCAATTGGTATACCTGCAAGAACCGTAACCTGCATCTGGTTTACAGGAAGTGGGCATCAATGGGCAGAGATCCTGCTGCCTCCCTATGGCTGGATACCTGTTGATCCCTCAATTGCGGAGCTGTTAACCCCCGGCTCCAAAACCATTGAGAACGAAGAAGATGTAATACAATTTATGGAGTCAAGGGGTATACCCAGAAAAGACCCCGATTATCTATTTGGAAATTTATACCCTGAGCGTCTTATCGTCTCAATAGGTAATAATATCGAGGCAATCTCAAAAAAAACAGGCATAAGAAGGACCTTTAGGTTTATGCAACCAGGTGGACTGACTGCTTTTCCACCCGGTATCGAAATCAAGGGCCTTACAGATAAGACAGTGCACACTGGATTCTATATATTTGGAGGAAAAAGAGATGACTTCGAATTTGCAAAAGAAAAGGCAGAAAAAGAACTTGCCACCGCTTACCTTGATGCCGGGCTAATTGACAGGGCAGAAAAAGGATTCCGTAAGAGAATAGAGGAGAATCCTTTGGATGCAATGAGTTACTTAAATCTTGGAGAGATTTATATGAATAGAGGGGATTACTCTGAGGCAATAAGAGCATTCGAAAAATGCATATCGGGTAAAGCCGGCAGTATAAAGCCGGTGATAGAGGTGTGGGCACACAATTTACTGGGGAATTGCTATGACAAGAAAGGAATGCGTGCACACGCAATGAAGGAATACAGAAAAGCTATTGATATGGATGTGGATTATCAGGGTTCTCTAAATTATGCAAAAAAATACTTAAGTGAACCCTTTGGAGAATCTGATGAGTGAAACTTAAGATGTATATAAATGGGGATAACATAAGGAAAAGGGGGCTCTATGTTAAACAATAAAAAATTTATTTCTTTTCTCCTATCTGTCGGCTTACTCAATCTTATCATTCTATCTGTTTTTGGTTGTGGATTCTCAAAGTCTCAAGTTAGGTCTTCTCGTGCAACAATAACTGATAAAGAGAGTCTAATTCCTCCTATTGCTAAGATAATTCCCAAATCTGATACCCTATTGGGAGATGTTCGTGTCGATAACTATTATTGGTTAAGGGATAGATCCAATCCGGATGTAATTCAATATCTCGAGGCTGAGAATGAATATACCAAAAGTATTATGAAGCATACGGAAAGACTTCAGGAAATCCTTTATAAAGAAATGTTAGGTAGGATCAAAGAAACAGACCTTTCCGTGCCTGAAAAATTAGATGATTACTACTACTATACACGCACAGAGGAGGGAAAACAATATCGAATTTTCTGCAGAAAAAAGGAAAGTCTTGATGCAGAGGAAGAAATACTCCTGGACGAAAATGAACTGGCCAGAGGGCATCATTATTTTAGCATTGGCGTCTTTAAGACAAGCCCTGACCATCAGCTTCTTGCTTACTCTGCTGATACAGCCGGAAGAGAAACCTACACAATATATGTTAAAAACTTGAACACTGGCAAGATGCTAGAGGATGAAATACAAAATACAGATAATTCTGCTGCATGGGGCAATGACAATAAGACTATCTTCTATACCACTTTAGATGAGGCAAGACGTCCTCATAAGCTCTATAGACATCAATTAGGCACAACCCAGGATAAGGATGCAATGATTTATAACGAAAAGGATGAGGCGTTTTACCTCTACATATCCAAAACAAAGAGCAAGAAATATCTGATTATAACTTCAGAGAGTAAAACTACTACGGAGGTTTGCTACCTGGATGCTGACTTACCGGGAGATAGTCCTAAAGTGATACACCCTCGTCAACACAAGATGAGATACTATGTTGACCACCGCGGTGATAAATTCTACATTATGACCAATGATAATGCGAAAAACTTTAAGCTGATGAAAGTATCCATTGAAAATCCGCAAAAAGAGAATTGGAAAGAGGTTATCCCCAATCGGGATTCGGTAAAAATAGACGATTTTAATGTTTTTAAGAATCATCTGGTAGTTTATGAAAGGGAGAAGGGACTCAGGAAAATCCGGATAATGAATCTTACCAGTAATGAGGTTCACTATGTTAATTTTCCCGAACCGGTTTATACATTCTGGCCCGGTGGTAACCCGGATTTTAACACCCAAATACTTCGTTTCACCTATACATCACTCGTTACACCGAAATCTGTCTTTGATTACAATATGGACACACGGACACGTGAATTAAAAAAGCGGTATGAAGTCCTTGGTGATTACGAGCCATCCCTTTATCAATCAGAGAGGATCTTTGCTCATGCGGAAGATGGAACTCTGATACCAATATCATTGGTCTATAGAAAAGGAATGACAAAAGATGGCAGCAATCCTCTCTTACTGGTGGGGTATGGTGCTTATGGAATGAGTTACGATCCATATTTTTCTTCGAATCGGCTCTGTCTTCTTGACCGTGGTTTCATATATGCAATCGCCCATATTCGTGGTGGTGGTGAAATGGGGGAATACTGGTATGAACAGGGTAAATTACTAAACAAGATGAATACCTTTACCGACTTTATCGCCTGTACCGAACACCTGATCTCGTTAAGATATACCTCCAACGATAAATTGGTCATAAGCGGGGGAAGTGCTGGCGGCTTACTTATAGGAGCTGTAACCAATTGGCGAGGAGATCTATTTAAGGCTGCCATCGCTTCCGTTCCTTTTGTAGATGTCCTAAATACCATGCTGGACCCCTCAATACCTCTGACTGTTTTAGAATACGAAGAATGGGGTAATCCTAATAAAAAAGAATACTATGATTACATAAAATCCTATTCACCATATGATAATGTAGAGGCAAAGGAATATCCTAACCTTCTCGTTACTGCTGGCCTATATGATACACGAGTTGCCTATTGGGAGCCTGCTAAATTGACTGCCAAATTAAGAGCCTTGAAAATCGATAAAAATATTCTGTTACTCAAGACGGAAATGGGAGCGGGGCATATGGGAGCTTCCGGCCGATATGATTACTTAAAAGACATCGCTTTTGAATATGCCTTTATTCTTGATCTATTCGAGATAGAGAAATAAAAGTATTACCCTGAAGAGGGATAAGATTTTTTAGGAAACAAATGATTTGGTCAGCGCTCTCTTTTACTCCTGACGGGAGCATGTTCCTTAGTTCCAATGAATCAGGTGCAATAATCAACAAGATGAAAAAAAGACTTGACAAAATAGAATTTTTTACTATTATTGAGAATGAGGTTCAGTTGCAACTGTGAAAACAGAGAAAGATATATTTAGAGATTATCTAAATAAAAGAGGATTAAAATTTACACACGAACGAGAATTAATCCTAAAAGAAGTGTTTGCCAAGCATGAACACTTTGATGTTGAGGCCCTATTTCAGAGGTTATACCAGAAGGACAAGCGAATTTCTCGTGCCACTATTTACAGGGCACTCCCCTTGCTTATCAATAGTGGGCTGATCAGCGAGGCAATGAGGTGCAAGGACCGAATTTACTATGAACATATCTATGGACATAAACATCATTCCCATATGCTCTGTATCAAATGTGGCAAGATTATTGAGTTCAGTGATGATAAAATAGAAAAGCTAAAAGAAGAAATTTGTAAAAAATATGGCTTTAAGCCGGTCGAGTATAGATTCGGAATTAAAGGATATTGCAAGGATTGTCAGTAAAATTTTTTATATATTAGTTGCAAATGAGTCTCAATTGTAATAAAGGAGTTTAGGTAATTGAAATAGTTTCTGGGTTGAGAGAAGGACAAATAGAGATGAAAAATATGACGATATGCGTTAAGTATGGTTCGTAGATTGAACATGTTAGGAACAAGGGGGTGAGAAGATTAAGAAGCAATATTCGCAACTCATAAGGAACCATCTTATGGTAGGTACTTAAGTAGGTGCAGATTATAATAACATATGCTGAATTTGAACCTAATACGAAAGATGAAGGGAAATATATAGTTACTTCTATATTAAAGCCTGGATTCTATACCATGTATGTCGAGAAGGGAGAGGTCCACCATAAATTAGGTCCCAAGACAGGGTTAAAGGGGATCATCTTAAGCCTGTATTACGAACAGTACACTAAAGCCTTGATAAATGTTGGTGAGGGTTCAGAGGGTTCTTTTTCAAAACCTGTGGGGCATAAGCTGGAGATAATCCCTTTGGAGAATCCTTACAAACTTCACGGATGTGGTGGACATTTTTTGCCTGTCCAGGTGCTATTTAATGGTAGACCAGCAAGCTTTTGTAAGGTATTTGCAACTTACAGTGGTTTTTCGACTGGTGACGACTTTGCTTATGCCACCTCTACTGATGGTGAAGGAATCGCAAGGATAAGGCTAACACATTGGGGGCAATGGCTTGTGAAGGCAGAAATTAAACTGCCTGCTCCAAACGATATGAAAGACAAATGCAATCAACTTCATTACACAGCAACTTTGACATTTGAAGTACCTTAAGAAAGTTAGCCATGAAGGAAAAGAGATGCCTGGAAGGAAGTTCGTGGGTAGTTTGAGTGTAAAATTCTGGAAGCTAAAAATATGTGAAATGGGAGGGAACAAATGAAAAAGATAAACAGAAAAAAGTATGTAGGTTCAATTGTTGCAACGGTCTTGACGACTGCTCTGATCCTTATAGGAAGCTTTGCCGGGGCAACAAACCTGCTCGCCAAGGCAAGCAAGGTTGAGGGGAGAACAGTTGCTCCAAAGACTAACCTAGCCCCTGTTTCAATTTACGATGAAGAAAACCTGCTTAGAATATCTATAGAAGATGTGGGGAAATACCATGGAGATATCAGCTTCTGCGCAGTAGTTGGTTTCAGGGCAACACAGTTTGCCATAGCACAGCTATGGAAAGACGAAATACCAAAAAGAAAAGATTTTAAGATAATCAGCGCCTTTCCTGGTAAGGGTTCTCAAGATGCCTTTGAATTCATTACACGAGCGAAAACAAGAAAAGACTTTAACCTTAAATTGCCGGAAGGAACATCTCCACAAAATCTTTCTATAGATAATTTGGTATTTACTTTCACCCGGAAGTCTACTGGTAAGCAAATCAAGATTTGGGTGAAAGAAGAGATATTCCCAATAGGGTATAAAGAGTTTTTTAATCTAAGGAAGAAGGCAAAATTTGATAAAATGGCAACACCTAAAGAAAAAAAGGCATTTAAATTGGCAAAACAGGAACTAAAAGAAATAGTTATGAGCCTGCCGGTGGATAGTCTTTTTGGATTTCAAAAAAATCAGGCAGGGAAAAATGATTAAGTTTTCCTTCTCTGCTTAGAAAACAAATAAAGGAGGTTTTTATGAAAGTTACTATTATTTTTGACAACACGCTTATCAAAGAAGGTCTTCAAGCTGATTGGGGGTTTTCTGCATTGATTGAGGTAAGAAATGTTCCCAGGATTCTGTTTGATACCGGAGGAGATGGGAGAATATTGCTTTCCAATATGGGGAAATTGGGTATTGACCTTGCTTCTATTGAAGAAGTTTTTATTTCCCATTCCCATTTTGACCATGTGGGCGGCTTATCAAGTTTTCTTGATCAGAATAACAGAGTTAAAGTTTGGGTCCCTTCTTCTTTCAGAGGTGTCAAAAACGCAAAGGAAGTAGTTACGATAAAAGCATCTACTAAACTCCATGAAGGAGTTTATTCCACAGGAGAATTAGAGGGAATTGAACAGTCACTTTGTGTTAAGACTGAAAAGGGTATAGTAATTATCGCAGGCTGTTCTCATCCCAGAATGGAGAACATTTTAAAAGCAGCTTCTCAATTTGGTAAGGTCTATGGTATAATTGGAGGGTTGCACGGGACTCTTCCTGAATCTTTAAAAGGTTTGGATTTGATATGTGCCACTCACTGTACTCAACACAAAGCAGAAATGAAAAGGCTTTATCCTGAAGCATATGTTGAAGGTGGAGCTGGAAAAATGATTGAAATTTAAAAAAAATAAGGAGGTCTAAAATGCCAAAAGTTGTATTTGACTATCGTAAATGTAAAGGGAGTGGAGAATGTATTGACGTATGCCCCGTTAATATTCTTGAACTTAGCAAAAATAAAAAGTGGTGTAAACCGGTAGACGAGGAAGTAGAGAACGAAGAAGCAATTAAAGAATATTACGATAAAGTGAATGAAAAAGAACATGGTGAACCTGATTTAGAAATTAAGTTCGAGATGCCTGAATGTTTGGAATGTGAGGTTTGTGTAAATGCTTGTCCCGAAGAAGCAATAAGTATAGAGGAATAAGTTGGCTAAAAGGCTAAACCGCAAACTACTTAGAGAGGTTTAAATGATGAAATTTAAGACTGGCCAGGAATGGTTTGATGGTTTAATACCGGAAGGATTAGCTATTCCTTCTTCTACCTTGGTTTCCGGTGCAGGCGGTTCTGGAAAACCATTGGTGGGATTTTTATTAGTTTCCTCCTGGTTGAAAAAAGGCGGTAATTTGATATTCATTCTCACCAGTACAGGCAGAGATTTTGTCGAGAAAGCAATGAAGAGGTTGCTGAAAAAGTCTGTTTTAATAAAGGGAAACAAATTTGTTACCTTAAAT
>Ga0209121_10002451_pt1 | contig 18866 bp, 20 predicted proteins | sample Cruoilmetagenom3_FD_187292 | JGI IMG/M metagenome (GOLD analysis project Ga0209121, IMG submission 187292) | Oil polluted marine microbial communities from Coal Oil Point, Santa Barbara, California, USA - Sample 3 (SPAdes) (version 2) | ecosystem: Environmental > Aquatic > Marine > Oil seeps ...
TATCGGAAAATCCAGTGAAATCACTATATCCTTAAATTTTACCGCAGAGCACGCGGAGAACGAGAGAGGCACCAGAAAACCAAAGCGAGGATCGAAACGGTATCGAAACTCTGCGACCTCCGCGTTCTCCGCGGTGATAAATCACTTGATTTTTAGACAGTGTCCATGAAACGGTATCGGTCGACACGCGGGTCACGTACATGACTTGAATAGACCGTGATTATCAGGCCAAGTTGCACAGCAGCGGCACAGCCATTAACACAGGTTCCACCGGTTTTATCCACAACTCGGGCAATAAACCCGGGTTCATGGAATATTTCGTAACGCCGGATGATGGCACCATAATGCTTGCGCGGAAGTTTTACCCTTCAACCATCATGCCAACCCAGTCGGGTGCGTTCACATGGCCCTCCGCGCCACCATCGCCGCCGCGCAACATGCCAGTCACAGACTTTAGCACCTGAACCGATGTCGGATGCATCATCATGAAGAGATCGACACCAGCAAGCGCAAGCGCTAGTCCCGTCGTTATTTCCCAGATCGGTCCCCTGTACTCGCGGGGTCCCCAGTCCGAGTCCTCCTTGAGTGGCGAGACCGCCATCCACGACTCTCTTGCACCCCATGCGTTCGTGGTTCCTGACGACATCGGGAAGTTCAGTTCCGCATCCCCTATAAGCCCTGCGAGCCGGATGCGCTCGATGTTTGAGTATGCGTAATCGAGACCGTAGCCAAGCGCCGCGGTTGTCGGATCCATCACGATGTCACAACGCTTGATGCCGCACTGCTTCATCAGTTTGCGGTTGAGTTCCTTCTGCGCATTGATCTCGAGCTGCGTCCACGAGAGGATCGCGTGACCGTACTCCTTTGCCGCGGCTGCGATCCGCTGGTAGTCCATGTTTAGATTTGCTGAAGCGATCAGGCACCGCTCCCCTTCGGCAGCCTCTGCCGCCTTCTCAAGAACCTCGGGATCCTTATCAGGATTTCCTGAGCCCCCGATGATGAGCGGGACATCTACTGCCTGCAAGACATCCTCGACCACCTTCGCCGCCTCCGATGCAGGCGTGTCCTTGATCGATGGATCGGTGCTTATCAGGTGGATCGTGACCATATCCGCGCCGAACTTCGAGACCACCTTCTTTGCCCACTCAGCCGGACTTTCGAGCACATCCTCGTAGTTCATGCGCACAGCGCGTGCCATTCCGATGGGCATGTCAAAGACATCGATCGAGACATAATTCGGATGCGGCATCGGCGCATCAAAGTAGAACGGCAGCGCATGTTCGCCGCCAAGCGTAACCGTACTTTTGCGTGTGCCGCCGTCAGAGGATGTTGCACCGAGCACAACCTCCTCGATCCCGTGCTTCCACTCAGAGACCGGGTCCACGTCAAACGATGCCGGAATCAACTCCTGCGGGATCCGGGACTGTACCTGGGACGGCAGCGTCATCGGCTGCATGGCAGGAAGCATCTGCCCTGCCGGACAGCCCATCATGCCTGCGACGTTATTTAACCGCGCCGCGATCTGCGCGAGCTCATATCCAACCACTTGCATCAGTTCCTGGCTGCCGCCTCCGCCGTCGAATTCGATCTCGATATCCCCCTCTATCGTAACACCTTTCAGTTCAAGCACGTTCTCGAGCATTTTGTTGAGATCGGATAGCGTGAGAGTGGTAGTTGTCATGCGGATTTCAATGAGATTACAGGTTTATTAAATGTTGCAGATTCCCAGGTTCAGCAGGGGCAGTCAACTCTTCGGAGATGGGGGCAAGAGTAGAAATACATCCAACCACTGCCACATTTGAAAGCGTACGCATTGGCTCTACACTCGCCAGAAAGAGCAAGCTTCGCAAACAGATCCGAAAAACCCCAATACCAGTTAGATGAAATGCGTAATTAGAAGGAGAAGCGATCATGTCAACTGAAATTGCTGCCTACGAAAATCGGCTAATTCGTGAAATCAAAGAGACTCTACAAGAATATCTGCCGAACCTGCTTCAGGTTGTCCGATTGTTTCATGAGAGTGTAGTGTTAAAGCCAGCAGAGGATAGCTTCCGCCAAGGCTGGAAGGAAACGATGGCAGGCGAAACACGACCAGTGTCTGAATTGTGGGATGGCATCGATGCCGAGTGAGCCAGCCGAATCTACTTACATCCCATCCCACACCTCCGTCCTCGCTAATCCCGCCGCTTTACCTCCAGCCCGCGGATGCCCCCGAATTCATTTGGGTGTGGAGTGGTTGGGGCTTCAGGATGTACGTTGGGGTAACCTATTTGTTTGGGAGTCCCCTACCCCATACAATGGCAAACCGGAAGGAATTTCACGAGTTGATACCGATCGGAAGAGCGGAAGAGATACTCAGATCGATCATCCGCAGCAGCACCGAAGTCGTGCCGCTCGATCTGGCATACCACAGCGTCCTTGCGGAGGATGTTTTCGCGACTACCGATGTGCCATCGTTTGACCGTGCAGACATGGATGGCTACGCAGTGCGTGCGGCAGATACGTACAGAGCGCGGGAAGAAGATCCGGTGCAGCTTGTGATCGCGGGCAGAATCCCTGCCGGGGACGTTCCGTCGCTTACGATTTCTGAGGATGTTGCTGCCGAGATATCCACAGGCGCGATGCTCCCCACGGGCGCTGATGCGGTCGTGATGGTCGAGTACACCAAGGAAGGCGAATCTTCGTCTTCGGTCTCGATTTACAGGGCGGTCCACGTATATGAGAATGTCATGCGGGCAGGGGCCGACATCCGGGGCGGGACGCGGGTGCTTCCAAAAGGCGCGCTTCTCGGATCGCGTGAGGCAGGTGTTCTTGCAGCCATCGGAGTCTCGCATGTCAGGGTTCACTCGCTTCGCATCGGAATCATCTCGACCGGAAACGAACTCGTCTCTGCGGGCGAGAAGCTGGATCCGGGACAAGTATACGATGTGAACGCGCATACGGTATCTGCTGCGGTGCGTGAATGCGGAGCAACTCCTGTTGCGTACGGGATCGTTTCAGATGACGAAAAAAAGACGGTGGAAGTCCTCATAAAAGCCATTTCAGAGTGCGATCTGATCCTCACATCCGGAAGCACGTCTGCCGGGTCTGGAGACATCATGCCCCGCATCCTCGAGGAGTACGGTGAGGTACTCGCGCACGGGATCAATATCAAGCCCGGTAAGCCGATGATAATAGCGAAGATGGAAAAACCAGTTATAGGGCTTCCAGGTTTCCCAACATCGGCACTGAGCATGTTTTATTATTTAGTAGCTCCGCGAATACGCGATGTTCTCGGATACGTTGCAGGTGTAGCAGCGAGACCGCAGCAGGCTGTGCTCGGATCGATGATCCAGTCGGCAGGAAGGCACCAGCTCCTGCCGGTAGCACTGGTGCGGGGGATGGCGTATCCTGTGATCAAGGGTTCCGGCGCAATCACAGCGCTCGCATCCGCGGACGGGTTTATCGAGATCCTTCCCGAGACCGAAATCATGGAGGCAGGAGAGACGGTTGAGGTCACGCTCTTTGGGGATGCGGCTGCAAATGATCTCGTATTTGCGGGAGCGGCTTTTTATGAGGTGAACCGGATCATCGGGATGCTGCCGTTTCGTGTGCGGATGATCCAAACTGGCGTTGCCGCCGGAATCGATGCTCTGCGGAACGGGATAGCAGATATCGCAGGAATCCCTCTTTCCACAGATGAACTGCCTGATATGGATGGAGTTTCGGCCATACATGAATTTCTGCGCGGAGATGGGGCGTATACGCTCATTGCACTTCACGACCGGATCGATTCTGAGAATATAAAGGCGTTTCTTTCGGCGATCGAATCTACCAGTGCTGCATGACGGCGCGGGGTGCAGCGCCGGAGGCATAAAATCATGAATGCTTCGACAGTGCAGTTGCATGGCAGGGATGTTTGATGTGAGTGGCTGAGACGGATTACTTTCGAAACAAAATTTAGGGGTTGTGTCACCCCCTACATCACGACAGTTTTTTATAGATCGGTACACAAGTTCGGCATATATGTCGCAATGGAAAGAGACGCTGGAACGGATCGGGCTTGCACTCGGAATCTCGATGCTGCTCGGGATGATACTGCTACCGAACTTTCGACCCGCTGTTGCCAGCGGCGTCGATGTACTGCTCGGACCGCTGCCTGACATGCTGCCGATTCACATCACGCTCTTTGTGATGGCTGCACTCACCGGACTCTATGCCTCGCTCATCCAGAAGTACACCATCGACTGGGAACTGATGCGCACATTCTCTGAAAAGATGAAGGCGTTTCAGAAGGAATATCGGGAAGCGCAACTCGCAGAGAACAAACAGAAATTAAAGAAACTCGATGAGAAGCGTGCTGCCATGATGGGCGATCAGGGTAAGATGATGAAACAGCAGTTCAAACCGATGGCATACATCAGCATCATCTCGCTGCCGCTCTTCTTCTGGGCATACGCATACGTCGGCAACCATCCGGATTTCACCATGACATTCCCGTTCTGGGGAGTAAAATCGCTTGGCGAACCTGCTATTCTTGGCATCCAGTACTGGATCGTCTGGTACATGATATGCTCACTACCGGTCAGCCAGGTGATCAGGAAAGCCCTCGATATCGGCGGAGCATGATTCAATGCTCGGTATCATCGCAGGCACAAGTCTGATCGGAGAGGAGTTCGAAGAAAGGATTGGCAGAAAGGAGACCGTCGGAACTGAATACGGCGATGTGGAGGTTTTTATAGGGAGTGACGCCATCTTCCTGCCGCGCCACGGCATTGCTATGGATACGCCGCCGCACCGGATAAACCACCGCGCAAACATATCGGCACTCAAAGAATCAGGCGTGGATGGTGTGATATGCGTCTGCTCGACAGGCAGTCTGAATCCGGAGATACTACCCGGCACGCTGGTCGTCCCAGACGACTACATAAACTTCGGAATGCCGCTGACATTCTACGACGATGAGATACGGCATATCGTGCCAGCTCTCGACGAGGGATTGCGGAGCAGGATTGTCAAAGCGAGTCACGGAAAGGATGGGGGCGTCTATGTGCAGACGCACGGACCCAGATTCGAGACAAAAGCAGAGATCACAGTTCTCGGGCAGTTCGCTGATATCGTCGGCATGACGATGGCAAACGAGGCAACCCTCTGCTGCGAGGCAGAAATCCCTGTTGCAGCGCTCTGCACGGTCGATAACTATGCAAACGGTGTTGCCGCGCAGAAACCGGGGTTGAGCTATGAGACGATCATCGAAAATATTGAGAGGAACCGTGAGATGGTCACAGATATAATCATGAGGCTAATCGAATGAGTCTGCTCCTGAGAGCTACCGAGAACTACGGAAACGTATACATCGAGGACGGTGCGATCGCTGAGATCGGCTGTGCCGCGTATGACGCGGATACCGTTATTGACGCAAAGAGAAAGGCACTCGTGCCCGGCTTTGTGAACACGCATACCCATGCGGCGATGACGCTCTTTCGCGGGTATGCCGATGATCTTCCTTTGCAGACGTGGCTTGCGGATTGGATCTGGCCAGCAGAAGCGAAACTGACAGGGGAAGATGTCTACTGGGGCACAAAACTTGCGTGTCTCGAGATGATAAGGACTGGCACGACCACGTTTAACGATATGTACTGGCACGCTTCAGAAAGCGCAAAAGCGGTCGACGAGATGGGGATACGCGGCGTTATCAGTAACGTCTTCATCGATATCGATGGCGGGTCAGGCGGGCCAGATGATGAGACGCAGAGGGAAACTAAGAGATTGATCACGAAACTGACGAAGGATTACTCGGATCGGGTGATCCCCGCACTTGGTCCGCACGCCATCTACACAGTCTCAGAGGAGAGTCTTCTGTGGATCGCAGAGTTTGCAAGAGAAGATGATCTGCTGGTCCACATCCACGTTTCGGAGACCGAACAGGAGGTCAAGGACTGCATCGAGAAGACTGGCGTGCGCCCTGTCGAGTACCTCGACCGGATCGGGTTTCTCGGTCCGAATGTCGTTTCCGCGCACTGTGTCTGGCTCGATGACAACGAGATATCGCTGCTTGCGAAACATAATGTTAATGTGTCGTACAACCCAACTTCAAATATGAAACTCGCTGTCGGAGAGAATGTGAGATACCCTGCACTCTGTGCTGCAGGAGTCAACGTCTCGATAGGAACTGATGGGTGCGCATCCAACAACAACCTAAACATGCTCGAGTCGGCAAAGTTCGCATCACTTTTCCAGAAATTCGCAACGAACCAGCCGACCATGATGCCAGCGCGCGATGCGCTTTCGATGGTCACGAAGCATGGCGCACAAGCCCTGCGTATATGGGAAAGAGGCGGCGAGATAGCAGTAGGTGCGCCAGCAGACCTGCTCTTGATCGATCTGCAACTGCCAGGGATGACACCGCTTCACAACCTCGACTCGAACCTGATATACGCATCATCAAACTGCGTTGACACCACGATATGCGATGGCGTCGTGCTCATGGAGGGAGGGGTGGTAGATGGTGAGGAAGAGATTCTCATGAAAGCATCGGAAACGGCTTTTGACCTGGTGAGGAGGCAATGAGATGGCTGAAGATGAAAACAGAGCTATACCGGAAGAGACTAACAAAGAAGCACCGAAGTGCCAAACCCTGCACGAATCGATGGAGCTGCTGACAAAGCACATAGAGCAGGCGCTTAAGGAACTCGATCTCAACTCGGTTTCAGAGATGCTCGACGAGATCTTGGGTGCAAAGAGCATCTTTGTGATGGGGACTGGTAGGTCAGGTCTCGTTGGTAAGGCATTTGCAACACGGCTCATGCATCTCGGACTGCGCGTGTATGTGGTAGGCGAGTCAACTACGCCAGCGCTGCGCTCAGGTGATGTGGTGGTCGCGATCAGCGGATCCGGTGAAACCCTCTCAATCGTCGATCTTGGAAGGGTCGTAAAGAAGATCAGAGCGTCTCTGATCGTCGTCACCTCGCAACCGGATTCCACTCTCGGAAGAATGGCAGACAAGACCGTGAGAATCTTTGGCAGAGCAAAGAATGGCAAGGGCGACTATCTTGTGCAGCATCTCCTCGGGAAGTATGCGAAACTCTCAGAACTTGCGCCGCTTGGCACCACCTTCGAGATCACCACGCTCGTCTTCCTCGATGCAGCGATCGCAGAACTGATGGTGCGGATGGGGAAGGACTCAAAGGCACTTGAAGATATGCACGACAAACTCCAGTGACATGATCTCCGCGATCAGGCGATATGGCGTCGAGATCGCCTCGCTCTGCGTTGCGGTCGTGATATGGCAGCTAACTGCCCCTTATGTGACGAGGGGCAACTTCACCCTGCCCGGTTTCACCGGTGTTCTGGCGTCATTTTACAGTCTATGGGACGTTATGATCACTGATGCTGCGACCAGTCTGCTGCACTTTGGAATCGGTATGGCTGCCGGTATGTGCGTTGCGATACCGCTCGGGGTTGGTATGGGCTGGTTCCGGGTGATTGACAGGATATTCGATCCGATCATAGAGATCCTGCGCCCGATACCGCCGCTCGCATGGATACCTTTTGCAATAGTGTTCATCGGGCTCACACACACGGCTGCCGGAACCATCGTGTTTATAGGAGCGGTATTCCCGATCCTGATCAACACCTATCAGGGATTTAGGAACGTGCCGAAGGTTCTTATCGAGGCAGCGATGGTGCTTGGATGCACAAGAAATTATGACCTGATCAGGAAGGTTGCGTTCCCGTCTGCAATCCCTGATATCGCAACAGGGATCAGGGTCGCGATGGGCGTTGCATGGATGTGCGTGGTTGCGGCAGAGATGTTCGGTGTATCGACGACCGGGATCGGGTACAAGATCATACACTGGGCGCACTTTCACAGGATGGATCATGTCATGGCGTACATGCTCCTCCTCGGGTTCATTGCGCTCTTCATCGACCGGGTGTTTCGGTTTCTGGTAGACGAGCGGCTCTCCAGGTGGCGCAAAGGGGTTATTGCGTGATGGACGCAACCTTGATAACGATCGGCACCAATGTTGTAGCAAAGAAACAGGAGGTTTGTAAATGGACATTGATAGACCGGTGCAAGAGGTCATGTCACCACGCGTGATCACAGCAGAGATTGGCGACTCGCTGGTGAATATCGCAAAGGAGATGATCAAATATGATAAGTCAAGTGTAGTCATTACAGAAGATGAAAAACCAGTCGGTATCATAACCGAACGCGACATCTCACGCAAGATTATACCTGATGACAGGAAACCAAGTACCGTACCGCTTTCTGAGATCATGACGTCCCCGTTGATCACCGTTGACCAGAATACGCCAGTGAGCGACGCGATTCAGATGATGCTCTCGAATAAGATCAGAAGGCTGCCAGTCTTCCGAAACGATACCTTAATCGGCATCATCACGAGCCAGGACATCGTTACCGTATCCTCTGAGATGAGCGACGCCCTGCGGGAACTCATGGAATCCGAGGTTGAATCCCTACTGACATCGGATTTCGAGGGTATGTGCGATGCCTGCGGGCAGTATTCATACCATCTGACCGTCGTCGATGGGAGGTCGCTATGCGATGACTGCAAGGACCTCAGGTGGAAAGAACCAACCGATTCCAGCCACGACTCTGCGTACATAGAGGGATAACGGATGGATCTCGCACAGAACATACTTGAGATCATCGAAAACGATCCGAAAATCGATATTAGCGAGATTGCAGCCCTTACTGGCAGGTCGGATGAAGAGATCAGGGATTGTGTATGTCAACTGGAAGGGGACGGCACAATCCGCAAATATAAGACCATCATCGATTGGGATAAAGTAAATAATGGGTTTGTTTACGCGATCATCGAGATAAAAGTATCCCTTGAGCGCGAAACCGGATACAATGTGGTTGCAGACCGCATCTCAAAATTCCCTGAGGTTAGATCGGTCAGATTGATATCAGGGGATCATGATGTCTCGCTCACCGTACGCGGCAAATCGATGAAGCAGGTTGCGTTTTTTGTCGCAGAGAAGATTGCGACCCTGCCGCAGGTGCAGAGTACTGCCACCCATTTCGTTCTGAAGACCTACAAGGAGGATGGTGTGATCCTGCATGAAACAGAGCATACAGAACGTCTCCCGATTGTTGCATAAAAGGCAGATGCGAGTCTCAGACACGGTGCAGAGTGTGCCGCCGTCTGGCATCCGCAGGTTCTTTGATCTGGCAAACGAACTTGAGGATGTGATCTCGCTCGGCGTTGGCGAACCCGATTTTGTGACTCCGTGGCATATCAGGGAGTCGTGCATCCACGCGCTCGAGCAGGGACACACCTCGTACACATCCAATCAGGGACTCCCTGAGTTGCGAGAAGAGATCGCGGACACGTTCCTGCGGGATCACTCACTCCACTACGATCCGAACGAGGAGATACTGATCACGACCGGGGTGAGCGAGGGAATAGACCTTGCGATGCGTGCGATTCTGAATCGTGGCGAGGAGGTCATCATCTCTGAGCCGTGCTACGTCTCTTACACCCCGACCGTGATCTTTGCCGGCGGAGTTCCGGTTACGGTTGCCACAGGCATCGAGAACGATTTCAAGGTTACTGCAGAGCGGATAGAGGATGCGGTAACGGAAAAGACGCGTGCAATCATGATCAATTACCCGAATAACCCGACAGGCGCAACAATGGAAAAGAAGGATCTCGAAGAGATTGCAGATGTTGCAACCGAGTACGATCTGATAGTCATCTCTGACGAGATCTACGATAAACTCACTTACGACGGAAAACATACCTGTTTCTCATCCTTAAACGGAATGATTGCGAACACGGTTCTGTTCAATGGGTTTTCAAAGTCTCATGCGATGACCGGACTTCGGGTCGGATACGCGCTTGGAAGCAGTGACATCATCGGAGCGATGACGAAGATACACCAGTACACTATGCTCTGCGCCCCGATCACCTCGCAGATAGCTGCAATCGATGCGCTTCGGAACGGGAGGGCGGAGATGGAGCGGATGGTGCGGGAGTACGACCGCAGGAGACATCTGATCATCAGCGGATTTAACAAGATCGGGATTGACTGTTTCTGGGGAAAAGGAGCGTTCTATGCGTTCCCATCGATTGCGGGCACGGGGATGACCGCGGATGAATTTGCAGAGCGGCTGATGCTTGAGAAGCGGGTGGCTGTCGTTCCAGGGAATGTGTTCGGGGACTGTGGTAGTGGATTTCTGCGGTGCTCGTATGCTGCATCGAGGGATGACATAAAGGAGGCACTTCTAAGGATCGGGGAGTTTGTTGAGTCGATTTAAGTGTTGTAGTGTAATATAACGTGCCATAAACTTCGAGTTCGCGCCGATGCGTTAGCATCACCTCAAACTTTATCATAACTACTGCCATAGAGTGAAGTATCAATCCGGTTAACAGATACAAGGTGAAAAATATGAGAGCGCTTCAGAAACAGTATGTTGTGGATGGGAAGGGACAAAAAACAGCAGTGATCCTTTCGATTGAGGAGTATGAGGAACTTGTAGAAGACCTCCACGACCTATCGATCATCGCCGAACGCCGGGATGAGCCCACAATAACATTCGAAGATGTCAAGAAAGGGCTGAAAGAAGATGGGCTCTTATGAAATTCGATGGAAGAGTTCGGCAGCACGAGATTTACACAGCATTGACCCGCAACAAGTCCCGCGGATTATAAAAGCCATCGAATCGCTTGCGGACAACCCGTTTCCTTCGCAGCACCGTAAGATTCGGGGGTCAGTTCGGGATTACAGGATTCGGATCGGAGATTATAGAGTTATCTATCAGGTGCATACCAGACCCGGAATTGTCATCATTTATCATATCCGGCATCGCAGACATGCGTATCGCAGGTGATTGAGATGGTTGAAATGCTCGCCCTGCGAATGTGGCTGGGGGTATAAATAGGAATATCTCCTCGGAACCGGTTTTAGTTCCCCCAATGAGGAGAACTATCCCGAAAAATACGAATTCACATTCTTATAATCGAACTCATCATCCGTAAGCGCGTTTCTTATGAAATTAAACAGCTTCGCCCTGACCTCGCGGTCAAGATTCGGATACCACACAGGGCTTGCCACCACGAGTCCGCGAAACGCGTAGAAGAGCTGGATAACCTTCAAGACATCCCAGTCTCCTGTTTCTTCAAGATAATGCTCCATGAACCGGTCGTACATCCTTTTGAAGTCGTGATCCAGCCGACCGTGCTCCTGAAGCGAGTAAAAGATGTAATTGGTGGTCATGCACGATAGATCGTCTGCTGCCTCGCCCCATTCACCGCGGCTCCGGTCGAGCACAGTAAAGTCAGTTCCTTCCCGAAACATCACGTTCCACGGGTGGAAATCTCCGTGAACCATACACAACCGGTCTGTTCTCGATTTTATCTTCCATCTCCAGTCGACACATGATCTCTCGATCTCGGCAAGTTCCTTTCCTGTGATAAAGTCGAGATCGTCAGGATAACTGTCCATCAAGCCCATGATGCACTCGCCATGCCCGACAAGGTCCCTGATCCGCCTTACGTAGAGTTCCCGGCTATCATGCTTCCGGGCGTGAATATCAGCCAGATAACCTGATAATGCACTTGCCCGCTCTACATCCAGTTCGGTTGCACCATTTGAGCGGATCCGCTCAAGATCAAGGAAATATTCGACACCCTCGACCTCCTCCATCAGCAGGAAATACTCCTCTGCATCGCCTGCCGACTTGAGTCTGCCATCGTGCGTGAAATAGCCGCAATCGATCGACCGCACGTGCTCTGGCAGTCTGTTAAATGTTGCGTGCTGCCAGATCAGGATCTGCGCCCGGTCAGAGAAATGATCGTGACCGAACCCGCCTCCGGTCCGCATGGACGAGAGGACTGCGGATTTGGCTTCGCCATCTGCCAGGAATCTGATGAGGAGTGGTTTACCGTATCCGAACTCTTTGAGTCCTTCCTCGGTCTCGCCGAGTTTTCCTGTGCCTGTTACTACGATCTCCTTTTTGTACACCTGTTTCAGGTACTCGGCGATGTCGTCTGGTTTCATGATGTTTATCTCCTTTTATAACCCTGATGTAACATCTTTTGCGTAAGTTATAACTGTTATGACATTTCAAGCCGGAAAATACTCCCATTGTAACCAATTTGACGAACTTTAAACCATAAATGATGGTTCAATCTATTAACCTTCCCCTTTCGGTGGATCTCTCTGGATTCCACCATTCTTTCTCTAGATGATCCTTGACCAGATTGAATAACTCCCATACAAGCTGTGCATCAATCGGATTCAATGGTTTCTGCTTATGTTTCTGTCTTCTCAAGACAAATATCTCATCGATCTGCGTATGCTTTGGATTTACGCTCTTGTCCAGCGCATTCGCCTCTGTAACAACAACATATAATGAATAAGGGTTTCCTCTCTTTAACCGTTCCGCCGCATAAGCAGCCCCATCCAGCATCGTCTTATCGAGATATGTCTTGCATTCTATCGCTACGATCGGAACTAAAATATTTTTTTGGATGGTGGCATGCATCTCCCTATCCGATGAAAATATGCAGAAAATCTCTTTGCCTATGGCAAAATCCTGATCCTTGACCTTGATGTCGACTCCCGGATTTCTCTCCCATTCGTCGATGTTCTTTGGAGAGAAACTCATATCAACATAAGCTTTCCCAGGACCCAATGTCAATTGCTTACCACTCAAAATTGGCAGTCCCTCAAACAAAAAATACAAAAACTCCTCTATAACCGTTGAATGCAATTTTGATTGGGATGTGAACCCATATCTGTTACCCCGCTCTTTTTTAAAGTGGGATTGATCGATAAAGTCCTTATATTCGTTTAAAAACTTCACTCTATCAAATATATACTTTTTGGAAGTGCCAGTAATGGATTCATTATGCCCTTTCCATTCATCATACTTCTCTTTGATCTCGCGAAGTAATTTGATATTCTCTTTGACCTTTTCATCCTTCAATTTCCGCTCTATATTGTTCCCATGTATGAATGGTAGCATTTCATCACCCCAGAAAGTCTTGCAGCCTTGATTGCTTCCTATATTCTTTGATTCTCTCTTCTGCGGTATTACAATAATTTTCAGATATATCGATCCCTATGTGCCTCCGATTTAATTTTTCCGCAACCAGCGTCGTCGTCCCAACGCCATTGAACGGGTCTAAAACGATATCATCTACATAACTGAATAATCTCATCAAACGATAAGGTATCTCTTCTGGAAACATTGCCGGATGATCATACATTTTCATGTTTCTCTCAGGAGCAACGTCCCACTTTGCATATACCCATTTCTTAAATTCATCACCTGTAATATCTATTTTATCCGCATCCCCTGTCTTTTTATGCGAGTCTTTGCAGAATATCTCAATAAATTCCCAAGTGTATTTCAAATACGGCATACTCGGACTTTTCCAGCTTCCCCACGCCGTGTATTTGCAGTTATAGTTGTGCTTATCCCATAGTATTTCCCCTTTCCAAAGCAGCCCCAAAGCTGATAATTGGTTTGAGATGATGTGGTGGGTCGGTATATAATCAGAAAACATTGGTTGAACATTGACACAGATACGACCAGCAGGCTTTAAAATTCTAAAACATTCTGCCCATATCCTATTCAATTTTGAAAAATAGTGAGACCAGTGGATGGCATCCTGACCTTCATCCTCTTCATACTCCAAACCAAAATTATAGGGCGGCGATGTGATGAGTATATCGATAGAATTATCGGGTATTTCTTTCAATATATTTTCGCTGTCTCCACAGTGGACCTTATTGACCCATCTGGAAATATCGGCTTCTTCAATTTCTGTTTTAGTACCGATTTTGTATTTAGTCCCCTCTCTACGTATTTCTTTATCCTTTCGATCTTTTACTTTCCGTTCTCTACTCAACAACTTTGCATCCGGATATTCCCCCGATCCGTTCGTTTTCTTGGCGGTTGTAGATTGGAGTTGCTGCATAGGTATGACATCGAGTGTAATGATTAATAAACCCTCCAGAATATTATATGCTCACAAGAGTTCGCACCTCAAAACCGCACCATCAGCGCGCCCAACCCGACTGCGGCAACTACGTACCCGCCACGCCCATCGACCTGCTTGCCTGATCGGAGGGCGCGACGGATGATTTATCATTTATCTTCACAGCCCCGCAATCGCGCTCTCTGTCCAGATCGTGAGCCTGCCTGCGTGTGTGCCAGGTGCGAGCATTTCCGCATTCAACCGGTCGCACATCACGACATCCACGCCAGAGAGGTTGCGCGCACCCTTCTCGATGCCGCTGTAATCGGATGTCACGATCAGGATGCTCTTTGGCTTCTTGTATTTTCTGCCACGAAGCTTCCCTCTGCCTGCCCTGATATGCTTCCCGGTCTTGGCACGGATCACGTCCTGCCAGAGGTTGATCGCCTGCAAAACCTCGCAAACGTCCTTGGTCTTCGCCAGACTCCCAAACGCATCCTCAAGAACGATCGGAAGACCGAGATCTGCCTCGAACCTGTGTCCTCTGTTAGTAACGAGGTCAGGATTGGTTGTGGCTGCAATCGCTGACCTGATCGCAAACCTTCGCTCCTTCCTGTTGATCTTCTCGCTCCAGTCCTTCTCTGCCTTTGGTGGATGCGCTTTTCTGCCGCCCTTTGCCTGCGGAACCCGTGCAGCGCGGTTTGAGTTCACAAGTCGTGGAATCTGCGCTATCCCCCTGCCTGATCCAAGCGAGCGCGCCGATGTCCTCATGCCCGCGTACGCTGTTACGCCATACGGCTGCCTGCGGTTTGCCTGCGCGGCAAGGACTGCTTTTTTGATGAGGTCCGGGCGGTAGGCTTCGGAAAATACATCTGGGAGATCGATTTCACGTAAAACGTCTCCGGATAAACTTAAAACATTGGTTTTCATCTAAATCACCCCTGATGCGATTCTTTGCTGATATAATTGATCGCAGGAGCGTCCAACGGCGGCTTGCCGCGTATGGGCGGTCTCATCCGGATCAATCTCTTTGACGGACCAGGAACGCTTCCGCGAATCATCACGTACCCGTTTTTGACGATGCCGTAGTTTATGAATCCGCCATCCGGAGTCACTTCAGTTCCGTCAGATCCGATCTTTAAGATCCGTTTGTTAAATTCGGTGCGCTGGTAGTACCCGGTCTGCCCCATCAGCGGCACAGTTCTCCGCACATAATGCGGGGTCCATGGACCAAGGTTTCCGATGTGCCGCTTCTTTCCGGTGCGGCTATGCTTGCCCTTCTGCAGCTGCACACCCCATCGCTTCACAGGTCCCTGCGTCCCTTTTCCGGTGGTTATCGCGGCAACATCCGCAAACTCGCCGGGAGCGAAGAGATCTGCCATCTGATACTCCTTCCCGAGAATCGATCTGCCGTACTCGAACTGCGCGGCAACGTCCCCACCAGCGATCAGCGTCTCCATCACGTCAGGCGTCTTCTTTGGAATCCCTGAAACGAGGTGCGGCATGGTCTGGACGACCGCACGGATCTCGCGCACCGCGCCCTCCTCAAGAGCGCGTTCGATGTTATCATTATCACGGTCTGCCCACACCTCTGTAATCAATTTCATCCCATAATATCCCCGGTCTGTGTAGGCACGCAGCGCAACAGCGCGCATGGCAGGAGTCTCGATGATCGTTACAGGCACCGATATCTCAATACCCGATGTAATGCTGTTCGGACGGTCGTCGATCATCAGCACATGGGTCATTCCTGCCTTGTACCCTGCAAAATCCTGTATCTTCGGCTCTTCTCCATCGGTCCGCCACGATCGTATCCGTGCGATCGGTTTCTTTGCTTTTTTTCTCGGGCTGAATGCAAGTGACCCTCTTCTTGGTCTGTGTATCGTTGGCATTTTTCAAATCCTCTTTCCAGAAGCATCGCTGTATACAGTATTAATGTTAACGTTCAAAAGGGGTTTGTCCGGACTACTGTGTTGCATGGTTGTGGAAAAATCCTAAATCCTGATATGGCATCGCGCAACTTGTCAGCCCCCACGTCATCGATAGGATTATGTATGATGAACGTCTCGTAATCATGGCGAAAAGTGCTTATACGCTTCAGACACCCCATATCGTGGAGGTCTCAGTATCACCGACTCCAAAAAAACATCAGACCCACATGAAAGCGCGACCAATGGCGATAAGAAATTGCAATCACCGTATCTTGTCATAGGCAGCGGTAACATCGGGTCAGCGGTTGCCAGAGAACTTGTGAATCGGAATAAGAAGGTTGTACTGATCGACAGGGATGCTGCGAAGGTTGAAACCCTTAAGGAGCAGGAGTTTGAAGCCATCGTAGGCGATCTCAACGACCCGGGTCTGCTCGATCCGATCGATATCAAGAGCGTTGAAGTGGCGCTGATCCTGAGTTCTGACGTTTCTGCAAACGAAAACGCAATCGTTACAATAAAGCAGGCATCAGAGAGCATTCAGGTGATTGCACGTGCACCAAACAGCATCGCAAAGACCAAACTTATAGAGGCAGGGGCTGACAGCGTGATCATGCCACCAAGGGTCGTTTCCGATGCCACGCTGCGGATCCTCGACCGCGTGGAATCTGCCAGACATGCCTCGAACGTCCTTAATATTCTACGCTCGATCGGTAACGGGAAACTTGCCATCGTGGTTCACGACAATCCGGATCCGGATGCCATGTCCAGTGCTGTTGCCCTGAAGACGATTGCTGAGAGCGTTGATATCGAATCCGAGATGCTGTACCGGGGCGAGATCGGTCACCAGGAGAACAAGGCATTCATAAATCTCCTCCAAATCGATATGAGCAAACTCGATGAACAGAAGGCACATTCTCTTGAAGATTTCAAGAAGATTGCGCTTATCGATTGTTCGATGCCAGGGGAGAATAACCTGCTCCCGAAGGATTCTGATGTTGCTATCGTCATCGACCACCATCCTGCCGAGATGAAGGCGGTACATGCTGAGTATATAGATATACGCCCGAATTCCGGAGCTACAGCAACGATCATGACGAAATATCTCCAGGAACTTGATATTCCGATCAGCAAGGATCTTGCGACCGCGCTGTTATACGGCATCCGCACCGACACACTCGGATTCAAACGGAATGCCAATCCGACCGATCTGACTGCGGCTGCACTTCTGTATCCTCTCGCAGACCATGATATCCTAAACATGATCGAAACGCCAGCCATCTCCACAGAAACGCTGGACGTGTTCGGGGAGGCGATAAGGAACCGGAAGATCAAGGGCAGTTACCTGATCACGAATGTTGGGATCCTTCGGGATCGGGACGCGCTTGCACAGGCTGCCGACTATCTGCTGAACCTCGAGGGCATCACGACCGTCCTTGTATACGGGATCGGTGAGGACTGCATATATCTCTCTGCAAGAAGCAACGATATCCGGCTGAATCTTGGAAAGTCGATACAGGACGCGTTCGGGGAGACCGGTTCGGCAGGAGGGCACTCAACAATGGCTGGCGCCCAGATCCCGCTCGGAGTCTTCAGCGACGCAAAAGATAGGCAGGCACTTATGAAGATCTCAGAAGAAGTGGTGATGAAACGGTTCTTTGCAGCGATCGGCGTTGAGAATGGGGATGAATGAATCTGGAAATCGAATTTTTGAACATGCTCAGGGCTTGTTAGGAAATAACCTGGCGGAATTAGTGCTATTTGCCCAAACGCGTGAGTTCGTGACTATGAGCGCAAGCGAAGCAGAGCCGAAGGCATAAAATCGGCACCAAGGGATGGCTGCACCAATGCTGCGCATTCACGAATAAACGAATGTATGACAAAATATAAAAACTATAGAATAATTAAAAAATAAAAAATAAAATCGCTCAAATGTTCTCGAGCGATTCGATACCGATCTTCCTGACGTTTGGCTTCCATATCTTGTCTGGCATCCAGTCAGGCTTGTTCTTTGGAGCGTTAACCTGTTCCCTCCACCCCTCGAAGATGTGTACCTTTTTTGTGCCGCGTTCACGTAGCATTATCCGTATAGGATTGGATTTGGTACTGCCAACCCGATTCGCAACCTTGAGCGCTGCCTGTCGAGGCTGCTTTCCAGAAAAGACACCATGTTCGCTGCCACCATTGTCCCGCAGTACAAAGTTCCTTGTTTTCTCCATAACATACACCTCGCGCTATGCTTAAGTCATGCGCATGTAATACTGATCACTTATAGGATATTAATGTAACGCCGGCAATGTCCTGCCCTGATGGCGGTGGCACCGATGGATCGCTCTTGGCGATGTCCATTAATGCGATGATCCGCGGAGATGAGATGCAATGGTAAGTATCATGGAAATCTACCAGTTACTCCCGAAACTGAACTGTAAGGAGTGTGAAAAGCCCACGTGCATAGCATTCGCAAGTTCGCTTCTGTCAGGCGAATCCAAGATTGCTGATTGCCCGCCGCTCTACGAGAGCGGATACGAGAGCCAATTGCAGGAACTGCAATCGCTGCTTGCGCCAGTGAGCGGGGCTACCGAGACCGGCCTAGTTATCCATGAGGAGCTATGCTTCGGGTGCGGGAACTGCGTCGTTGCCTGCCCCGTAAACGTTGCCAATGATCCGCATGGTGCGGCTCTCGGGCTTGCGCCATCCAACGACAAGGTGATCCTCGAAGTGGCAGGCGGCATCGTCACTGCCAAGAATGTCGGTGAATGCAGGCGGTTCGGGCAGAATAAGATCCTGTGCGATGTCTGTATCGTAACCTGCCCATCAAAAGCGATCGAATTTGTGTAAGGGAGCTTTTCACCAAACTTTTCACCAAACTTTTCACCAAACTTTTCACCAAACTTTTCACCAAACTTTTCACAAAAGTTTGATCAAAAACTGCCCTTCGGGGTTATACACCCGTTTTTCACTCGCAAACTTTCCACAAAGCTTTGACGGTTCCGCTGGC
>Ga0209121_10002453_pt1 | contig 18857 bp, 19 predicted proteins | sample Cruoilmetagenom3_FD_187292 | JGI IMG/M metagenome (GOLD analysis project Ga0209121, IMG submission 187292) | Oil polluted marine microbial communities from Coal Oil Point, Santa Barbara, California, USA - Sample 3 (SPAdes) (version 2) | ecosystem: Environmental > Aquatic > Marine > Oil seeps ...
GCTTCTTCACTAATTTTGCTGGTAGGGCTTCTTGCGCCTTCACAAACGCTTCCTCCGCCTTTCTCATAGCTTCCTCAGCAGCTATCTCGGCAATTTCTCATTACAGGGATTATCCCATCAGAGTCTGGGGTAAAGTTGACATCCACATGTGATACAAGAAACCACTTTGGGGATTTAGGAAAAGCGGCTTAGTGCGGAAGCCTGATGGGAAAAAGCCATTCTATGAAATAACCGAAAGAGGGCGGGGCTACTTGGAGAATCCACCTGAGGAGAGTGAGGAACCTAAGCTAAGTGCGAGAGATAAGTGCGAGAGATAAGTGCGAGAGATAAGTGCGAGAGATAAGTGCAGACAATATTGCAAAGGAAACTACAGTGGTCGCTATACCCTCCCAAGCTGACATCTTCAGGGACATAGGTGAGCGACTGCGTGTAGGTATAGGTAGAACCGGAAAGCAGGAGGCCACTCTGCTGGAAGCCACAATATGGGGTAGCCCCACAAGTTCGGACAGATAGCTAAAAACGATGCTAGAAGCAACGTAGAAGAGCAGTGCATTAGAGCAGTGCATAAGAGCAGTGCATAAGAGCGAGAAACAACAGCAAGGAGGGAGGTCTTAAGTGTTCCCGCCCCAGGCTGACCTGTTCAGGGACATAGGCGAGCGACTGCGTGTAGGTATAGGTAGAACCGGAAAGTAGGAGGCCACTCTGCTGGAAGCCACAATATATTTTGCCCGAGAAACAAGCTGGGGGCACGGAAGCTGCATAGCCTGGAGTTTAATGCATATTTCCGGCTGCAACGTGTGGGGCTAGCAAATTTGTAGCTGGAGGCATTATCACAATGCACAGACCCCGCTTTTCCATCAAATATCGGAAGCACTATGGGAGAAACACCACTTAATACTAGGCATAACTCATTTGAGCTGGCACAGTGCGGGGCTTAGCCGAGAAACCCGACAAAAAGAAGTCGCTGTGTCTGATAACCGACAAGGGGCGGAAAATATGGGAGAATCCGCCTGCAAATTGCGGGAGAAATCTCACTGAGGAAACCTCGGGGGGAAACCTCAGGGGGAAACCTCAGGGGGAAACCTCAGGGAAATCTCCGAACAGCGGAATTTCCTTATGGTAAACGGTATGGTAAACGATAGGACACATAACGATGTTTTGTATGCTCAGGGGTAAAAAAATAAGATCGAGGGTTGCCCCCTCGGCCCTATTCAACTTTAGAGATGTTAGAATCTGTACCTCTGCTTCCTTTTTTGCTCGCCTTCTCTCTGCTCTTTCGCTTTCCTGCTTGACCCTAGTGCGTTGACGATAGAGCCACGCTTTGAGCCCTTTTAACTCCGGCATCTAGTAATCATTAAGCGACTCGAGCTGGATATCATCAGCCTCAACCAGTCTGAGCGGGAATTTGCTAAAGGCCTTTTGTCAGGGCAAATAGATAAACCCGAATATGTCTAGGGATACAGCCAACCATCTAGGTTCATGGTAGAAGTCGGAAATATGTCCTTCGCCCGTGCCATCCTCCACACCCCGTTCGGCGTGTACTCTGGCAACGTCGTAAACAAGATTGAACGCCTCGTCCGCTGTCGGAACGACGGCCAGTGTATACCTTGGATCCAATCGTAAAGCATCAGTCTTTATGCGCCACTCACGCTCCCAAGTATAATCGATTCCTTGTCCAGGATCGTATGGCACGAAACGGTATCTAAGATCTTGGGGCAGATTGTCAAATGCATCCGGGTGATCATATATTACTGGTCGGCCCCCTTGTTGAAAAAGCCACTTCTTGCTTACGGCTACGCCGTATGGCTCGTATCGGGGCCTTTCCCGCTTCGATGCAGCGATCTCGCTCAGAGAGAATATGGAGTTGAACTCCATGATAGGAGCCTCGGTAAAGCAAACGCAGTTCTGACCATATGTCCAAGTAGAAGTCCCTTTGAGCTCCCCTTGAGACAATATCTTGTGAAGCACAGCAAAGGCTGAACTTGGCATGTTCACTAGCCCACCATCGAGCGTTCTCCAAGAAACGGTTTCTTCTTTTGGCGTCCATGTGAAGTGAAATAGTAACTCGCCGACGTCTCTTCGCACAAGCCTGATTCTGTCCAGCAGACCCTTGGATATTTTGGGCATTTTGTGTTTTGACATGTCTCACCTCTCTCCCTCATCGCTTCTACGGCTTGACCCTCTTTCAGCCTCTTTACTTGCCGTGCTGAGCTATACTCTTTCTCCTTGATATCTCAATTCTAGCACCTGAATTGCTGCCACACCAGAGGGCACTTCCTCTAGAAGGGTGAACCTTCGGCTCCCTTAATAGTATACCGCTAATGGCATGCTAGAAGTAAACAGTGCTTCGCTGCGTTGTAAATATTTCTAGTAAAATACCTTGTCGATTTTATATTAGATTTTTACCCAAGACATTGGTAGGGAAGTGACTACCATAACGCTGATAGTGCGACTAAGACCGAGAAAGCGAAGCCCCTTCCTTTATCAACGGTGGTAGATATTTTAGCAAGGGGGGTAAACAATTTTCTAGAATTTGGTGAAAAATTACTCGAAAAGGTATTGACAAAGTGATACTAATGTGTTATAACTTTTTTATAAATACAGCAAAAGGTTAACTATTACTGAAATTGGACAAATTGGGTGAAAAGATTTGGACGAATTAGGCGAGAAGATAAGAGGGGCTAGAAAAGAAAAGGGGCTAACCCTTATGGAGGTGGCAAGGAGTGCGGGCTGCTCAGCGTCCTTTATCTCCGGGGTAGAGCGGGGGAAGGTCTCCCCTTCGATAACAACCCTGAAACGGGTCGCTAATGCTCTGGGGGTCAATATTGTTGACTTTTTCACACCTTCTGGCAACCCCGCAGAGCCTGTGGTAATGCGTGAGGGCGATAGAATTGGAATCTCTATGAAGAGATGGAAGGCAAAGATAAATCTCTTGGTTAGAAGTACTCATGGCAAGCGGATGTCTCCCTTTTACACTGTTATCCAGCCAAGAGGTGGGGCAGCAGGTCTCTACAGTCACAAGGGTGAGGAATTCGGTATAGTGCTAAAAGGAGAGTTAGAGGTAAATTTAAACAATACTATTTACAAAGTGAAAGAGAATGAAAGCTTTTATTATTCATCACAAATTCCCCATGGCTGGATTAATCCAACGAATGGAGAAACTATTGTGATATGGGTAGTAAGCCCCCCGTCGTGGTAAAAAATCAAAAAGACGGGCGGGAAAGGTTGAAAGGTGAGCGAATTCTGAACACGAGCAAGGTGAGGGGGGTGATAAATGAGGTAGAATTAGCACCCACAAGTTCAAAATCTTATTCGGGAGGTTCTTTAGTGAAGAGGAAGAGGTTACTAACATTACTTGGTAGTATTTGCTTGGTCTTAATGGTGGCAGCATTGCCGCTCATGGGTGCTTGTACTCCTGAGGAAGTAACACCGACGCCGACACCACCTGAGGAAACAATGCACATAAGATTTAGCACTTGGCACGTTCCTGCCAGTAGAGAGTGTACAACTGTTTGGACACCGATGCTTGAGGAGTTGAAGGAGAGGAGTAATGGCCGAATAACCTACACTACTTACTATGGCGGGGCCTTGGGTAAAGGGGCAGAGCATTACGATATAGTGAAGAATGGGCTTTCTGATATGGGTTATTTTACCGCAACTTGGACGCCAGGGCGCTTTCCTCTCACCGATGTGCTCTCGCTGGCTGTTTGGACAGAAGGTAAAGACATTGGTGTTGACATTGGGAATGCCATGTACGACCGTATCCTTTATCAGGAATTCCCCGATGTGAAAATGCTCGAATTGAACGGATGCATCCAAGCCTCCTTGTGGACTACGAAGCCAGTACACAGCTTGGAGGATGTAAAAGGGCTCAAGATAAGGACGCCGGGAGGTCACCAAACCGGTTACATTGAGTCACTGGGGGCTGAGCCAGTATTTATGCCACTTGGTGACGTATACTTGGCTATGGAGACAGGTACTATAGATGGATTGGTTACCTGTCCACCACTGGTCCTCGCCTTCAAATTTCCTGAGGTAGCGAAATACGGTACGCTATGCACATTCGGTTGCGTCGACGAAGGCGTGATAATGAACCAAGATAGCTGGGAGAGAACACCTGACGACCTTAAGCCTATTATAGAGGAAGTGTGCTCCAATCCCTTCCGCACCACCGGTGGATTAACTAGCGAGGTTTATCCGATCATGATGAAGGAGATTGCAGACGCAGGGGTGGATCTCTACACCCTGCCTCCAGAGGAGGCTGAGCGCTGGTATGCCGGATTTCAGGAGAAGACAAGGGAGTGGGTAGCAGAGTTAGAGGCAGAGGGGCTTCCAGCGAAAGATGTGGTGAAGATGTACAACGAGGAATGCGAAAGGAGGGGAGTGGAATGCGTGGCATTCCCACCCGAATGGAAATAGCAAGCACCTTGCTTGGATAGTTAAACGATGGGGTACCTGAACAAAGCCAAGAAAGTGATACAACGTCTAACCTTTTATATATGTGCAGTGGGGATGTTTCTACTAATCCCGATGATGTTGCTCACCGTAGGCGATGTAATAGTCCGGGTCGCTTGGGCCCGGACTATTCCCGGCGCAGTAGAGACATCTGAGTATATGCTAGCAGTCTTCATACTTTTAGGTCTAGCTTTCACTCAGCAAATAAAGGGACACGTAAGGGTATCCTTCCTTATTTCTCGACTGTCCGCTCGAGCCCAGCCAGCCATGGAAATTTTTACCACTCTCCTCAGTTTGTTCATAATTTTCATTGTAGTGTGGCAAGGCTGGGTGATAGGGATCCATGAGACTGCAGTTTCGGATATGCTCAGGGTTCCCCAAGCACCATTTAAATTACTTGTTGCAGTAGGAGGCTTTTTGCTCTTCCTAGAGCTCTTAATTGACTTGGCAGTTTCTACAGGAAAGTTGATAAGGAGACAACCTTGAGTCCGATTATTGCTGGTATAGTTGGCGTTGTTGTGGTGTTTCTCCTCCTGTTCTTGGGGATGCCCATAGCCTGTGCCTTGATGCTCGTGGGCTTCATAGGGCTTATTTATCTGACGTCCATAGGAGCGGCATTGCCGGTAGCAGCCAGCACAATCTACCACGTTGCTGCTTATTATCCCTATACGGTTATTCCCCTTTTTATCATTATGGGAGGGTTAGCCACTAGCGCTGGCTTGACTGGGGAGCTCTACCGTGCTGCTGATAAATGGTTCCGGAGGTTGCCCGGAGGGCTAGGGGTAGCAACTATCGGTACCTGTGCTGGCTTTGCCGCTGTCTCCGGCTCTTCAGTAGCTACAGCAGCTGCCATGGGAACTATTGCTCTGCCAGAAATGAAGCGATTCAACTACTCTCCTAGGCTGGCAACAGGGACTATTGCCGCCGGCGGCACCTTGGGTTTTCTTATTCCGCCAAGCATTGGCTTTGTGGTCTATGGCATGCTCACTGAGCAGTCTATCGGGAAGCTCCTGATTTCTGGCATATTTCCTGGTCTTGGCTTGGCGGCAGCCTATATAGCTATCATAATATTCCAAGTCAAGCTGAATCCCGGCTTGGCTCCCGTCAGTCCTGAAGCGGTTAGCTGGAAAGAGAAGCTAGTGGCACTTAGAGGCATATGGGAAACACTGGTGGTTTTCCTTGTGGTAATGGGGGGGATATACCTTGGTTGGTTTACCCCCACTGAGGCTGGAGCAATCGGCGCTACCACCCTTTTTTTGATTGCTCTGGTCAAGAGGAAAGTAACCGGGCATAGCCTTTTCGCTTCCCTTGAGGAAGCTGTCCGGGTTTCGGTGATGGTTCTCTTCCTTGTTGCCGGAGCTACTGTTTTCAGCTATTTCTTGGCTCTGTCTACCATACCCGCTCAGGTGGCGACTTGGGTAGCTGGGCTTGAAGTATCCCGATATGTTATCCTCGGCCTCATACTCGCCATTTTCATTTTCTTGGGCTGCTTTATAGATGCAATATCAATGATGGTGCTGACGATGCCGGTAATTTTCCCCTTAATATTAACCTTGGGTTTTGACCCAATCTGGTTTGGGGTAATAGCTGTGCTCATGATGGAGGCAGGGTTAATTACCCCGCCGATGGGGCTAAATGTATATACCATTGCTGGAGCGGCAAAGGATGTGCCGGTGGAAGAGATTTTCCGCGGTGCTCTGCCTTTTCTCATAGCAATAGTTGTGATTGTCGCCATTATAACGATTTTCCCCCAGATTGCCCTGTTCCTTCCCGCGAGAATGATTCGATAGTTGATAAGGTGAGCGAAAATGGGGAAATATATTTTGGCTCAAACGCTGGAAGAGGCATTTGATGCCTTAACAAAATATAGGGATAAAGCTCGGGTTATAAGCGGGGGCACGGACCTACTACTCTTAATCAAGGGTGGAAAGGTAAAGGTCGATTGTATTGTGGATATAACAAACATCACCGATTTAAATTATATAGACTATGACAATGGGCTGATAAGGCTCGGAGCTCTAGTTACCCACAGTGAGGTAGAAGACTCCTCAATCATAAAGGAGAAGGCAGTTCTGTTAGCCGAAGCCTCAAGAGCAGTCGGCTCCCCCCAAATCAGAAATCGGGGAACCGTAGTAGGCAATGTCGCCAATGCTTCGCGGGCGGCAGATACTCCCTTGGCTTTAATCGCCTTGGACGCCAAGGCCAAGGTAGTAAGTAAGAAAGGGCAGAGGATTGAAAGAGTAGAGGACCTCTTTGTAGGGCTAGGTAAAACCAATTTGAAGAACGAAGAATTAATCACAGAACTATACTTTCGAGGGCTGAAGCCTGAACAAGGAGGGTCATTCGTTAAGTTGGCAAAGAGGAGAGCTCTGGCAATAGCGGGTGTTAACGTTGCGACAGTCATCACTGTGGATAGAGAGAGGAGTGTATTTAGTAATGCGAGGATAGCAGTTGGTTGTATAGTCCCCAAACCCCAGAGGGCAAAGAGGGCAGAAGAAGCCCTAATTGGCTATCCAATAAGTGATGAGAGCATCCGAAATGCTTCCCAAGAGGCAGCGGGAGAGGTGAGCCCCAGAACTGGCATTCATGGTAGCGCCGAGTACAAGCGTGAGATGACAAAGGTACTAGTTGCAAGGACAATCAAGAACGCCCTCGAATGGATTAAATGGGAGGGTTAGCTAACTTTGGGGAAAATAAGGATCAGGTTTCGAGTAAACGGGCAAGACGCAGAACTTGCTGTTGACCCAATGGCAACACTACTGGAGGTTCTTCGGAGGCAGTTAGGGCTGACCGGAACCAAGAAGGGATGTGATGCTGGAGACTGTGGGGCTTGTACGGTGATCATGGATGGAAAGGCAATTCTTTCCTGCTTGACCCCGGCGATGCAAGCTGCGGGGAGAGAGATTATTACCGTCGAAGGGCTAAGTTGTAATGGGGAATTGCACCCCTTGCAGAAGGCTTTCATAGAATGTGGTGCGGTTCAGTGTGGCTTTTGTACTCCTGGCATGTTGCTCTCAGCAAAGGCCTTACTGGATCAAAATCCCAACCCTACTCGGGAAGAGGTGAGAATGGCTATATCGGGGAATCTCTGCCGCTGCACCGGCTATAAGAAGGTCATCGATGCTGTAATGCTTGCCTCAGAACGAATAGGATAAGGGGGATAAGCAATGCATGTGGTTGGAAAGAGAATAGAAAGGGTTGATGCCTTAAAGAAGGTGATGGGAAAGGCTCTCTTCGCTGATGACCTGAGATTTGAGGGTATGTTATATGCTAAGGTTTTAAGAAGTCCTGTGTCCTACGCTAAGATAAAGAAAGTGGATGCAAGCTTAGCTAAAGAATTAAAGGGAGTGAGGGCTGTTCTGACAGCCCGGGATATCCCTGGTGAAAACAGGATTGGCATCTTGGGAGACCCCTTTAGAGACCAGCCAGTTCTAGCTGACGAGAAGGTAAGGTATATAGGGGACCCCATAGCTATAGTGGCGGCTGACTCCGCAAAAATTGCTGAGGAGGCACTGAATTTAATCAAAGTGGAATATGGGGAATTAAGGCCTGTCTTTGATCCCGTTGAGGCGATGAGGCAAGATGCACCCAGAGTACATGAAAAGGGCAATTTAGCCAGCCTCAGGAAGATTCGTCGAGGAGATGTAAAGGAGGGGTTTGCAAGGTCAGACGTTATTATAGAGGGAACCTATAAAACACCGTTTCAGGAACATGCTTATCTGGAGCCGGAGGCTGGGATAGGCAAGGTGGATGAGAATGGCGATATAACTGTATGGGCATGTACACAGTTCCCCTCCAACGTCAAGAAAGAGGTAGCCAAGGTATTAGGGTTAAGCCTTAGCAAGGTCAGAGTCATCCAAACGGTGACCGGTGGAGGTTTCGGGGGAAAGCTAGATATCTCAGTACATTGCCATATCGCCCTCTTGGCTTCAAAAACGGGCAAACCGGTAAAATTGGTATATACTAGGCCAGAATCTATTATGGCGTCAACAAAACGCCATCCTTTTATCGTGAAATATAAGACAGGAGCCACCAAGGATGGAAAATTATTGGCCGTTGAGGCAGAGATTATCGGGGACACAGGAGCATATGCGTCCTATGGGCCAGCAGTACTAACTAGAGCTGCCGTTCACGCTACAGGACCGTATAGTGTACCCAACGTGAAGGTTGATGCCTATGCCGTCTATACTAACAATTCCATTTGCGGAGCTATGAGAGGGTTCGGTGTAACCCAAGTTGCTATCGCCCACGAGGCACAGATGGATAAACTGGCGGAAAGGTTGGGCATGGATCCAATAGAAATAAGATTAAACAACGCCCTTGATGTAGGTTCGAGAACTGCCACTGGGCAACTCCTATCCCACAGTGTTGGAATTAAGGAGACCCTGCAGCAGGCTCACAAAGCAGCGAGCGAATGGAAGCAAGATATTTCTAGAACCGTCCCCACCGGGAGGAGGGGAATTGGGGTAGGAGCAATGTGGTATGGGATAGGAAATACAGGGCATCCCAATCCAGCCAGTGTCTTTTTGGACTTGCAGGATGATGGGAGCATTACAGTTTTATCGGCTTGCGCGGAAATAGGACAGGGGTTGGACACCGTTCTGGCTCAGATTGCAGCTGAGGAACTCGGAACGAATATCAAAGACGTCAAAGTAATTAGCGGGGATACAGGGGTTGCTCCTGAGTGCCGGGGAAGTTCAGCCAGTGGACAGACCTATATCGCTGGTAACGCACTAAGGCAGGCGGCAATACAAGCTAGGGAGACTTTATTTCAGCAGGTTGCCGCAGATCTCAAAGTAAAGCCAGAGGACCTCTATCTGGATAATCAAGCTATCTGTGTTAGTGGCGACTCAGAGAGGAGAATCTCCGTTGTAGAGGCTATAAAGCGGTGCCGAAGCCTAGGCATACTTACTTTGGGAAGTGGATGGTCTAATCCAGATACCACTCCTCTTGAGCCAGAGACAGGCCAAGGGAATCCATACGTCACCTACTCCTTTGCTACTCACCTTGCCCAAGTCGAGGTTGATGCTGAAACAGGGGAGTCGAGAATTTTGAAGTTGGCAGCATTCAATGATGTGGGAAAGGCAATAAACCCGATAGGGGTAGAAGCTCAGTTGGAAGGGGGGCTATCTATGGGCCTAGGGCAAGCCCTAATGGAGGAGCTACTTATTGAAAAGGGGGCAATCAAAACGCCTACCTTAGCTCAATATCTGATACCAACCTCACTAGATATGCCGGAAGATATGTCAGTGAGTATCGTTGAAGAGGCTGAGCCTAGTGGGCCCTTCGGCGCCAAAGGGGTAGGTGAGCCGGCATCAATTCCGACAACACCGGCGATCTTGAGCGCCATTTATGATGCTGTGGGGGCAAGGGTTACCAAGCTTCCCGCTACTAGTGAGCGAGTCTTCCAAGCACTTCGGAGGAGACCTTACTAGTTTTGATAAAACAGGTGTAGTCATCACCCATTTTGGGGGCGCCGTAGTTTTATAGTTTTGGAGAGGGTTTTCAAAGTCGCGAAATGATATAGAAGGAGGTTTTGTAAATGGTATTACCAAGCGAGGTCCAGCAACATTATGGCAGATTGAAGCATTATATTGATGGGCAGTGGGTCGATTCTAAATCGTCCAATGTTATTCCAGTTACAAATCCCGCTAGGGATGAGGTTATCGCTGAGCTACCATCTGCAACGAAGGCAGAAATTGATATGGCAGTGGATGCGGCTCAAAGAGGCTTTGAGAAGTGGAGGAATGTCCCCCTTCGAGATAGGGCTCGGTTAATGTGGGACCTCAGGGGTAAATTTGATGAGCATTTCGAAGCTACCTCGCGAGTTCTCACTCAGGATCATGGAAGAACAATAGGAGAGTCCAGGGGCTCGGTAAGGAGGGTTATTGAAAATATAGAATCGGCCTGTTCATCAATGTATTCCCTAACTAAAGGAGAACAGATTAATGAACTTGCAACGGGGATTGATGAGAGTCTTGTTTGGGAGCCATTGGGAATTTTTCTCATCATTACCCCAGGCAATATTCCGATGCATTCCTGGTCATCTTTTGTTCCTTACGCACTTGCCTGCGGATGCTCTGTGATTGTGAGTCCGAGTCCACAAGCCCCCGTGTCCACAGACTGGATTTCCAAAGTAACGGAAGAAGTTGGATTTCCACCTGGTGTGTATAACCTTATTCACCAAGGAGGAGAGGGGAGAGAAATAAATCGGACGATTCTATCCCATCCAAAAGTGAAAGGTGTCGCTTTCATCGGGTCAACGAGGGTGGGCAAGGAATTATTTAGATTAGCTGGGGAATTAGGCAAAAGAACCTCGATTAATGGAAACGGCAAAAATCACATAGTCATAATGCCTGACGCGGATTTGGATACGGTAGCCGGGTACTTAATGAGAGGATGTTATGGCATGACAGGACAGCGCTGTCTCGGTACAGACAACGTCATCATAGTCGGAGATGTGTATGAAGAAGTTAAAAACAGATTTGTGGAAGCATCCTCGAAGATGAAGCTTGGCTATGGACTTGATGAGGAAACAGAACTAGGGCCTATGACCACTGAGCAAGGTAGGCAGAAGGTTATTGATTGGGTAGACACCGGGCTCAAGGAGGGCGCTAAAATTATACTTGAGCGTAGAAACGAGAAGGTAAAAGATTATCTTAAAGGATACTTTTTCGGACCAACAATACTTGGAGATGTTAGTCCTGATATGACGATTGCTAAAGAGGAAGCCTTTGGTCCCGTTGCGAATTTAATAAGAGCGAGAAGCTTGGATGAGGCTATAGAGTGGATTAATACTAAGACCAACTTGGGGCACTCAGCGTGTATATTAACCTCGAGTGGCAAGGACGCACGTAAGTTTACCTGTGAGGTTAATGTGGGGAACATCGGCATTAATCTAGGAATCCCCCAACCATACGCATTTTTCCCTATGGCGTCAAGAAGAGATTCATTCTTTGGGGCAGCCCATTCGCGAATGGACTCTGTAAGGTTATTCTTGGACCAGAAAACGATAACCTCAAGATGGGTTTAAGATAATGAAGAAGCTATAGTTACAAAACGAGCTTTAATGAAAAAAATAGAGGAGGAGCGTTATGGCAAGGTTGTTAATCAAAAATATTGGTAAAATGGTCTCTGGGGACATTAAGAATCTCCTTATTGATGCTGATGTGATTCTGGTAGAAGACGGGAAGGTTGCCAAAATCGGTAAAGGGCTGGAAGTGAGTGCTGAGAAGGTCATTGATGCTAAAGGTATCACCCTGACGCCGGGGCTTATCGATTCCCACTTCCACCCTGTCTTTGGAGACTTCACCCCGCGCCAGAGCCAGTTAGGCTTTATCGAGAGTTCTCTCCATGGTGGCGTTACTACAATGGTTTCGGCTGGTGAAGTTCATCTGCCAGGACGACCAAGGGACGTGGCTGGAACCAAGGCATTAGCTATCCTGGCCGCTAAGTCTTGGGCAAACCTTCGCCCCGGCGGCGTTAAGGTGCTTGGCGGCGGTCTAATTCTTGAAAAGGGCCTTAATGAGAAAGATTTTGAGGAGTTGGCTGCTGAAGGAGTAACACATGTAGGTGAAATTGGCTTAGGCTCTGTTAACCAGCCAGAGGATGCGGCACCCATGGTAAAGTGGGCTAAGAAGAACGGAATGACGGTCATGATGCATACCGGCGGGACGTCTATCCCGGGAAGCACTACGGTTACCGCTGAACAGGTGATAGCCACTGACCCTGACGTAAGTGCCCATCTTAACGGTGGTCCTACCGCCATCTTTCCGGAAGAAGTCGACAAGATTATTAAGGAAACCTCTATGGCCTTTGAGATTGTTCATTGTGGTAATCCCAAGGTAGCGCTGCAAATTATAAAAACGGCAAAGGAGGCCGGTGCCTTTGACCGCATCCTCATTGGCAACGATGCTCCCTCTGGAACCGGCGTCATCCCTCTAGGGATTCTACGCGTTCTCAATCTAATATGCTCGCTGGGTGAGGTAAAAGCTGAAGAAGCGATTGCCATGGCCACCGGTAACACTGCTCGCGTCTACAAGTTAAATCGTGGAATTATCAAAGAGGGATTGGAGGCTGACCTGATTCTAATGGATGCCCCCATGGGCTCAGTGGGGGAGGATGCCCTTCAAGCTATTGAAGCCGGTGATATACCCGGGATAAGCATGGTTATCGTTGACGGGGAGATCCGTGCAACAACAAGCCGGAACACTCCGCCTCCCAAGCGGAGAGCAATTGTTGAGGTTTGAGGTATAGAGAGGTATAAAAAGAAGTAAGCAACGACCACAGAAAATTCGGAGGCAGACCCTGTGAAAGTTGACCGTGAGAAATGTATTGGGTGCGTGCTTTGCTCTCAGGATTGCCCGATTGGTGCCATTACTGTCGTGGATAAAAAGGCTGCCATCGGGGAAGAGTGCGTGGAATGTGGGGCTTGCCTCCGGGTCTGTCCAACAGGTGCCCTGATTCCTGAAACTGAACCCATTGCCAATACCGTTCAATGTGAGTGCTGTCCGATTAAATGTCAGATTAAACCAGAGAAAACAGGAGCGTGCTTGCGATACACCAACCGAAATGGGGAGCTAGTTCGCAATGTGCCTCTTCACTCCCTAGTAGATGTTAAGGATATTATAGGGGAGGAGCCTGCCCCTTCCATTCGAGAGCCTCTTATCACAGCCATTGGTGCCGGGAGTACATACCCAGATTACATACCAGCACCGCATATCGTCCAGTACGAAATGCAGGATGTGGATGTGGTTACTTCCGTAACTGAAGCTCCTCTCTCCTATAGCGGCGTCAAAATCAAAATCGACACTGACCACCCTCTGGGAGGAGAGACAGCCCCTGTCATCTTTAATAGAAAGGTAGTAGGGCATCTGTGCACAGAGGAGTACGGTTCGAAGATACTTTCTATCGGTGGTGTAAATCTGCTCACTGGGGAAAATGGATTGACAGTGGCAAGGTGTATTGCCGAACTGGCTAATAGGCGAAGGCTTAAACTTAAGGTTAAAGGGGGAGCCGGTTTAGAAATACAGATTGGACAACATCCAATTATCAACAGAGAGGAAGTTGAAAGTATGCGCGTGGGTTGTGGCAGTGCTGTTGCTGGTCTATTTGCTCCCTATATAAAGAAAGCGGCTGACGAGGTCATTGTAATCGACGCTCATGTTACGTCCTTATTCACCGAACACGAGGCGGGTCGGTTTCTAGGAACCAAACCCAGAGGTATTCACCTGAAGTTCCGTAGAAGCACTCCAGGGCGTTATTTTGGCGAGCCTGGCAATGGATGGGGAGGAACTCCTGTAGAAGACCCCAGAGATATTATTGAATCTATTGATATGAAGTTAGCCTACCCCGGGATGACGGTCTTAATAACGGAATCTACTGGGAAGAATGCAGCTATGTTCCAATTGACCAGCAGGGGAGGATTAGAGAAAATATCCCTCTCAGCCGAAGCCCGAGAATTGGTTGACAGGATACACGACAACTGTGAGCCATCAAGGGTCTCGGGTATTTATGTCGGAGGGGCAGGTGGGAGTACACGTGCTGGGGTAACTACTTTTCCTATTAAGTTGACCCAAGCCATTCATAACAACAAGGCGGTTCTAACAGTAGGAGGAGCACCCACATTTATTCTCCCAGGGGGGGGCATTACTTTTCTAGTGGATGTTGAGAAAGTTAAAGTGAATGCTTTTACTTGGGTTCCTACACCAGCGACAGTAGCCCCGGTAGAAGTAACAATGAAACTGAAAGACTATCTTGACATCGGTGGACATAGAGAATCCATCAAGACATTAGATGAGTTAAAGCAATATCTCAAGAGGGAAGGCTAGATTGGCCACAGTAGAACTTCTAAGAGAAGGATTGGCCTTAGTTGACTCAGGGCCGTTGCATGCCACTGTTATGGTCTCACAGAGAGGATATCCTTTATCTGACGCAGCCAGAGAGGGGGCACGATATGCCCTGAAGATTTTGGACCAGTTAGCCGCTTTCCTTCTCACTATCAAGAAAAGGGCGTCAACACTAAAGCCTGAAGGAGGCTGCCCAGAGGTTGTGAAAGAAATGATTTCAGCCACCCAGGCTGTCAAGGATCCTGACTTTACGCCGCTGGCTGCTGTGGCAGGAACTACGGCAGATATGGTAGCAGATTACCTGCTTAAGACCAAAGCCACCAAAATCGTGGTCAACAACGGAGGCGATATTTCCATCCGCTTGAGGGAAAGAGAGGAAATCAAAGTGGGTCTCTGTTTGGATCTTGCCAAGAAGGAAATCGACTATCTCCTCCCCGTCGAAAACAATTGTGGTATTTGCACTAGCGGGGTTGGGGGGCGCAGTTTCACTTTGGGAATAGCCAATGCGGTTGTCGTTCTGGCTGACCGTGCTTCTGTTGCAGATGCCGCCGCCACCTACTTGGGGAACAAGACTACCGTGGATTCCAGCAATGTTGAAAGAGAATGGGCAGAGAGGATTTACCCCGATACAGACATCCCGGGAAAGAAGGTAACCATAGCGGTAGGTACTCTATCAATGGCTGAGATCCAGCAGGCACTGGAAAATGGGCAGAGGGAGGCACTCCATCTCATGGACAATGGCATTATTTACGGAGCCGTCCTCTCTGTTAAAGATAACATACTCCCTCTGGGGGTGTTCAAACACAAAATGAGGCACCTATGATAAAGGCATAACTTGACTTAGAAGGGGACGATAGCTTTCAGGCAGCAGAGATTAAGGCATCAAAGATATTAAATTTTACTTACTTGAAAAGGAGGAGGCGTAATGGAAATCAGGAAGCTAGTCACAATCGTAGAGGAAACCAAGACTGAGATGGGAAAGACCCTGCCCAAACCCACCCGGAAAGCCGCAGCAGTGGCGGTAATTAAAAACCCCTTTGCCGGGAAATACCAGGAAGACCTGCAAGAATTGATAGACATCGGCGAAGAGCTGGGAGGCCTACTGGCGCCGAGGGCCAGGGACGCCTTGGGAATCAAGCCAGAAGAGGCTGAAAGCTACGGCAAGGGGGCCATTGTGGGGGTTGACGGGGAGATTGAGCATGCCGCCGCCATCCTGCACCCCAAACTGGGCAAGCCTTTCAGAGAGGCTCTCAGTGGCGGAAAGTCCCTTATTCCCTCAGCCAACAAGATGGGCACTGCCGGGACTACAATAGATGTGCCTTTGGGTTACAAAGATGCCGCCTTTGTACGTTCCCATTTTGATGCTATGGCGGTTTCCGTCCAGGGCGCTCCGCGACCCGATGAAGTCGTGGTGGCACTGGTAGTAACCGATTCAGGGCGTCCTTTACCTAGAATTGGCGGTCTTAGAAAAGAAGAGGCTAAAAAGGAAGACGGGCTTAGGTAAGCCTCAAAAAGCTTCAGTATGTTCGTTTCAGGCGGGCTCTGCCAGGGGAAACTGAGGTGCTAGGGGCTTTACTCTTTTCCTCCTAGTTTAAATGGAAACCTCCCCCCTCCCGTGTGGATAGCCTCAGCTGTAATCGGGCAAGTGGCATCCCGCCTTTCCAGTTTAATAAGGCCATGGTGAAATGCAGACTTTAGAACGAACAAATGATAGAGTCTCGACAGAGTGTATAGAGCTGCTCATCCGTGAGAGAAACAAGGGTAAGAGCCTCAGGCCGCTGGGGCAGATGTTTGGGAGAAGCCACGAGAGGATAAGACAGATTCTGGCCAGATGCGATCTGCCCCAAGAACTGCTACTGTCTGAAAAGAGGGTTGCCGCCAAGCTGGGATATCCAGTGAACTGGCTCGCCCGGCTAAGAAAAGAAGGTATTACCAACCCGACAAAGTGCCAGCATTACTGGCTCTATTCCGAGGAGCAAGTCAGTCAAATAGCGTCGCTTATTACTGAAAGAAGAAAGTGTGAACTATGCGGTGAGCCGCGCCCCTTTGGTTACCCACGGTTGCGGATTCCGGTGAAATCGGCCACATGTCCGCACCAAATCGGCCGCTTGTCCGGGCAAATCGGCCACCCCCTAAAAAGGGTATGGAAAGTGGCGCCGGGATGACCATAGTCTAACTCATTTTGCTGTCATTGGCAACTGTCTCCTTTCCCTCATTTTTCGATGTGTTACCGGCTCTGGTGCGCATGGAATCACCTCTGCGCTCTATCCTATAGGCGTTATGCAGCAGCCGGTCACAGATAGCATCGGCCAGGGTAGGGTTGCCGAGATTGGGATGCCAGTCACCGATGGGGCACTGGCTGGCTACGATGGTAGCTCCCAGTTGATAGCGGTCTTCGATGATCTCCAATAGGTCTCGCTGCTCCATGTCCGCCGGTGTCATAAGCAGGAAGTTATCGATAATCAATAGTTGCACCCGGCTCAGTCTGGCCAAGGCCTTGAGGTGAGAGCCGTCTCCCCGGGACTGCTGCAGGATCTCAAACATCCGGGGTGCCCGCATATAGAGCACGGTATAGCCGGAGCGGGCGGCGGCGTTGCCCAAGGCACAGGCAATAAAGGACTTGCCGATACCGGTAGGTCCGCTGATGAGCACGTTTCTATGAGCGGCCACCCACTGGGGATTGGACAGCTCCAATACCACCTGTCGGCTTAAGCCGCGGGAAGCGCTGTAGTCGATATCTTCCAGGGAGGCTTCCTGGCGGAGCCTGGCCTTCTTGAGCAGCCGCCGCAGGCGCAGGTTATCCCGGTGTATCTTCTCATCCTGCACCAGCAGCCCGACGAATTCAGCATGGGAGAGCGACGCCTGTTTGGTATCGGCCAGACGTTTCTCAAAGCTCTCCGCCATACCAAACAATTTGAGCGAGTGAAGGATGGATATAGTCTGCTGATTAAGCATTGTTTTTCTCCTTATCATTGGTAGTATTCTGATCCACGGATATTTTGATGTAACGGCAGGCTCATCCGGCCGCCATTCTCCCGGTTATCCTGGCGGTCCAGACCGGCGGCCAGGATAGCCTTCATCGAGCGGTAAGAGCAGGCATTATATTTGAGCGCCCTCTCCGCGGCCGCCTCGACCCTCTCCGGCTCATAGTGCTGGCCCAGGTGGATAATCCCCATTCAAAGTAGTCTTGTGTTCTAACCCGACAACGGGGTTCCAGTGGTCAGAGTCAGCAACGATTGACGATACGGCGTTGATAGAACAGGTAGACCATAGATTTGTGTCTCCCAAGGCAAAAGGTAACAAGCCACCCGCGCCCGGAACCCCGGGTCAGGAAATATGGACTTTCAAGGCGCTTAAGGAAGGCACGACCACCATATCAATGGAGTACAGCCAGCCCTGGGAAGGTGGAGAAAAGGGGGAGTGGACATTTGAGCTAACGGTCGCGGTTGATTAGGTTTACGCTATATGGAATTATCAAGCTTAAATAGCTAGAGAGAATTTCCTGGGTCTATTCTTAGCTCTTCTGATATCACAAAATGAGTTTTAGTATAATCGGTCTGGAAAACATCCCTAATCACCGCCAAAGCGCCGGTGTCGCTCACTATAAGCCCTTAGTGCCTTCTCCAGCTCGACGTCGTCGAAGTCAGGCCAGAGCACTGGGCTAAAATAGTATTCGCTGTAAGCCGTCTGCCAGAGCATAAAGTTCGACAGCCTCAGTTCGTCGGCGGTGCGAATTACTAGGTCAACATCGGGAGTGCCATCCGTATAGAGATAGCGACTTACCATTGCCTCATCGATAAGGTCCTGGGGCACCTTATCAGCAATGAGGCGGCGCAGAGCATCAACGATTTCCGCCCGTCCGCTGTAATTGAAAGCCAGGTTTAGCGTCAGCCCCGAATTGTGTCCGGTCTTGTCTACGGTCGATTTTATGGTGTCTTGAAGGCTCTGGGGTAGCTCATGCAGCCTGCCGATGTGTCTCAGTCTAACATTATTCTCGTGCAGCCAGGAGGAATCTTTCTTTATCCACAGCTCTAGAATGTTGAAGATACTACGAACCTCATTCTTATCCCGCCTCCAGTTGTCGGTGGAAAAGCCCCAGAGCGTCAGATACTTGACGCCGAGCAGAATCAGGTTATCCACAATGTGGTGCATCCTATCAGCACCAGCTTGGTGGCCCTCGATTTTGGACACGCCCTTTATGGCTGCCCAGCGTCGGTTGCCGTCCGGAATTATGCCAATGTGACTTGGTAGATTATCTCCCATTGAGAGCCTTCGCCATCAAAGCGAGTTTTGCTAGCAACCTGTGTTGCAGGAGCTATTTTCTGGAATTATATCAGAATAAGACGTCTATGTCCTAATTCTTCTGCCGTTAATCAAGTGGCGGCAAAGTCAAACAAAACCGAGTTTTGTGCAACGCCTAGCAGGTTAGAAGGAATCAGCTGGACTTTTTCACACTTTAAGCTTTTGTTTAACCGGGTAGGCTATCCTTGACAGTCAGTAACCAGACTAATAATATGACAATAGTAGTTGATAGGGAAAGAAATTCCGTATGAT
>Ga0209121_10002454_pt1 | contig 18851 bp, 19 predicted proteins | sample Cruoilmetagenom3_FD_187292 | JGI IMG/M metagenome (GOLD analysis project Ga0209121, IMG submission 187292) | Oil polluted marine microbial communities from Coal Oil Point, Santa Barbara, California, USA - Sample 3 (SPAdes) (version 2) | ecosystem: Environmental > Aquatic > Marine > Oil seeps ...
TTTGAAGAATTTTAAAAATCAGATGGTAGACTCCAATGCTCACTTTGGCGGGTCGATGGGCATACGCCACGTCAAGGAAGATTGACGTAGAACTTGCAGATCTGCATGATGGATCGGAGGTGGCTTAAGATGATTCCTGGTCCGTGGAAGCCGCTAAGGAAGGTTCTAAAGATTCTAAAGTCGTCCCTGTCGCCGAATCAGATCGCGTTCTCCTTTGCACTTGGTCTCTGCGCCGGTCTTCCGCCGATGGGGCTTCATGTGATCATTCCTATTACCCTGGCGCTACTTGTGCGCTGTAGCTTCCGCGCATTTCTTATCTCCATGGGACTGTTCAAGCTGATCTCGCTCGCCGTAGCACCAGGGTCATATGCGATCGGTCGCTTCCTCCTCGACGCGAACCGGGGGCTCGACGGGCTGTGGCGGGTCCTGTTTCACCTCCCTGTGGCCGCGCCGATGGGATATGGCCGCTACCTACTTTTTGGGAGCATCGTGCTTGCTCTTATCATGGCGATCCCAGTCTTTTTTATCATCCGTATCCTGGTGATCAAATATCGCAGTTCGTTCACAGACTGGGTCTCGGGCTGGAAGGTCTCGAAGGAGGTTCGCGACAAGTCAGGAATGGGGCTTTTACGTTGGCTTTTTGCGGGTGGTGAAGCAAAATACGACAAAGGGAAAACACCCTGGGGGATGTTCCGCTTTGTGCGCAAGAAGATATTGATCATCCTTCCGGTCGTCTATGCCATCTGCTACCTCCTCGCGGCGGTGGTTGTCCCCTTTTTCGCGGGGCGGATCGCCACCTCCGCTGCCTCGTTCGTGATCGGAGGCGAGGTGGCGGTGGAGCAAAGCTCGTTTAGCCTGTTCACAGGAGGCCTTGATCTTACCGGCATTTCCGTTCAGGATCCGAAGAAGCCACAGGAGAATATCCTTGAGATCCCCTCGTTAATCCTTGATGCAGGAATGTTGCCGCTTTTGAAAAAGCGAGTTGTGTTCAATACAGTGATGATCGAGGAGGCGTCTCTTCACGTTGAGCGTGAGCCGGATGGGACCTTAAACGTCGATAATTTCACCTCTGGCTGGAACGCTGAAGGGTATCTCGAGTGGGCGGCACAGTACGCCGACAAGGTCGACTGGCTCGGGTTGTTGCGGCACTTTGTCGACTACCTCTATCAACCCCGTCCTCATCCACTAAAGAAAGATGTCCTCTCGCGTTATAGTGGCGGGCGTTCCTTCCCTGGGTTTCGACCCTCGTTCGCGGTGGAGCGCCTGGAGATCGGTCGCGTTCATCTTACGTTGCAAGAAGTGGAAGATTCGGGCGAAGGCCTGCCTCCGGTCACCTTGCTCGAGGTGGAACTGTCCAATCTTGCCTTACCGGCCAGGTTAAACCGTGACCCCATCACCCTCAGGCTGACGGGTCGGATCGGTGATGATCCTGATTCTGCCCTTCTCCTTTCGGCATCCTTCGACAATCGCGAGGAGATTACAGATCATCGCTACGATTTTGAACTGACCAAGATCGATCTAACTCGATTTTTAAGCCTCTACGAGTCGACTCTTCCTATAGACATCGTCTCAGGAAGAGTGACACTCTCGGCAGCGATTACGATACACAGGGATGATGTATTAGGGGAGATCTCCCTGCTCCTGGAGGATTTTCGACTGGCTGAAAGGGAGGGACATTCGCTATTTGGCCTATCACCGGAGCTATCCTCACGGGCGGTGGAAGGGATCAACCGTTATGCCGAGAGCCTCCCCATCGTGATCGGGTTTCTTGTCGATGGCGATACCGCATCACCGCAGTTTCATTGGGAGGGAGCGCTCCTTGAGATCGCCCGCCAGGGTTTGCTCATGGAGGGGCGGCGTGAATTGGATCGCTACATCGACCAACTGGGACTGAGGATCGGCACCCTTGACTTAACAGAAGAGATTCCCTTACAACGAGGCTACGCGGAGTTGCAAGAGCAGACAGAGAGACTTGCCACAGAGCTTATTCAAGGGAGAACCGATAAAGTGGCACCGCCCGATCTGACCGATCCGATCAGGGAGTTGCTCGAACAGCTATTTCACCATAAGCAGAAAGACCAGGAGGATAGATAAGGGATACGATGTTTGAGCTAATTGGTGGCGGACTGGCTGGTGCGGCCCTCGTCTATCATGCGCGGGGACTGGCTTTTACGTCCCTTTTCTTTACCAAAAGAGGTGAGAGGCTAGACCCTTATTGATTGTCGGGATGGACATGTAGGGTGTACCAAGGTGCCCTTTGTTCCCTAAAAAGGTGAGCAAGGGTATTGTTCTTTCCCAAGCAAGCCAGTTCCAATAAAGGTAATCGATGTTACGTTCGTCGAGCCGGGTGAGTGGAGTGTGCAATCGGGTGGTGAAAGGGGGGAATCAAAGGAGGATTGATCCTAGCAAGTAAAGACTTTCCAGGGTCTTTGCCTCCTTGAAAGCGCGGCGGAAGCGCTATGCCCTCCGGTGTCTTCCGCCGCAGTCCCTTTTTATCCATCGTCAGATCTTCTGTTAGCCTTCTAAAAACGAGAATTCTCCCTATGATACGTTGATGAAGTACTGAAGGGTGGCGTTGATAGCCAAGTAAATTTTGACACTCCACACTGGATAATTATAATGGATGATATCTCTAATAAAGGGAGTGAGGCTATGAACTGGGACCGTGGAGTACGTGTAGCTATTTTAGTGACGTTATTGCTTATCATCGGGGCATTGGTTGGTGGGTGTTTCTTGTTCCCCAGTGGAACGAAGGCCGTCATTGAGGTGACCCCTTCGAGTGGGGTTATTCCCCTAACTGTTGACTTTGACGGCGGTAGCTCGACAGGATCGGGTGGGATAAGTACGTACACGTGGGATTTTGGAACCGAAGCTCTCGCTTTTTATGAAGCCAGTGGAACCTACACTTATGAGCACACTGGTACGTTTACCCTGCGCCTGACCGTTCGTGCAGAGGACGGCTCGACGGATACAGAGACAGTTACGATCCAGGTAGATCCTGCAGTTTGGATTACCGATGAAAACCTTGGGCGGATCTACAAGTTGGACATGCAGGGAAACGAGCTTGACTCCTTTGGCTTGCCAGTTTCCGAGCCGCGAGGGATTACCGTGGCTGAGGCCGATGGCCGCTCCTGGCTCTTTGTAGCATGTTTCAACGGGGGGAATCAGCGCATCGTAAGAATTGATCCTGTAACGGGGAACGTCAGCCAGAACTACAGCGCTCCGGCGCAATCACCGCTCAACTTTACCTACGGGGCGACCGGGCAGAAGCAACTTTGGCACGTCGATGGGCAAAGTCGAAAGATCTATCGGCTGAACCCGTCCAACGCTCAGGTCTACGATTTTTACGGCCAGGCATACTTCAAGGCGACCTCTCCTCAGGTGAGCGATGTTCCCTTCCTGTGGACACCGCAGGGGCTCGACTGGACCCCGGAGACGAACGCCGCTGGACACCTGTGGTACCTGGAGGGAGAGAATCGTCTTCTCTACAAGATCAAGATCATCCCGGGATATGACATCATATCGAATACGCAGCTACAGATCGTGGGTGACCCGGTCTATATCCCTGTCTCCTCCATCTCGGCGATCGATATCTACGACGGGTACCTGTGGGTTATTAATGTCGATTCCCACGAGATCGTTCAGATAAATCTGGATACTAGGATGCCCACCGGGAACAAGATCACGGGATTCCCTGGGGCTCGCCCGGCCGGGCTGGAGATCCAGCAGTAGGTAACTACAAAGCAAGGAGCGGGACTGCCTTTCACAGATGGCACAATATAGCTCCTCCTCCTATCAAGGATGGTTGCCTATTTGGCTTCCATCGCTGAGACTCCCATGATCGTGTCGGTGATCATTGTCCTCTCTCCCCTCCACTTTCTACAGTAATTCTATGGCGGGTAGCTGTCTCAGTCATATTGACACAGAGAGGGCGCACTGTTGGTATAATGGAGCTAGTATTCGAACGATCTTCGAGATCAAGCAAGGGGGACTGCTACTGACCACTATGCAACAACCTGCACGAATTCACGTAGTTTCTGAGACAGCTTTCATGGTAAAGGGGCAAGGAGTGCACACCGCGTTCGTGGACTGTGTTAAGCTTCTAAAAGAACATGATAATCTCGAAGTCATTGTCAATGGGGAAGGCTGGGGTGATATTATGCACGCCCACACCTACGGCCCCTATTACTTCTGGAAAGGTCGCCGCTACCGAGGTCGGCGGGTTTTCACTGCACATGTGATACCGGATTCGATTAAGGGTTCGCTTCCAGCCTACCCATTCCTCAAGTTCTTCGTTCGTTGGTACTTGCGCCGGGTCTATTCTTACGCCGACGTGTGTATCGCTATTTCCCCTGCCGTGGGAAGAGCAATCCGTAAGCTTGGGGCCAACACCCGCATTGTTGAAATTCACAATCCTATCGATGTAGGGAAATTCACGGCTTCACCCAAACTACGGGCGGCCGGTCGTGCACAGCTCGGGTTGCGTGAAGATGCTTTCGTAGTTCTGGGTGTTGGTCAACTGGAAGGGCGCAAAGGTGTCGAGGACTTCCTTGATATTGCTGAGGCTTGCCCGGATCTGACCTTTGTCTGGGTGGGTGGGCGTCCGTTCGGTGTGCTGACCGAAGGGATTGCCAGAATCAATAAGCGAATCAAGGCAAGTGAGGAGCGGGTCAAGTTCGCCGGGCTTTTCGACCTGGAAGAGATGCCGGCTGTTTACAACGCTGCCGATCTCTTCCTCTTCCCGAGCTACCAAGAAAACTGCCCATTGGCTCCCATGGAAGCTGCGGCTGCAGGCCTACCCGTTATCTACAGAGACATTCCCGAGTACGCTTACCTATACAAGCATCCCTATATCAAGGCTAAGGACGTGGAGGAGTTCATCGCACTAACCAAACGTATGGCAACAGAGCCAGCTTTTCGTGAGCAGGGGCGCTCGATCTCAAGAGAGCTTCTAACCCAATTCGACAAAGAGCACATCCGTAAGCAGCTTCTAGCACTCTATCGGGAAATGCTCGCGGGTAAAGAGTAAGCTCAAATCTGACTCTGACTTGTCGTGAACTTGATTCTCGCATTTCGGCCCAATGATGAATTTCGCCTTAAAGCCTATCTCCCCAAAAGCGGAATTAGTGAGAGCATGCATGCGCCTATTCCTGAGCTAGCTGGGTTAGTATACCCCTTAATTGGCTCTCTCGATTCCTCCCTATGTGGAGCTCCTGGAATACATTTACAACCAGCAAATATGCGGTCAGGGAATACAAGTGCGTAATCTGAGTCACTTCCGCCAGTACCAAGGACGAAGAACAGGCTCTAAGCGGAACGGAGACGACAGTTTGTGCCGTTTCTGAACCTTTGTCACAAATCGGCTCGTAGGCCAAATTGCACTCAAGTCTCGCGTAAGACCATTGTCTCTCTCCAACATTCCGACTACAGACACCTTGTGTTTCGTCCCTCTTCCACGCTTTCCCTTCCGCTGTTCACCAAACTAGAGCTTACACAAACGAATAAGCGGCAGCGTCGCACCTGTTCGACATCGCTATCTCCTTGCTCATACGTTAACGCCCTTTTGCCGCCTTCCCAACTCTCAGGCTCCCGTTGCTCTTATCTCCCATTGAGACTAGAATTCTCCTTGAGAGATGATATTAAGTAAGGCGGAGACGATCCTTAAGGGAGGGGTGATCCCGACGGTCCCCTTGGCTGACTCGCTTGCCATCGGCGGGAAAAAGGTCCTCGCCATTGGCCAGGTGGAGGAGATGGCGCCACTTGCTTCGGAAATCACGCAGACGATTGACCTTAGGGGGAGAACGGTTCTTCCAGGCTTTATAGACGCTCATACACACTTCCTTCAGGTCGGTCTTGAGGAGATTTCTTCGGTGACCGACCTCTCGGAGCTGAACCGGGCCGATACGCTCGCCAAACTCGCCGAGGCGGTACGGGCACGTGGTGAGGGAGAGTGGGTCATCGGTCGTGGTTGGGATGAGAGCGTGTGGCAGGATCCAAGTTACCTGAGTCGCGAGGAACTCGACCGAATCGCGCCGAAGAATCCCGTGGTTGCCGTCCGCATAGACGGTCACCTTCTCACCGTTAGCAACCTCGCCCTAAAACAGATCCCCGCAGACGTTAACCAAGGGCAGGTCGACATCAGCCGCGGTATCCTGCGTGAGAAGGAGGCCTTCGCGTTTCTCCGTACGATCGAACCAGATGCAGAGACGTTGCGTGATGCGCTTTACGCAGCGACCGCGCTCGCCCATCGCCTCGGGATTACCTCAGTCCATACCATGCTCCCATCCAATTGGATCCGCCCCTATATGCGAGAACGAGGGAGGATCAAATTGCGGGTGACTCTTTATCCTGAGATCTTTTGCCTCGACGCTCTGGAGACACTTGGAATCGAGAGTGGGTTCGGCGACGAGTGGCTACGGCTTGGAGGGGTGAAGCTTTTCGCTGATGGGTCAATCGGCGCGGGGAACGCCGCTCTCGAGGAGCCGTTCGTTGATTCCGGAGAGAATGGGAGCTTAAACTACACGGATGAAGAACTTGTCCATCTGGTCCGCCGCGCTGAGAAGGCGGGCCTACAAACCGCCATTCACGCCATCGGCGATCGAGCGATCGAGCAAGTTCTAAGAGCACATTTGACCGCTGGAACCTCACGAGAACTACGCCACCGCATTGAGCACTTCGAGCTTCCTACCGAGGCACAGATCGCGAGGGCAAGGGATATGGGGTTAAACATCTCTATGCAGCCCAACTTCGTGGGAAACTGGTCCGGGGACGAGAAGATGTATCAGGCAAGGCTGGGGGCACAGCGAGATTGGCAGAGTGACCCTCACCGCCTCGTCCTTGAGGCTGGGCTTCCGCTTGCCTTTGGCTCGGACTGTATGCCGATCTCTCCTCTGTACGGCCTGCACTGGGCGGTGAATGCCCCGCATCCCAGCCAGCGGGTAAGTGTTAGCGAGGGGATTTCCTGCTACACTAAGGCGGGGGCGTACCTCTCCTTTGAGGAGGCGAAGAAAGGAAAGATCGAGGTTGGGATGGACGCCGACTTGGTGGTTCTCGACCAGGATCCTAATAGCGTACCGGAACGGATTGTCGAGCTGCACGTTGAGATGACTTTCGTCGGCGGGGAGGTCGTCTTTCGGAGAGGGGATAAGCCATGCGCATAGGCCTGTTCACTGACGGCTACCTTCCAGAAATCAGTGGGGTGACCACTGTGGTTCACTGGCTGAAGGAGGAACTGGAGCGACTGGGGCACCAAGCCTACGTCTACGCGCCAGGGTACCCGGGATTCCATGATGAGGAGGAGCGTGTGTTCCGCTTCCGCTCACGTCCCTTTCTCTTTTACAAAACATCTCAGGTTGCTTTACCCTACAATCGAGAGGCAACAAGGAGCTTCAAGGATCTCGATATCGTCCATAGCCATACGCCGTTTTCACTGGGGGCCGTTGCACTAGTAATGGCAATGCGTTACCACATTCCCCATATCCATACTTATCATACCTACCTTTCAGCGTATCGGCACTACTTACCACGCCCGCTGCGTCCCCCGAAGAAGGCAGCCGAGGAGGCCTCGGCCACTTTCTGCAACCGCTGCACCGCGGTGACGGTACCGTCTATCCCAATCAAAGAGGAACTCCTCCGTTACGGGGTTCACCGTCCAATTCATGTCCTTCCCGCCGGGGTGCATCTCCCTTTGTTTCAGCGAAAGCCGGTCTGGGATCCTCGTTGTGAATTGGGAATCCCGAAGGGGGCACATCTGTTTCTTTGTTCTGGACGACTGGCGGCGGAGAAGAACCTTTGCTTCCTCCTGCGGGCCTTTGAGGAGATTCACAAGGCGGACCCAGGTGCAGTGCTCGTCCTCACCGGGGATGGCCCACAGAGAGAGCTGCTTCAGGAGCAGGTCAGGCGAGGTGGCCTGAACAGTGCTGTTATCTTCACCGGCTTTATCGATTCCGCTAAGTTGATCGATCTGTATAAAGCGTCTGACTTATTCTTGTTTGCCTCCAAGACCGAGACGCAGGGTTTGGTCCTCGTGGAGGCCATGGCCGGTGGAACTCCAGCGGTAGCGATCGGGGAGATGGGAGTCCTTGATGTCGTCCGCGATGGGGTGAACGGCATCCTTGCCCCTGAAGATGCAAAGGAGTTTGGCCGGATGACGCTCGAATTTCTAAACGACCGAGGTCGCTACGAGCGACTTTGTCAAGGCGCATTACGGACAGCCGAGGAGCTCTCCACCCAGAAATCGGCGTTTCGTTTCCTGAAGCTCTTCGAGGAATGTCTTACTCCGTCGACGGCTACAGGTCGGAAATAAAGGCCGTCGCGCGGGAAGGGGGCATACAATGCCGCGCATTGGCGTATTGACAAGTGGAGGGGATAGTCCGGGCATGAACGCGGCGATCCGGGCCACGGTCCGGTGTGGAAGCGAACTAGGCCTGGAGATGTTCGGGGTAAAGCGTGGCTTCGCCGGTCTGATCGAGGGGGAGTTGGTCCCCCTGGATAACCGTGCGGTCGGTGGAATCATCGAACGTGGGGGTACTATCCTGCACACAGCTCGCTCGGCTGAGTTCCTCACCGAGGAGGGACAGGGTCACGCCCTGGCCACGGTGCGGAAGTGGCAACTCGACGGGCTGATCGTCATTGGGGGAAATGGGTCTCTCAAAGGAGCACGGTGGCTGCAGGAACAGGGCCTTCCTGCTGTGGGAATCCCTGCATCGATCGACAACGATATCTACGGAACTACAATGGCGATTGGGGTCGACACAGCGCTGAATACGGTGGTCGAGGGGCTCAACCGGATCCGGGACACCGCGGTTTCGCACGAGCGGGCATTCGTGACTGAGGTGATGGGAAGAACCTCAGGGTATATCGCCCTTATGGGTGGGCTCGCTGGTGGGGCAGAGGTCGTCCTCATTCCCGAGGTTCCGACCGCGCTGGAGTGGGTTTCGAGACAGGTCGAGGAGGGGTTGAGAAAGGGTAAGCACCACTCGATCATCGTCGTCGCCGAGGGATTCGCACCGAAAGGTACAAAGCCAGAGAAAGGAAGTTCAATTGGCCGGACGGTAAGTCACTTCCTCGAGGAGAGCGGGTCGATCGAGACCCGCCTTACCATCCTCGGTCACCTGCAGCGAGGAGGATCACCGACTGCCTTTGACCGGATCCTTGCATGTCGCCTGGGGCAGGCCGCTGTCCGCCTCTTAAGCGAGGGGAAAAGTGGAGTGATGGCCGCCCTTTCTGGTAAACAAGTACTCACAATTCCACTTGCAAAGATCGAACAGCCAAGTGGGAACGTTAACCTTGAGATCTACAACCTCGTCTACGCGCTTGCCAATTAGACGGAGGGTCCGTCCGATCGCCAAATTACTCCACGGTGACTGTTTTAGCCAGATTGCGTGGCTGGTCAACATCTGTCCCGCGTAACACGGCGATGTGATAAGCTAGGAGCTGCAGTGGAATGGTGTAAATGACCGGGAGGGATATCGGCGCAGCTGAGGGGAGGAGGAGAGTGTAATCGACGAGTCGCGTGAGCGCAGGGTCATTCGAACGGTCGGTGAGCACGATGACAATCCCCTTTCTCGCCTTAACCTCCTCGATGTTGGAGAGTACCTTTTCGTAGGCGACATGCCTTGATATAAGGACCACTACCGGCATTTGCTCATCGATCAGCGCGATCGGCCCGTGCTTCATCTCCCCGGCAGGGTATCCTTCGGCATGGATGTAGGAGATCTCTTTCAGTTTCAACGCCCCTTCAAGAGCGATCGGATAGAGGGAGCCGCGGGCCAAGAAGAGGAAATCACTTGCACCGTAGAACCGCCCGGCCAGCGCGGCGATCTCCTCTTCACGGGTTAGCACCTCTGTGATCTGGCCCGGAAGGAAGTTAAGATCGGCCAACTTGCTTCTTGCTTCTTGTTCGGTGATTTCACCGCGCTTCGAGGCAAGGTAAAGGCCGAGCAGAGAGAGGGCGGCGATCTGAGCGGAGAAGGTCTTCGTTGCTGCTACACCGATCTCAATCCCAGCACGGGTGTAGACGACCCCGTCTGACTCCCGCTCGATCGCTGAGCCGATCGAGTTAACGAGCGCGACCGTCCTCGCTTGCTTCTCCTTCGCCCGGCGAAGGGCCATCAGGGTATCGATTGTCTCCCCTGACTGAGAGACGGCGACGACAAGGGTACGCGGGGTGATGTGCATGTCGCGCTGCCGAAACTCTGAGGCTATCACCGATTGGATAGGCACTGGGAGGATCCTCTCCCATAGGCATTCTGCTACTAAGCCGGCGTGGTACGCCGTACCACAGGCGATAAAATAGACCTGATCGAAGTCCGTATCCAGTTCGCTTAAGCCGGGAAGGTGAATCGTTGAAGCGTCTGCTCCAACCTTTTCGCGCAGGGTCTCTCCCACCGCGCGCGGCTGCTCGTGAATCTCCTTTAACATGAAGTGTTTGAACCCACCCTTCTGTATGGAGAGTGTATCCATAGTCACCGGTTGGAGAGGGCACTTGACCTCATTTCCACTAAAGTCGATAACGCGGAAACCTTCGGGGGTCAACTCTGCCACCTCATTATCGGCAAGGAACGCGACCTGCGTGGCGTTACCAACGATCGCCGGGATGTCCGAACAGACGAAGGTTCCACTTTTCCCCTTTCCAAGGACGAGTGGGCTCCCGCGCCGGGCGACGATGATTCGCTCTGGGTCGTCCTCTGAGAGAATCGCGAGGGCGAACGCTCCTTCCGCCTTGGAGACAGCCGTGGCTACTGCCCTGAGCAGGTCCTCGTCCATATGTTCCTCAACCAGATGAGCGAGAACCTCGCTGTCTGTCTGCGAACGGAAGCGGTGCCCCGAGGCGATAAGGCTCTCCTTTAAAGAGTGAAAATTCTCGATGATTCCGTTGTGTACAACGGCGATCTTCCCCCGGCAATCGAGGTGGGGGTGAGCGTTCTCTGCTGTGGGGGCCCCATGCGTCGCCCAGCGAGTGTGTCCAATCCCGGTCCGAGCGGAGAGCTTTCGGACATTGACCTCACTTTCCAACTGCCCGACCTTCCCTGCTCGGCGGAAGAGGGTCATGTGGCCGTCTTCCAAGATGGCGATTCCCGCTGAGTCGTAGCCACGGTATTCTAACCGCTTTAGGCCTTCAAACAGCAGGGGAACAACCGGCTCCCTTCCTACGTACCCAATGATTCCACACATAACACCACCTCACCGTCAAGTGTAGCCACTCAAACGGCGGTTGCAAATCACCGTTGTCAGTGGGGGGAGATCTTGCTATAATAGGAGGCCAACGGTCGTCCTACAGAGAACCAAAGGAGACGAGTGATGCGTGAGGCGGAAATCAAGGCGTTATTGGTAGATCCCTACAACAGTGCTCCAGTTATTCTCTTGAAGGATCGACACTCGAGCAAGGCGATGCCTATTTGGATTGGTGAGGCCGAGGCGATGTCAATTGCCCTCGGGCTGCAGAGTGGTCGCTTTCCGCGTCCTCTCGCTCATGATCTAATGAAGGAAATCATTGACGATCTCAATGGAAGTGTGGAAAGGGTCGAGATTAGCGGGCTCAAGGATGGAACTTACTACGCTTCCATCTTCTTGCGCAACCCCAGTGGGAAGATAATGGAGATCGACGCGCGCCCCTCCGACTCGCTAGCCCTTGCCCTACGCATGGGGAGCCCGATCTATATTGCCGACGAAGTTTTCGAGGCCTCGGCGATCGAGTCCCCGTTTGCCGAAGAAGACGCGTTTCGAGATTTCATCGAGTATCAGATGAACTTGCGACAGTTCAAGAAACTCATCGGGTAAGATCCCTAACCGCGGATAATTTCTACCCCATGTGGTAGGGCGAGGATCTCCTCCGCGGTCAAACCTTGATCAAGCGTAATCCGCTGCACGCGGATGCTGGTTGTGCGCCTGCCTTCTGCAAAAAAGACGATCTTTTTCACCATGAAACTCTCTCGGTCGATCCAGATCATGCGCGAGAGTTCACCGCTCCGTGCATCGGTCACCTCAAGGATGTACCCTCCTTGGATCGAGCCTCCTGATAGTGTCCCTTCGAACCCGGCGAAACCGGGGAGGGAAGGAGTCTCCTTCTGTGTACCCAACCAGATGGAGAACGGTTCCGAGCGCGGGTAGCCGGAAAGTGTCTCCTCAAGGAGGATCGGGGAGGGAAACAGGTCTGCGCCGAAACCTGATATGTCCCGCACCACTCGCAACCTCACCATTCCCGCCTTCCATTCCTTTTCCAATTGCGTGAGGTTGAAACTGGCCACTCCCACGTCTGCCAGCGGGAGACCGATCCACCGCTTGATCACGACCAAGTTCTCCTGAGGGAGGTAGTGAGAGAGCAGGTCACGGTCGACGGTGAAGAGCTCGTCTCTCACTATATCCGGAGAGAGATAGCGAACGCTAAGTGCGGGCTCCGGTCCTCTCAGTAACCGGACAAGCATCCGGACAGTACGGTCTTCATCGCCGCTCTCGATTACCTCAAGCACAGCCTCTAGATCTTTGATGCGAGAAAATGCGGTCCGCACCCGCCAGATCAGGCCATCTGGTTCCATGGGGTCATGTTCACTTAGGAGATACTGATCAACAGCGGCGATGGTCACGATCAGGCTAACGAAGAGACCGATTCCCAGGAGGATAAGGTTTTGATTGTTCATCACGAACAATTATAATCGCCTTAATAACGGTGTTCAATTGGGTAACTGAAGAAAGGAGGGAGCGAATGGATGGGCTCCTCAGTGGACTTTGGTGTGTGCAGGACGCGACAGTTGAAGGAAAGACTGTGCTGGTAAGAGTCGATTACAATGTCCCCTTAAAAGACAGGGATGTGAGTGATGATGCGCGGATTAAGTCCTCCTTCCCCACGTTGATGGGCCTCCTTGACCGCGGAGCGAAGCTGGTTCTATTGAGCCATCTCGGGCGTCCAGAGGGGAAAGTTGTCCCCGAACTTTGCCTCGATCCGGTTGGGCAAAGGCTGCAAGCCCTTCTGAACCATCCGGTACGGAAGCTCGACGACTGTGTCGGCGAAGAAGTCAAGCAGGCGATCGACGATGGGGAAGCAGGGGACCTGTTTCTCCTTGAGAACCTGCGCTTCCACCCAGAGGAAACGGCAAATGATTCGCAGTTTGCGCGCCGTCTGGCCGCCTTGGGAGACCTCTACGTGAATGACGCCTTTGCCACCCTCCACCGAGCGCACGCCTCCACACTGGGGATCTCCGACTACCTCCCTGCCTACGCGGGGATGCTCGTGCAGAAGGAGATCGAGGCCCTCTCGTGCCTCATCGATGAGCCAAAGCGCCCCTACCTTGCGATCATCGGAGGAAAGAAGGCGAAGAGCAAACTTCAAGCCCTGCGCGACCTCCTTGACCGAGTCGATGTAGTGCTCGTTGGTGGCGGGGTTGCGTTCACCTTCCTGCGCGCCAAGGGGTACCTTGTGGGTGACTCAGTCGTCGATGAATCACTGGTGGAAGAGATCAAGGAGCTAATCCGTACTGCATATGAGAAGGGGGTCTTGATCCTCCTGCCGCGGGACGTTGTGATCGCCCAAGAGATAAGCGCAACTGCTGAGGCCGTTACCTGCCGTGCAGAGCGGATCCCGCCTGGCTGGATGGGGCTTGACATTGGACCGGAGACAATGCGAAAGTTCCGCGAGCAGATAGCGGAGGCGAACACGGTGGTCTGGACCGGGCCGATGGGGGCGTTTGAGATCGAGCAGTTCTCCCACGGGACACGGGCAATCGCCGAGACACTTGCAAATTCAGATGCGTTCACCGTTGTCGGAGGAGGGGAAACCGGCGAGGCGGTAACAAAGATGGGACAGGCTGATGGGATCTCCTATATCTCCACGGGCGGTGGCGCCTGTCTTGCTCTTCTGCGTGGGAAGTCCCTTCCTGCCTTGGAAGCACTGCGGGGCTAAATTGCTGTCACCCCTTGCGTGTGCTATAATTGCATGTACGCGGGCATAGCTCAGAGGTAGAGCATCAGCTTCCCAAGCTGAGGGTCGCGGGTTCGACTCCCGTTGCCCGCTTTTAAAAAGTGGACTTTGTGCTCATCTGCCCTGATTTCCTCAAAGGCGATAGGGCCGAATAAGTAATGACCATGGATCAGATCCTGGAAAACCCAAGCACTTTGACCTTAGATACATTGGAATCCCGAGTCAAGCAATGTACTAGGTGCCCCTTAAGTGAGACAAGAACCAACATCGTGTTCGGTGAGGGGGATTCTCATGCACGGGTGGTGTTCGTTGGAGAGGGGCCTGGGGAGGTCGAGGATCAAACCGGAAAGCCGTTCGTGGGGCCAGCGGGGCAGAAGCTCGATGAGGTCTTTGCCTCGGTCGGAATCACCCGTGAAGAGGTATATATTACCAACGTGGTTAAATGTCGGCCGCCAGGGAACCGGGTCCCGACTAAGAAGGAGATGGAAGCGTGCTTGCCCTATCTGGAGGCGCAGATTGCTCTGATCAACCCTGGTCTGATTATTACCCTGGGAAACACCCCTACCCAGTGGCTTTTCCCGAGTGCTTCAGGGATTACCAGCATACGCGGGACCTTCCTGCCCTGGCGCGGCGGGATCCAGCTTTTTCCCATGTTCCACCCCAGCTACCTATTACGATACCCCTCCCGGGCTAAGGGAAGCCCGAAATATCTGACTTGGCTTGATATCAAGAGAGTGAAAAAGTGGCTCGATGAATAACCAGGAACCGAAGGTGTATGAGGAACAAGAGGCATTCGTTGCCGAAGCACTCGATCATGCCGAGGAGCTTCGCAGGAAGAAAGATTACAAGACGGGAATCTCTCTCCTTGTTGAGGCCCTAAAGTATGGGATCGACAAGGCGATGATCTACTACCGCCTGGGAAACCTATACATCGATGGCAGCGATCTCAACCGGGCAGAGTATGCGTATAAGCGTGCCTTAGAGGTTGAACCGCACTACGTAAACGCAATGCATAATCTGGCGATCGTCTATAAGCGCCAGAAGAAGATCTCACTCTACGTGAAGACTTACAAGAAGTCGCAACGCATGGAGCTCCGTTACCCGCGAAATGTCAACCTGAGCATCAAGAAGAAGAATCGACTGCGCCGTCTTAGCCTCAAGGTCCTCCTGTGGCTCCTCGCCGGTGCAGGGCTTATCGCCCTCCTCCTTTTCCTGTTACTCCGCTAACGCAATATGCCTCTTGGCCTCATAATAGATGTGTTTGACGCTGCTTTCGCGATCGAGTATAGTCTGCGTTACTGTTACCATCAGCAAAAGAAGGGGTATACCTTTTGGCGAGAAAGAGAATCTACCAGATTGCAAAGGAGTTAGGCATCACCAGCAAGGAGCTGATCTCCAAGTTGGCGAAGATGGGGATGTCCGGCCTGAAGGCGGCCAATACGGTCGATGAGGAGGAGTACGCGCTCATTTTTAACCTCTATCAAGAGGAGGTCGCAGCACCTGAAGAAGAGGCCCCGCCACCGTCAGAGGAGGCTCCGGTGTCGGTCAAGAGGGGGGAGTCGCGTCCTCCTGTCGTCTCCGTCCTCGGTCATATCGACCATGGGAAGACGACCCTCCTCGATGCGGTCCGCCACTCCCACTTGGCCACTAAAGAGGCAGGGGGGATCACTCAAGTGATAGGTGCCTATCAGGCCGATCTCCATGGCCAGAAGATCACGTTTATCGACACTCCTGGGCACAAGGCCTTCACCGGGATGCGCGCCCGGGGGGCGAGAGCGACCGACATCGCTATTCTGGTGGTAGCAGCTGACGATGGGGTAATGGCGCAAACTGTGGAAGCGATCGATCATATTCGGGCAGCAAACATCCCGATGATCGTGGCGATCAACAAGATCGACAAGTCAAACGCCGATGTTGATAAGGTGCTCAACGACCTTGCCAAGCAGGGTCTCACTCCGGAGGCGTGGGGGGGAGACACGATCACTGTTCCCATCTCCGCCCTTGACGGGGAGAAGATCGAGGATCTGTTGGAGATGATCCTCCTCGTTGCGGAAATGCAAGACCTGCGTGCCGATCCGAAGGGCCCTCTGGAGGCAGTCATCATTGAGAGCCACCTCAACACGGGGCGAGGACCGGTAGCGACCGCCGTAATTAGGAACGGAACTCTGCATGAGAAGGACTGCATCGTAGCCGGCTCGACCTACGGGCGAGTGAAGGCGCTTATCGATGAGAACGGTAACCGGGTACGCGGGGCTGGTCCGGGAAAGGCCGTAGAGATCCTCGGCTTGCAGGAGGTTCCCCCGGTTGGTACAGGGATCGAGATAAAGAAGAACCACAACGAGGCTAAGTGCTGTGCGCAGAAGCGCCGGGCTGAGGAGACGACTCCGCGGCGAACGCGGGCGCAGATGAGTGTGGAGGATCTATTCCGCGAGGCGAGGGAGGAAGAGAAACTACAGCTTGTTCTCAAAGCTGTATCGACTGGTGCCCTAGAGGCAGCCCGGCGGGAGATTGAGTTGATCGCCGTGGAAAGCGTAGAGTTGGAGTTCCTGCACGTTGGGGTGGGGACAGTCTCGGAGAGTGATGTCCTCCTTGCGTCCAGTGTCTCCGGGGACTGTCTTGTCGTCGGGTTTGGAGTGAAGGCGGATGCGAAGGCAACTAAACTCGCCGACCGCGAGGGGGTGATCATCCTTACCTACGACATCATCTATAATCTGGTCGACGAGATCGAGCGTGCCCTCAAGCGGATGCTCGCTCCAGAGTACAAGGAGGTCCAGGTTGGCGAAGCCGAGATTAAGGAGCTGTTCAGGATTCCGAGTGGTATCGTAGCGGGTTGCTACATCTCAGAGGGGAGGGTGATTCGGGGTAGCAAGGTCCATGTTCTGCGGGAGGATAATGAGATCTTCACCGGCGAGATTGCTTCACTGCACCGATTTGAGAACGATGTACGCGAAGTCCAATCCGGTCGTGAGTGTGGAATTCGCATCAAGGATTTCGACGACGTTCAGGTCAAAGACCGCCTTCTCATCTTTACCCTAGAAGAGGTTAAGCACTGAGAACCCATGAAGGTTGGTCTCCTCACTCTTTATCTCCACCTTCCTGCTACTGGATCACTCAAAGAAAAGCGTTCAGTTATTAAGAGGATCCTCGCTGAGGTGAACCGCTGCGGACCGGCCTTCGCCGTCGCCGAGGTGGAGAACCTTGACGACCTTAGTCGGGCCACGATTCGAATTGCTCATCTGGCGAACGATTCTCGCTACACCGACTCGGCCTTAACGCAGCTCCGCACGACCCTGGAGTTGGGAAAGGACTACGCCGTGGAAGGCTACGACCTGGAGATCCTATGAGCGAAGGGCACGTCCACGCTAGGTTGTGCGAGGAGATCAAGCGGGAACTCTCTGCAATCGCCGAGTTCGAGGTTCGCGACCCCGTTCTTAAAGAAGCCTTTCTTACCGTGATGGATGTCGATCTCTCCGTGGATGCCCGTTACGCCAAGGTGTACATCGCCATTGGGACGCCGTCCGCAGACAAAGAGGCCGTTATGGCTGTCTTCCGTCGGGACCGCGGCTTCTTCCGCACCGAACTTGCTCGGCGGCTTCCTCTCCGCTATACCCCACAACTGGAGTTTATCCTTGACGAGACCGTAGAACGGGCGATGCAACTGGAGAGGCTGCTTAAAGACGAGGAAGATGAAATCGCATCAGATTAAGCGGGTTGTCTGTGCTCCGTTCCGCTCCCCGCTACTTCTTTTGGTTGCCTTAATCTTCTCGGGGATTCTCTACGCCGTTGATATACAAGCCAGCGTGTATGACATCCAGAACCCGAAGTGGGTGATCACGATGGCCATCCTTATTCTCATCTCGCCGCTTTTTAGCGGTGTATTCATCTTCCTTATATACGGGATCAACACCGGAAAGGCGATCTTGGTACGGCGAGCACTCACCCAAACGCTTTCCTCCTATACGCACCTCGTGGTGGGAGAGATCTTAGTCAATCTGGTTGTGTTAGCGGGGAGCTTTCTGTTTGTTCTTCCGGGGATCTATCTTGGACTGCGTCTGAGCTTCTATAAGCAAGTGGTTTTGATTGAGGGCGCAACTGCCACTGCGGCGATCAAAGGAAGCTTCAGACAAACGGTTGGCTGGCGTATCCCCGGTTCTCTGCTCCTCCTTCTCGCCCCATTCTACGCTCTTGCCATCCTCGTTGGCTACGTAGTGACCAGGTTACCCTTGGGCCTCTTTGGGGAGGGGCTCGCCCTGGCTGCGTCAACCCTCACTTTTGCATGGACGAACACGTTGTTGACCACCCTTTACATGCTCAATAAGGAGCTCCCCCTTATTTCGCCCTAGGGACAGCTCTCTGCACACAAAAGTTGATACAACCATGATTCTGTTTTGCAAAATAATAACATGTGTATAATGGATCGGGAGGATGGTATGAAACGAAGTATAGTTTTTGTAGGGACTGTCATTGTTGTAGCTTGTGTGGCCTTCTCCGTTTTGGGGATAAGTTGGGAGGAACAAAAAGCCGGATTTCAGTCTCGAGTTGATCCAAAGACCGGAGAGACGCAGGTTGGGTTCTATCTGTTCCTTGAGTATGATCGAATCCCGGCATGTACGGACCTTGATACCACTTGGTCGGTGTACATCTTACAAGACGGCTCAGAGGAGGTCTTGGCGGAGGATCACTACCGTAAGCGACATCCCAGTTGCACTGGGCGGACCGAATGGATAAGCTTCCTTTCTCCCTTTATCACGCCAGTCGCGGGCGGAAACTACGGGGCGAGAATCACCGTGCATGATTTCGCTAACGATCTATTCTATGAGCGCGTCATAAGCTATATCCTGAATCCGTGAAGTAACAGGTGGTGTGAATTGTCTTTTCTCCAGGCAGGATGCTACACTCCGAGGTGTGAGCGTTCATTCAAAGCATTCACCCGGGA
>Ga0209121_10002455_pt1 | contig 18848 bp, 10 predicted proteins | sample Cruoilmetagenom3_FD_187292 | JGI IMG/M metagenome (GOLD analysis project Ga0209121, IMG submission 187292) | Oil polluted marine microbial communities from Coal Oil Point, Santa Barbara, California, USA - Sample 3 (SPAdes) (version 2) | ecosystem: Environmental > Aquatic > Marine > Oil seeps ...
GCCAGACCGGCACGATTTACGATCCCCCCGGCCTGCTCGATTGGGGCCGGAGCTATTACTGGCGCATCGATGAGGTCAATGCCCCAGCCAATCCCGGGATCTACAAAGGTAAGACCTGGAGCTTTATCGTCGAGCCTTATGCCTACACTATGGCCCTCGATGAGCAAATCATCGCTTTAGCCGCCTCCAGCTTCGACCCGAAATATGAACCCAACAATACAATCGATCTCTCAGGCCTGGATGCCGATGACCTTCATGATGTCAATGAATATAATATGTGGCTCAGTGCTAAAAATGCTACTGAGCCGGCCTGGATCCAATACCAGTTCGACCAGCCCTACAAGCTCCATGAATTGCTGGTATGGAACTATAACAGGTTCCGTGAGGACAGGCTGGGCTATGGTTTCAAGGAGGTGCTTATTGAGCATTCAATGGACGGGACAGATTTTACTGCCCTGGATCCGATTCAATTCGAGCAGGCCACCGGTAAAGAACCCACAGGCCCCATCACGGTCGCCTTAAACGGTCTGGTTGCCAAACATGTTCGGCTGAGGGCTGTCAGCAACTTTATGGGCCGGAGCCAGTATGGCTTGAGTGAAGTCCGTTTCCTTTACCTTCCTGTCCGTGCCCATAAACCTGAACCGGCTGACGGCGCTGAAAATGTGCTGCCGGGTTCGGCCTTAAGCTGGCGCCCAGGACGTGAAGCAAGCACGCATGATGTATTAATGGGTACGACTATGGATGATCTGACTTTGGTTGGTGATGATATTACAGAAACCAGTTTCATGCCGGATCTTGTTTTGAACCAGATGTACTACTGGCAGGTGCTTGAGACCGATGTTGCCGGGTTGGCGGGTGATATCTGGAGCTTTACAACACAGGATTATCTTGTTGTGGATGATTTCGAACCCTACAATACTACCGATAGACAGATATGGGAAATTTGGCTTGATGGTCTTGGCTTCGGCACACCCGGTACCCCGAATTTCAATCCCGGCAATGGAACAGGATCCGCTGTAGGTGATGAGACAAGTCCTTCTTACATGGAGGAGACTATTATCCATAGCGGCAGCAAATCCGTGCCATTGACTTACAACAACACCGTAGTGAATATATCCGAGATAACTGCGAAAACCAGCGATCTTTCGATTGGCCCGGACTGGACCAGGGCTAATATCAAAGCTTTGACGCTGTACATCCATGGCAGCGAGGGTAATCTCGGCGGCCAGTTATACATAAAAGTCAACGGCGTCAGAAAAGACCAAAGTGCTGATCTTATCGGAGAATACTGGCAGGAGGTGAATACCGACCTTGCCTCGTTCGGTGTGGACCTGCAGAGTGTTACATCCCTGACGATTGGCATTGCCGGGGCCGGCAGCTCGGGCCTTGTATACATCGATGATATCAGGCTGTATCCTTCCCGCTGTATTCCCGAGAAGGTTCCCGGTGACCTTACGGACGATTGCACCGTAGATGAAGAAGATTTAGCCGTCATAGCAGACAACTGGTTGAAAAGACCCTTATCGGTTGAGTATACGTTCGATACCGGATTCTCGGATACATCAGGTAATAGCCGCCATGGTGTGGGCCAGAATAATCCCACAGTAACCAACGGCATTCTCACACTTAACGGCACAAGCTTTGTGGACATTCCATTAGGATCAGACAATCCCTTTGACGGTTCCAGAGATTTCTCTATTGCCATGGATTTTAAGACAGACTTTGCGAGCATTCTACTGAGTTCGGCACGAGACAATGAGCGAGACAATCATTCGATGTCCATTTTTGTCCATCACTGGGATCAACCCTATTCGGGCGAAGTGCTTTACGACAATTACACCGTAGGCGCTGCCACAGTAGAGGACGATCCGGTTGATGGCCAGTGGCACAATATGGTTGTAACGTATGATGCCGACAGCGAGTTGTTTATAGTATATTTAGATGGAGTGGCAGGAGAAGCTGTGGAAATGAACCCGGCTATTCCTGATATTGCGGCCGACACGGTCCGTATTGGCGGTTCTCTGAATGCTACTTACCCTTATAATGAAGATGTATTAGATCTTACAGGAAGCGTCGATAACATTCGAGTCTTTAACTTCACTCTTACGTTGGCAGATATTCTTAATCTTCCTGCTATACCCACGGCACCGGCGGACTTGAACAGTAATGGTATAGTAGACCAGGCCGATAAGGATATCGTGGAGGCCAATCTGGGGCCGGAAAAACTTTGGCCTTAAGATTTTTTGAGGATATATTGAAGATATAAAAACGGGGCCTCTACTGGGATTAACCAGTAAAGGCCCCGACTACTTTAAGCTGACCTTTTTTAATAATAGTCTATATCACCGACTCCTACCCACCCGCTGCCGGGACCATCCCATTCGTCAACAAATCTATTCTCCATTACAGGAAGGTTTCGTTCGGGTCTAATGGTTTTCCATTCCACATGGCCATCGCCGAACAGTTGACTTCTGCCTGTAGCAACCGGATTCGGGGAATAGTTCGTATTACTGGGATTCCAATAATTCATTTCATTCCAGGACCAGCCACCTCTGCCGTGGTTATAGCGGTATGCCGAATCACTGACGTCCAGATTCAATATTTCCGCCATTAGCAATCTTCGTGAGCTGAGTGTTTTGCCGACCAGATCCTTCTTTGTGTTAATCCCGCATTCATCGTCATCAAGCAGATCTGCCCTGCCGAAATAGCTATACGCAAACTCTACAAAATCATGATTGGGCCAATTTATCTGCTTAATCCATTCCTGCATAAATTTACCACTGCAAGTGGGACATGTAACCATATCTGTTGCAACGCCGTCATTTATATAATTAGGGCTAAAGGCTCCAAGATAAGGATTAATGTCGGCTATATTCCACATGGTTACGCCTCTGTATTCCTGTGGCTCGTCGTTGATGTAGTGGGGATAGGGGTTTCCTCCCCACTTTTTAACAATTGCCATTAGCTTGCCATCGTTGTCCCCGAGGTGCATTTGTATGGCTGAGCCCCACTGCTTTAAACGGCTTCCACAACTAATGCGCCTGGCAGAATCTTTGGCTTTTCTCAGTGCGGGCATCAAAATCGCCATTAACAATGCAATCATGGCAATTACAACTAAAAGCTCTATTAACGTGAAGCCTTTTCGCTTTTTCATAATACCCCTTCTGCTCACGTTTTGTTGCTTTGTTATATGATGTGTAAAATGGTAATATATTTCGTCAGTAAGCAATTTTGCTCTAACTTTTACAATACCATGTTACAATCATAATATACACGAAATTCGATTTATGTGCAATAAAAAATTTCGGTTTGAAGTACACTTTTATGTCTCTACCATAAAGGAGTATTTCGTTATGTGTGGGTCTCGGTTATAGCTATTGTTTCAGGAGTATATTAATTATGTACAACAGACGTAATTTTTTGCGAATCCTTGGTTTTAGTGCATTATCATCAGCTTTGTCCCGAAATATATGGGCAAGTGAGAATAAGCAAGCAAGGCCCAACATCCTTTTCATTATGAGCGACGACCATACTTCGCAGGCAATCAGCGCTTACGGTGGGATACTGGCGGATATCTGCCCAACACCCAATATTGACCGGATTGCCAAGGAGGGAATCCTTTTTGAGAACTGTTTTGTGACAAACTCGATTTGCACTCCCAGCCGGTCAGCGATATTTACCGGTAAGTATTCTCATATGAATGGTGTTTACAAATTTACCGCTCTCGACCAGAGCCAGCCGACATTACCGAAACTCATGCAAAAGGCAGGCTACTATACCGCTCTTGTCGGCAAGTATCATCTCCACTCAAATCCCGCCGGACTTAATTATTGGTCTATCCTTCCCGGGCAGGGCAGATACCACGATCCGGAATTTATTGAAATGGGCGATGAGAATCCAAGCGGGTGGGTTAACGACGGAAAGAGAACAGAATATAAGGGGCATTCTTCCGGGGTTATAGCAGATAAGGCGCTGGATTTTCTCAAGAACAAACGGCCGAAGGATAAACCTTTCATGTTCTTCTGTCACTTCAAGGCCCCGCACGATACTTGGGAATTTGCCAGGCGCTATAGAAACTTCCTGGAAGACGTCGAGGTGCCGGAGCCGCCGAACCTTTTTGACGATTACGAAGGACGATCGGATGCGTTAAAGAAACAACTGCAATATATCGGCAGCGAATGGGGTGACCATACGAATTTTGAGGATCAAACCAGGCACCTGAAGGGAAAGCAGAAAAAAAAGAAACAATATCAGCTCTATATGAAGAAGTATCTGCGTTGTGTTAAAGGAGTGGATGACAACGTAGGGCGGATACTCGATTATCTTGACAAGTCTGGTCTGGCTGATAACACGATTGTCATATACACAGGCGACCAGGGATTTTTTCTTGGCGAACATGGATTATACGACAAGCGTCTCATGTATGAGGAAGCATTGCGAATGCCTTTTCTTGTGCGTTGGCCGGGCCGTATAAAGCCGCTGTCGCGAAGCAAGGGCATGATTTTAAATGTCGATTTTGCGCCGACGATTCTGGTTGCTTCTGGAGCGAGGCCGCACCCTGATATGCAGGGACACAGCTTCGTGCCGTTTCTGGAAGGTGAGATTCCATCAGACTGGCGCAAAAGCATGTATTACCGTTACTACTATTCGCATTTTAAGACCGAGCCCCATCTTGGCGTGCGAACATATAAACACAAACTGATTTACTTTAATCGTATTGACCAGTGGGAACTGTATGACCTGGAAAAAGACCCTATAGAAATGAACAACGTTTATGATGATCCGGATTATAATAGCATCGTGAAGAAATTGAAGAAAGAGCTTAAGCGTCTGCAGACTGGGTTGGGGGACGATCCGAAGGATATCGGTAACAATCCCAGGCTCGGCGCTTTGGCTCCCCATGACGAGTAGTATAGGCTGAAAAACACTCTTTTCTATTTTCTGCCTTCTGGTATAATCCGCTGTAAGTTAAAGCGGTATGTTTAAGTTGCTGATATGGAAGCTTACAGATGCTATAACAGGCGAGAACTGATGCGTATCCCAATAGTGCTCAATATTGTGCTGCTGCTCATTTCAGGTTGTTCTGTCAGTGAAACCAAGAATCCTTTGTTGAAAGGCCAAATCAGGCTTCATGATCCTTCTGGGATTGTGGAAGATAATGGCTATTTGGTGACTTTCGCTACCGGCAGTAAAATCAGGATGAGCTATTTGTCTCCCAGCAGTGATCAGTGGGTAGCCGGCAAAGGAGTTTTTCAGCCCGGCGAGAAACCTGATTGGATCAATGATTATATCCCGGACAACAAAGGCTTTTGGGCACCTCACGCACCATCTCCACGTGTTCTGTACTACTCAGTTGCAGATGACTCAGACGGAAAAGACATCGCGTGCATCGGGCGGGCCACGGCCGTGGGCGAGCCGCCTGATCTAAGGTGGATCGACGACGACAGGCCCGTGCTCGTTTGTGACCGGGATGTCGATACAGAGCCTTTTGCAATCGACCCGGCAATCTTTGAAGGACAAGGAAATACACTTTGGATGGTCTATGGCTCTCATTGGTCCGGGATATGGATTATCGAATTGGATCCTAATGCAGGGCATATCAAGGACGACAAGGCGCGTGAACAAGGATGGACGGAAAACAACCCGGCTTTTCACCATGTAGCATCAGATCTCGACAACCTTACCGACGAGGTTCTGGAGGAAGGATTTGTTGCCGGTCGTATTGAAGCGCCGTATGTCTTCCGGTGGAACGACTTCTATTATCTTTTTGTTAACTGGGGCATATGTTGCCACGGCATAGAAAGCACGTATGAGATTCGTGTCGGACGATCCGAATCCCCTTATGGCCCTTATCTCGATAAAACTGGACGGGACATGGCCAAGGGGGGCGGGACATTGTTTGTCGAGAGCGAAGGGCGTTTCATCGGCCCGGGACATGCCGGGATTTACACATACGTCGATTCGCAAGGACAAACACGCCATGTTTTCACCTATCACTTTTATGATGGCAAGGATGACGGCCAGTCGAAACTACATGCGCGGGAAATAATCTGGGATGACCAGGCCTGGCCTGTTCTGACTGATCGCGTCTTCTATAGAAAACAGTAAGCAGAAGTTTAAGTATAAAGGCTCATCTACCATTTGTAAGGTATCTCGAATGGAAAAATATGCCGGCGCAGTTTCATCAAGGCAGCGAGTTAGGGTACGCTTTCTTTGAGCTTTTATGGGTGTAATGGCAGTATGCGACAGCATACAAACAGGCCATCGGCAAAACCAAACATAATCTTTATTATGGCCGATGATTTGGGATACGGAGATGTGAGTTGTTATAATCCTAATTCCAGGATCCGGACACCAAACATTGACAAATTAGCGGCAGAAGGGATTCGTTTTACAGATGCCCATTCACCTTCCGCCGTCTGTACTCCAACGCGTTATGGAGTTCTCACCGGCCGGTACTGTTGGCGCAGTCGATTGAAACGAGGAGTATTCGGTGGATTTAATCGCCCCTTAATCGAAACAGGCCGCATGACCGTTGCATCATTTCTGAAACAGCACGGCTATCATACTGCCTGCATAGGCAAGTGGCATCTGGGGATGGACTGGACGCTGAAAGAAGGTGTAGAGCCCGGTGAACAGGATCAGGAGAGTGTCGATTATTCGCAACCTATCGTTGCCGGGCCTAATGAAGTAGGATTCGATTATTTCTTCGGCACGGCAGGATGCACGACAGACGATCCGCCGCTGTGCTTTATTGAAAATCACAGTACCATGGGTATTCCTGACGAAATACTTCCACATGATTTTGCGAGGGAAAACAGGAAGCTGAGAATGGCCCCCGGATGGCAACATGAGGATGCAGACTTTGAATTTATGAATAAGACCTTAGCGTTCATTGAGAAAGCAACTAAACAGAAAGTGCCGTTTTTCGTTTATCTGCCTTTATCAGTACCCCACATACCCTGGCTGCCCCATGAAGATTTCAAGGGAAAAAGTGGTGCAGGCCCCCGGGGCGATCAAGTGTTAATGGCAGATGAAATTGTGGGACAAATCAGCACGAAATTAAGCGAATTAAAAATTGAAGATAACACTCTGGTAATTTTCACAAGTGACAATGGGCCTCGCAAGGGCATAAACGAGCATGAATCGGCAGGGAAGCTGAGAGGCTATAAGGGAGGCATCTGGGAAGGTGGACATCGAGTTCCGTTTATCGCCAAATGGCCGAAACAAATCAAACCTCAATCTACTTCAAATGAAATCATAGGATTAACGGATCTGATGGCAACAAGTGCCGCCATTGTCGGTGATAAGCTTCCCGATAACGCTGGAGAAGATAGTTTCAATTTCCTGCCGGCCCTTACGGGAGAAAAATATGATAAACCCGTTCGTGAGACCATTATCCATCATTCCGGCGGGGGCGTCTTTTCCATTCGGCAGGGTGACTTCAAACTTATTGAAGAATGCAGGGGAGCCGGTTACGATAACGGTCCGACACCCGGCGCCCCGGGCCAGTTATACAATCTTGCCGACGATCCGATAGAACAGAATAATCTGTGGGATGAACACCCGGATATCGTTGAAAGATTGATCCTTAAGTTGAATCAATGCAGAGAGCAGTATTATACCAGACCTATATGAACAACTTAACCTGTGATAATTGTACAAAACGTTATAAAGCATATTTGCTGTAAAATCAATGTTCAACAGGAAGGAATATGATGAAGATATACCAGACGATATTGGCGACATTACTTGCTTCTTTGGCTGTATGCATCACGGCAAAAGCCGGAGTGCGATTCTATGCAAAAGGACCATCTTCCCCTGTCAAAATGAAACCACATCAGCAGGGCGTGGTCGAAGTCCAATTTGATCTGTTGCCGACATCGATACGTTTCAATGCTCCGGCTTACCCATGCATGGTAACGGAGAATGACATCCAGTACTGCAACGGGTTTGCGGAAACATATGACCCGATACAAAGCCCAGATAACCCAATGGCTTCTTTTGAAACTGCCTTTGATGATTTCAACAAGTACTGTCGCATGTGGATTGAGAGCCAGAATGATGCACGTATTGTCGTCCGCGTCCGTGGGGCCCTCGTTGCAGATGAGGAGAAACGCATTGCACACAAGGACATACCCAGTGGTTCTCCACATGGCGAAGGAGACTGGGTTGATGAGTGGTACTACATCTATCCGGACGGTGTACACACCAGACATGTTAAGATTTATACGGGCCTTGCCTCTTGCAGCCTACCGTTTGGTTTCGATCGCGAACCCCCTCGCGTCATACATGAGTTCATGGAGGCAATGGTCTTAGGCAAGAAGGGCCGTACGCCGACAGAGGACATTGAGAATGATGCCATAACGCTAATCAAGACGGTCGGCGAGTACTCAGAAGATATTATTGCCGAAGGAATGACCAGGACATTCTCTTTCACACCATATCCGCGTGATTTTGGGCAGTTCAGCGGTGCAAACATTCTTGTTGTGAATCTGAAGTCACGTTACAAGCCGTTCACGATTGCAATGCCATATGGCATCAGGACTCAGCCATACAAACCCGATGACCCATCTATCAATGGCTTTCAAGTGTGGGGAGATCCGCCTCGTACGAGATACACCGTGCCGTTCGGGCATATGGTGAACTATGCACACTACCGTAAGACCGAGAAAACCATTGAGCAGGTCTATTTGTCCGGAATGATTGACTCCGAAGATCCCAGGAAGGAACTTGTTACGCTCGCCTGGTCCTGGATCGTGCCCCCGAAGGTTACTATGCAGAGGGAGCATCCAAGCTACAGGATTCAGTACTACGATCCGGCACAGAAGGCTTATGTCCTGGATTGGAAACAGGATCAAAAGGAACTGGAATTTGAGCTGATCGCCGATCCTGATTACTACGGGGTAGTCTCAACGATCGTGAATCCCGTTTTTTTAGTGAGGGGCTGGGGCAAAGCCCCTGTTCAGTTGGAGATTGATGAAGAACGAATCGAGCCGAGCGAGAAATTCCATATTGGATATGAAGCAACCGATTCAGGCACAAATCTTATTGTCTGGCTAAAACTTGAGTCAAAAGAACCTGTCCACATATCGCTACGTATAGGCGAAAATTGACGATAAAAGCACAGACCGCAATGAATAAATTGAGTCACAAAGCCTAAGAACCTGATCTGAGGTGTGGTACGCTCGGGATGAGTTGGCACGTGACAACGAAGTTCTCCATCCGCATGTCGGGCGTGCTTTATAAATCCGGCGTTCACGTATGGAAGGTCATTGGTCTTAACCTGGGAGGCTTGCCAGGTGTCCCTTGTGGGATTGAGATGTGAGCAATTGCACATAAGTATTGTAATCCATTGAAAAAATTGGATTCTTGATTGTTGAAGTTATAGTCTGTAAGATTGTTGAAATCGAACTTCAGAAAATTATTTTTGTTAAGCGTTAAAATGGGAAATTTCATCCAAAGGAGACAAAATGAACGGATTAAAAAGAATCGGTATGACAGCTTTGTTTGTAACACTGATTGTAGTTATGGCCGGTTGTCAGCGGGCGAAAGTAAAGCGTGTCGGAATGGTGGTTGGAATCAAGCCGGAAAAGATTGCGGAATACAAAAAGTTGCACGCTGATTCGAATCCCGGCGTTCGAGATCTTCTCAACAAGTATCATATGCGCAATTTCTCAATCTATCTCCATGAGATTGACGGCAAGTACTATGAGTTTGGCTACTACGAATATACCGGCAAGAACTTCGAAGCCGATATGGCTAAGCTGGATGCCGAGCCGCGCAACAAGGAATGGCTCGCGATTTGTGATCCGATGCAGATCCCTCTTAAAGGCTACGATTCGTGGGCGGGGATGGAACTGGTTTATCGAAATGACTAAAAGAAATGGCCGGCGAGAAACTAAGAGATTTCCAAAGGAGTTGGCGTTCTGATACTTTGAAAGTGTCAGGCCGAAACATATAAATCAAAGGTTTATAGCAAATTGAAGGGAGACAATGTTATGAAAATGCTGAGATTAATTTTATTATTGTCGGTTGGTTTGTTACTTTTTGGGTGCCAGCAGGAGCAGTTAGGTCAACACCAGGCAATAAAATATGAGCCGACGTGGGAATCGCTGCGTGAGTACAAGGAAGTCCCGAAATGGTTGCGGGACGGCAAGTTCGGAATATACACCCATTGGGGGCCTTATGCAGTACACGCTTATGGTGAAAACACCACGTGGTATTCATTCGCTCTTTATATGGAGGATGGCGAGGCACGCCAACATTTCGAAAAAACTTTTGGAAAGTTGACGCCCCAATTCGGATATAAGGATCTAATCCCGAAGTTCACGGCCGAGAAGTTCGACGCAGATGAGTGGGCCGAGTTGTTCAGGAAATCCGGAGCCAAGTTTGCCGGCCCGGTTGCCGAACACCATGACGGTTTTGCTATGTGGGACACCAAGTACTCCGATTGGAACGCGGCAAAGATGGGGCCGAAGCGAGATGTCGTCGGCGAGCTGGAAAAAGCCGTCAAGAAGCGCGACATGAAGTTTGTAACAGCTTTTCATCACGCCGCCAACTGGTTCTTCTTCCCGGTCATGGATAAACGTTATGACACAGGCGACCCGAAAAACTCGGGTCTGTACGGCCAGCCGCACAAGCGAGGTGCAATGCGCAACCAGGAATTTTTGGATGAGTGGTATGGCAAGATTATCGAAGTCATCGATAATTACAGCCCCGATTTCATCTGGTTTGATTTTGCCCTGGATTCTATCGCCGAGGGTTACGTTAAAGACTTCCTTGCCTATTACTACAATCACGCCCAGGCCAACGGTAAAGAAGTAGTCGTTACTTACAAGGGCAACGACCTTGTGCCCGGCTCAGGTGTTCGAGATTTGGAACTTGGCCAGGAGCCCAAGATAACTTACCACGAGTGGATCACCGACTCGACCGTAGATGACCGCGGTGCGTGGGGCTATGCCAATGACCTTACGTTCAAGACTCCCAACAGGCTGATCGACAACCTGGTTGACCGAGTCAGCAAGAACGGTTACCTCCTGCTAAATGTCGGGCCCAAGCCCGACGGAACAATCCCGGACGGCGCGCGCGACCTGCTGCTCGAGATGGGCACATGGCTTGATGTCAACGGCGAGGCCATCTATGGCACCAGCCCGTGGTTTATCGCTGGTGAGGGACCGACAAATCTCGGCGAAGCTACCGATATCGGTTTCAACGAAGCTGACACCGTTTATACTAACAAGGACATTCGTTTCACGGTCAAAGGTGATGTGCTTTATGTCACGTTTCTCGCCTGGCCCGGTGAAGAAGCCATAATCACTACTCTGCGCGGCGCGGGTGAGGAGGATGAGGACGAAGAGGATGAAGAAGAACAAGAAGGTCATGATGAGGATGAAGACATACCTTCAATTGCGGGCAAGACATTTACCATAGAGGATGATGATGCAGAGTATAAGTGGGTATTCAAAGAAGACGGTAAACTTACTGTATCCGGCGGAGAGGCCGGCGACGGTACCGATGGTGAGTACGAACAGGAAGGGCGAGAAGTATTCATAACGGTTGCTGCTTTTGAAATCGAGGGAATATATGACGGTGAGAATTTCAAAATCATTGAAGATGAAGCTCCTGGATATCCGGGCTTCTATCCGCAGGAAATCAAGCGTATCAGCATGCTGGGCGACGGCAAGAAACTCGATTGGAAACTGACACGCAAGGGGCTCGTTATCGAAATTCCTGATAAAAAGCCTTGTAAACATGCTTTCGTCTTCAAGATCGAACGCTACCATCATCCGAAGATTAATTGAGAAAGATAAACAATGTAATTATTACTAAACTAAGGAGTGAATCATGCAAAGGTTAGTGAGTCGCTTAGTCATTTTTGCTTTGCTTATATCTATCGCCCGCCCGTTAATGGCCGCTGAAGAAGGACTGGCAGGCTGGTGGAAATTCGATGACATTCGCGTTGAACGCAGAGAGCTTGAAATGGAGAGAGGCGAAACCTTTTTGCCGAAAGAAGTCTTCGGTTTTGTGAAAAACAGCATCAATAATGTCGAAAGTGACCTCAACGGCAAGTTTTTCAAACAGGTAAAGGGAGTCAGTGGCGGTGCCGTCCTTTTGGATGGAAATACTTCTTTCATCGAAGTAAACGATGATGATGTGCCGCGAGTTAGCGGTGATTTTAGTGTAGAAGCCTGGATTGCTTTGGGCGCATATCCGAATAATGTTTGCCCAATCGTTGATAATCAAAGAGATCCGGCAGAAGGTTATTTCAATGGATACTTTTTCGGATTGGATGCACTTGGCAGGCTGATACTTCGAATTGCGACCGATGGTAGGGATGAGGAAGTGGTTGGTACCAAAACGATTCCACTTTACAGATGGACTCAAATCGCATGTACATATTCTTCAGAAAATGGGATGAAAATATATGTGAACGGCACATTAGTCGGCTTAAAAAAACCAAATCATGAATTTACACCTTCGCAGGAATGGGTAAATATTCTTATCGGAAAGAGCAGGGCTAAGCAAAGACCTTATGGAACCATCAGGCCTTACGGGACTAAGCCATTCGATATGTTTTATGACGGCCTTATAGATGAGCTTAAAATTTACGATACGGAATTGTCAGCCAAGGCGGTAAAAAAATCCTATTCAGCCATTAAAACAAATACCGCTCCCGACCTTCCCGAACGAAAAATGCCTACAGGGCCGTTGAAAATTGGTGTTTTTGCTGCCATCAATACCAATCTGAGATATTATGAAGCCTATGACGCCCTTTGGCACGTGGACAAAGGATGTGACGTTGTCGTCCGGTTTGATGAATACCCCTGTGAATTTGTTTTCTGGAAAGGTGCTAATTATCAGGCACATCTCGTGACGGAAAAAGGGTACTGGTTCAACAATGGATTTAACGAAGGCTGGAATGAACACGGCAGTTGCGAACCTATGTCGGACAAGCAGGCAAGGCACGCCCTTGTCAAGGTCTTGGAAAGTAACGACGCCCGGATTGTGGTTCAATGGCGATACGCCCTGGTGGACAACTGGTATCAATTCGCTTTTTTTGATCCTGCTACAGATCGGGGTGACTGGACCAATGAGACCTACTATATTTATCCGGATATGGTTGCTGTCAGGGAGGATGTACTGCTGAGCAATGCTCCCCGTGCCGAGCATGAATGGCAGGAAAGTATGGTTGTGCCGGGACCGGGGCAGGCGCCTGCGGATCTCTTGGAATATGCGGCGTTGACTTTGGGCAATGACAAAGGGGAGTTTCACACCTATTCATGGGAGCATAAAACGCCGCCCCATCTTCCGCCCCTGCCAAAAAATCCCAATATTCAGCTTGTGAATATGAAATCCAAATATAAACCTTTTTCCATCTTAAGGCCGCAGGACGATCCGTCTATTGATGTTTACTCAGGTGAAATTAGAAGGAATATCAGCGTATTTCCCTGGTGGAATCACTGGCCTGTTGCACAGAAACCGACAGATGGCAGGTGGGCCATGTTTGCCGATAGGCCTTCCCATTCCTCATTATCACATTGGTTCTGGGAAGCCTACGATATGACGGACCGCTCTATGACCAAGCTGATGCTAACCGGTATGACTGATAAAGCGGCTGAGGAATTGCTGGCCCTTGCCAGAAGCTGGTACAATCCCCCTAAGATTAAAAAATCAGCAAATTTGAAAGCCCATTACGATCAGGCACAGAGGGCCTACATTTTGTCCGTCGAGAATGAATCGAATAATATCGAGTTTAATATTGTTGCTTCCAAAGAATCGCCGGTAATCAATCCCGCGTTTGTAATTCGAGACTGGGGAAAGAACAATTTGTCATTGAAAATTAACGGTAAAGAGATATCCCCGGGGAAGGATTTCCGTTACGGATGTATCAATAATCTGGATAGCAGTGATTTGGTTGTGTGGATACGATATGAATCCACCAAACCTGTTGAAATAACGTTTGCACCCCGTAAAAAGTAAAGTTCTCAAACGACAGGGAGGGCAGTGGAAAATAACTGCGAAATGATAGTTTAAAAAATTAAGGGCATAGATATGACAAAAATTATGATTTTATCGATTTCAATTCTATCTTTATTTCTTGCAGGCTGCGCGGGTAATGCTGAAATACTTATTGCTGATTTTGAAGGAGATAGCTACAGCACCTGGCAGGTCGAAGGCGATGCATTTGGGCAAAAACCCGCCGAAGGGACATTGGAAAACCAGCGAGATGTAAGCGGTTTTTTAGGAAAGGGCCTGGTTAATACTTACCTCAATGGCGACGAAACAACCGGTGTTCTAACCTCGCCCGAATTTAAAATAGAGCGAAAATTCATCAATTTCCTCGTTGGCGGTGGGGATTCCAGACGTATTCGTATCGAACTGCTGGTGGACAATCAGGTAAAACTTGCTGCTTCAGGCAGGGAAAGTGAAGCCCTGGAATGGGAAAATTGGGATGTCTCCGAGTTCATCGGAAGAAATGCGAAAATCCGAATTGTCGATAGAGATCGAGGAGGCTGGGGACATATCCTCATAGACCATATCTACCAGAGTAACGCGGGCAGAGGAGCACAGCCAAAGACTCGCCGGTTTACTTTACGAAATAAATATCTCAATTTTCCGGTTAAAAGAACAGCAAAAGAACGGTTGGTAAGTTTGATAACAGACGGCAAAAAGCTGCGCGAGTTTAGTGTCAGGCTTGCTCATGATGATCCGGATTACTGGGTCTATCTTGAGATTGGCGAATTTAAAGGAAAAAAAGCAAACCTGCATATCAATAAATACGATCCGCAAAGCACTAAAGGTTTCGATAAGGTTTTTCAGGCCGATAAGTTTCCCGGCCAGGAAAACCTTTATAAAGAGAAGTTGCGTCCCCAGTTCCACTTCACTTCAAAACGTGGCTGGAACAATGACACAAACGGACTGGCTTATTATGACGGTGAATACCACATGTTCTATCAGCACAATCCATTTGGCTGGCCCTGGGGTAATATGACATGGGGACATGCCGTCAGTACGGATTTGATTCACTGGACAGAGCTTGGCGATGCAATCCACCCTGACGAGCTTGGCACAATATTCTCAGGAGGGGCCGTTGTTGACCATAAAAACACTTCAGGTTTCCAGACAGGCGATGAAAAACCGATTGTATGTTTCTATACATCGGCGGGCGGAACAAATCCATGGTCCAAAGGCCAGCCCTTTACGCAATCCATCGCATACAGTAATGACAGGGGCAGAACTTTTACGAAATACCAGGGCAATCCTATAATCGGCCACATAAGAGGAGGTAATCGAGATCCCAAGGTCATCTGGTATGAGCCGACAAAGAAATGGGTCATGGTCTTGTACGTTGAAGAAAGCGATATGGATTTCTTTACCTCTACCGACCTGAAAAATTGGACCAAGACCAGCAGGATTAAAAGCTTTCACGAATGTCCCGAACTTTTCGAATTGTCAGTCGATGGTGACGAAAATAATAAAAAATGGGTGTTGTACGGAGCTGCTGCCGATTACTTCATCGGCTCCTTCGACGGCAAAGAATTCAAACCCGAAACCGAAAGCATCACATTCGACCACGGAAACGCCTTCTATGCCTCGCAGACTTTCAGCGATATTCCGGAAGAAGACGACAGGCGCATCATGATGGGCTGGGGGCAGGTTCCTATGCCGGAGATGCCCTGGAACCAGATGATAAGTTTCCCGCTCGTACTTAGCTTACGAACAACCAAAGATGGCATTAGAATGTTTGCCGTACCGGTAAAAGAAGTTGAAAAACTGCACAAGGAAAAACATTCCTATTCTGACGAGATAATCGATGGAACTGAAACACTTTCCGGCATCAACGGCGAACTTTTCCATATAAGAGCGGAATTCGATGTAGGCAACGCCGATTCCTTCGGAATTATCGTTCGCGAATACAACATAACCTATGATGCAGAAGATAATTGCATTATCTGTACAGGCCCTGAAAGTGATATCGGCCCCGAGAGATTCCATGAACCGCACAGTGAACCTCTTAAGCCTGTAGATGGAAAAATAAGTATCGAGATACTCGTTGACAGGTCCATGGTCGAGGTGTTCCCGAACAACGGCCGTTATTATTTCCCGATGGGTGCTTATCTCGTAGACAGGGATCCGGCAATCAAAGTTTTTTCCGAAGGAGGAAAAACCAAGCTAAACAGTCTCGAAATCTACGAGCTTAAATCTATCTGGAAATAATAAGCAAAATATAAAGATGGCAAAAACTATAACTACAATAAGTTCATTGTGTCTGCTCATTTTTATATTGTCAGGCTGCATACATCTTGCCGGCAGGACTTCCGACGGCATTGTTCTTATAGAGGATTTTGAAACCGACTCGTATGGGAATTGGACAACCGAGGGAGATGCCTTTGGAGAAAGTCCCACAGAAGAGGACATGGTTGGTGTGCTGGGCAGCAGGATTGCGGCAAGCATAAACGGATCAGGTGTGGGTACGCTTACTTCACCGGTCTTCATTATTGAACGCAATGCGATATATCTGTTGGTGGGGGCTATCGAAATCAATGGCCCCCCGCAGAAAATAGGGATTGAACTTCTTGTGGACGGCGATGTAGTCCGAACAACAACTCCATGTCGCTATCATGCGATGTTCTGGGAATCATGGGACGTTGCTGAACTCAAAGGTAAGAAAGCCCGGATTCGTATTGTTGACAAAGATTTCAGAAGGCCGGCTTTCATTTTCGTCGACCATATTATTCAAAGCAACGTCCCCGCTAAGCGGCCGCTGCTTGAACGTACTATTGCTGTTACAAAACCGGTGCTGAACTTCCCTCTGAAGACTGGAGCAGCCAGGCACTACATCGAGCTTGTTGTGGATGGCAAACAGATTCGCGCTATGGACGTTGAACTGGCAACGGGTAATGATATCGATTACTGGGTGGTCACGGATCTTAATCCCTGGCTGGGCAAAGAATTGCTCATGCGCACGCGGCAACATCCACTTGGTAATGCGCACGTCCTCGCTCGGATTTCAGTCGAAGACGGCATCCGCGATGCGGACGGTCTGTACCGCGAGGTGCTGAGGCCACAGTTCCACTACTCGCCTAAACGGGGATGGATCAGCGATACCAACGGACTAATCTATTATGATGGTGAGTTTCACCTTTACTATCAGCACAATCCCTATGGCTGGGACCACAGCCGAAACGACTACAACAAGACGTGGGGCCATGCAGTCAGTACAGATTTGGTTCATTGGAAGGAACTGGCCGGTGCAATCCATCCGGACCACCTGGGCACGATCTATTCAGGTTCGGCAGTGCTGGATAAGGACAACAGTGCCGGTTTCCAGAAGGGCAAAGAGAAGCCGATAGTAGCGTTTTATACATCCGCCGGCGGTAGAAGCCCCTGGTCCGTGGACAAAAAATTCAGCCAGTCGATAGCCTATAGTAACAACCGGGGCAGAACATTCACTCCATACAAGGGCAATCCGGTCCTGCCTAATATCGAGTATATTAACCGCGATCCCAAGGTCATCTGGCATGAACCGACCGGCAAATGGATTATGGTATTACATTTTCATGAGCGTGCCATGGCTTTCTTTACCTCTGATGACCTCAAGAGTTGGGAAAAGCAGAGCGAATTCGAGACACCCTATCTCATTGATTGCCCCGAGTTATTCCAATTGGCCGTGGATGGCGATAAGCATAATAAGAAATGGATTATCTACGGCGGTTCCGGTGCGTACTATGTCGGTGATTTCGACGGCAAAGAATTCAAGCCCGAAACCGGAATAACGAAATACAACCACGGCGACTGCTTCTACGCATCCCAAACCTTCAGCAATGTTCCCAAAGGTCGCCGGGTTCAAATGGCATGGGGAGTAATCCCCATGGAGGGCATGCCGTTTAACCAGCAGCTCCTTTTCCCTGTCGAACTTACGCTGCACACCACCGACGAAGGGCTCCGAATGTTTGCCTACCCTGTGAAGGAGATCGAGAGCATCTATGTAAAAGAATACGTATGGACTGGTATAAAACTAAAGCCAGGGCAAAACATTATATCCGGTGTCAAGGGTGAGCTTTTCGATATTGATGCCGAGTTTGAGACCGGCATCCCTGATGAGTTTGGTTTCTTTATCAACGATTTTTCGGTTAAATATAACGTCGAAAAAAATCAATTGTCCTGTGAAGATTCGGTAGCAAAGCTCAAACCAATCGACGGGAAAATCCGGCTGCGCATCCTGGTTGATCGAGTTTCGATTGAAATTTTTGCGAACGACGGCAGGATATACATGCCGATTCGTGCAATTCCAGAATCAGACGAACGAACACTTGAAGTCTTCACAAAAGCCGGCAACATTAAAATCAGTTCCCTTAAAATACGCGAACTGAAATCAATTTGGAAATAGAGCCAAAACGATGAAATATAAATTAGCTCTTTTGCTATCGCTTTTCATATTTCTATTCATCTCATGCATTGAGAACAAAGTCCTGTCTGAGAAAAAATATAAGACCGGATTCAAGGTTTACCATTCTAATCCCGTCATAAAACCGGGCGATAAAGGCCAGTGGGACGCAGGGGCCTTGGGTTCGATGTCCGTGCTGAAGGTGGGCGACGTTTTTCACATGTATTACGAGGCTTGGGGGGTGCGCAGCAAGAAAGAATGGGACGCGGAGGAGTACGAATCGCTGCAGATCGGACATGCGACATCAAAAGACGGTATCCAATGGACAAAAGATCCGCAGAATCCAGTCCTGCCTCGTGGTGCAGAGGGCGAATGGGACAGGACAGGAACATGGGATCCCTTTGTTATCTACGAAGACGGTTTTTATAAGATGTGGTATGGCGGGGGCGGGGGCGAT
>Ga0209121_10002458_pt1 | contig 18837 bp, 14 predicted proteins | sample Cruoilmetagenom3_FD_187292 | JGI IMG/M metagenome (GOLD analysis project Ga0209121, IMG submission 187292) | Oil polluted marine microbial communities from Coal Oil Point, Santa Barbara, California, USA - Sample 3 (SPAdes) (version 2) | ecosystem: Environmental > Aquatic > Marine > Oil seeps ...
GTTGTTCCACAGCTATGAAATCGATCTGGAGGTGCAGGATCTGGCGCACCTCACCCGCATCATCAGCTCGCTACGCGCAAGCGATGCGGTGGCGCAGACTGACCGGATTTAGTTACAACACGCTGAGCGCGACAGTCACCTTGTCGCCTTCGCCAACCCCTTCAGCCTTGCGGATCGCAGCTTTGACCGGCAGCAGCCAGCCGCGGGTCTTGTCAGGGAAAACGGATGTACTCCATTCGCTTGCACCGATTGCTGGGCGCACCTTCAGCAATCCAAATCCGCGCTGTTTGCCAAGCTCTAGCTTGCGCATTGCACCGAGCGCGGACAATTCGTCGCCCGCTGCGCCGTCTATGGTAATGAAATACCACGCCGCCGGACCGTCTCCGCGCCATTTCCACAGCGGCCCGGTATGCTGGATGATATCCTCGCTCACTCACTAACCGCGCGGACAGGTACTTGTACGCTGCACACATCGACGCCGCCGGCGGGCACGGTGTAGAACGCATCGTCGCGATTGGCGCGGACATGAACATAGCGCGCGAAACTTTCGCTGCTCGTGTCGAGATATTCGAAGGTGGGCTGTGCGTCCAACTCGCTAGCAAGCCGCACGGAGAGAATTGGCGTACGCAAATGCGCATCTTCTTCGGTGTAAAAGCCCAGTTCGCCGGACCCGCGCGGCAGGCTGGAGAGATGCTCCATCCCCTCGATAATCCGCCCGACAACCGCAAGGTTGCGATCCATGTGCCGCTGTGGTTGGCCAATAATGGTATAGAGTTCGGCGCCGGTGCCTGTGTCGGGCGCATAGCCTCGGCCAACGCCGACATAGCCGTAGCAATGGATGGGCCAAGCGTGCAGCCTCATCGACTCGGCGGCGACCGGCCATCCGGCGACAAACTGTGTATGTTCTGCGGCAGCGTCTGGCGACAGGTTCGGGGAACCAGCCGCATCGAGCATGCGATGAACTCCGCTGATAGTGTAGCTTACTTCAGGCGCCACAACCCCCTCAGGCAGGGGCTTCTCCTCCGTCACATCGCCCCATTGCGTCACGTAATTGTCCTGCACTCGGTTGACGCTGGTGCCGTCCCACCAATGCGCAGCGGCAAGAGTGCGGATATTCTCCACCCAGGGCTGGCTGAAAGGCGCAGGGATAAGCTGGATCACCACCCGGCGAGGTTCGCCCTCAGCATCAGGAGCAAGCTCCATTACCAGCAAATCCTCTGGCGGAATGGCGATCCATTCCTCTGGCGCGGCCTCCGCTACAACCGAATTCGGCGTGACAGGAGCTGCAGCTTCCTGCGCGGTGGCCGGGAAGGTGAGCGCAAGGGCGATTAGAGTCAGCAGCGTTCTCATGGGCTGCCTTCTGCCATGCTCACCCCGCTGCGACTAGGCCTTACCTGCGGTTCGGCAAGCCTCGCTCCTCTCCCGCTTGCGGGAGGGGTTTGGGGGTGGGCTATTATTCCACCATCTCCTCCAAAGCGTGCATATCATCATCCGACAGGCCGAAGTGGTGTCCGATCTCATGCACAACCACATGGGCCACCAGATGTTCGATGCTTTCGTCCCCGCGCTGCGCCCACTCATCCAAGATGGGGCGGCGGAACAACCGCACCCGGTCGGGCATGGTGCCGCTGTGTTCAATGCTGCGCTCGGTCAGCGGCAGGCCCTCATATATGCCGGTTAGCTCATACGGATTGTCGATGCCGAGACCTGCCAGAACTTCCTTGTCTGGCCATTCGTCAACCAGCAACACAATCTCGCCCATTTGCCCGGCAAATTGCGGCGGCAGGCGATCAAGCGCGGCGCGCGCCATCGCTTCCATTTCCCGTGCTGAGGGAGCCAAGCCAATTGTCCGCGTCATCATCGCGCAAGATAGGAAGGCTAAGCGCGCTTGTCATCCGCCATCCGTCCCGCTAGACGCGCGCCTTCTGCCGAAACAGGCATGCGGAGCGGTGGCCGAGTGGTCGAAGGCGCACGCCTGGAAAGTGTGTATACGGTAACCCCGTATCGTGGGTTCGAATCCCACCCGCTCCGCCATTCACCCCCAGCACCATTCTCTGTCTGCAGAGCATGCCCGCAAAGCTGCGGTGTGCGCGGACCCCAACAGGCAACCGTCGTTCGCCAGGGCACTGTCAGAGCAAATGCACCCAATTGAGAACTGAGCCAATTGGGCTAGGGCAGTGGAAGGCCGAGACCTAGCAAACCCGCCAGTCTGTTTCGCTACTCCAAGTCATCGCCTGAGGTCATTCGGATCGCCGTTTTGCAGTATGTCCGCTTTCCGCTTTCACTTCGGAACGTGGAAGATCTGCTCTTCGAACGCGGCATCATCAGCTATGAAACTGTCAGAATATGGTGGAAGCAGTTCGGTCCGATGTTCGCATCAGACATTCGAAGGCAGTGCGTTTCAAGAATGAAGGGCTTTCGCCATTGGCGCAGGCAACTTGATGAGGTGTTTGTGAAGATCAACGGTGCAACCCACTATTTGTGGCGAGCCGTCGACCACGAAGGCGAGGTTCTCGAGAGCTATATCACGAAAAAGCGGGATAAAAAGGCTGCGTCGAAGTTCCTTCGCAAGGCGCTTCGCCGCCACGGCCAGACAGAAACGATCGTCACCGATGGGCTGAAATCCTACCCATCCGCTATGCGTGAACTCGGCAATGAAGGTCGCCGTGAGATGGGCAGGTGGTTTAGGAAAAACAGGCCGCGCTGCGATAACAGGAGACAGTCTCTTTCAGCTGCATAATGGTCAGAAGGTGACCGAGATCGATGCGCTGACCGACGTGCCGACGTCGTAGGTGTTGATCTCTGCCCGGTCGATGCCATTGGTCTGGAATTCCTCATTACCGCGACCAAAAATGTTTCGCGCCTCAAGCTTGATTTCGGTTTCGGTGCCAAACAGGTCGATGCCCTGACGATAGACGAAATCAACTGTCAGGCCGGGATCCTCGACAATATCTGGCAGACCCGATGTGCCGCGGCTGGTAACCCGCTCGCTAGCGTAATTCACCAGCAAGGTGAATTGCTGCAGCTGGTCAATGTCCTCAAGGCTCATCTGGAAATTGACAAGGTGATCGGATTGGCCCGTTAGGGGCACACCATCGATGAACAGATTGGTCGCGGGCACTTCACCGGTCGGGAACAGCAGCGTGACATCATCGTCTGCCACCATGATTTCCGAATTGGTCCAGGTGTAATTGGCGAACAGCGCCAGTTCCTTGCTTTCGAAAAAGCCACCCATATCCATCAGGTCAACGGTGTAGGCCACGTCAGCTTCAACGCCGTAGAGCGTGGCGCCCGGCGCATTAGCAAAGCTGGTCAGCTGGGCATTGTCGGAGAAGCTTGAGAACGCCTCAATCGGGTTTTCGATATCCTTGTAGAAGCCTGCCACTGAAATGCGGTTCTGCCCACCCATGTAATATTCACCGCGCAGCTCAAAATTGATCAGCTCGCTATCAATCAGCAGCGGATTGCCGTTGAACTGCCGGTTGGTTTCGGGATCGTAATAGGTCTGGAAAATCAGCTCGCGAAATTGCGGGCGGGCAATGGTGCGTGATGCTGCAGCGCGGATCTGCACATTTTCAACCGGCTCATAGGTGATCGTGACAGCTGGCAACCAATAGTCATTTTCCAGCAGGGAAGTCGCGTCAGACACAGTTTCAGTCTCAAAAATCTGCGCAATATCGACACTCTGCACCGCATCTTCATAGCGCACACCCAGATCAAGGCTGAGGCCGGGGAGCAGCTCCCAATTGATTTTGCCATAGCCTGCATGGATTTCCAGCGCAGCATCGAATGCCGGATCATTCTGCGTCGATTCGATCAGGCCGATATCGTAAAATTCGATGATCGCATCGCCCAGCAACAGATCAGGCCGCAGCGCGCCAACGCCATCCGGCAGGCTGGTAGGGGCATTGAACAGAAATTCGCGGCGCTCAGAGAAACGCTGCGTGTCGGTGTAAGCATAGCCGAACGTCGTCACGAAATTGTCGAAGATCGGATAGCTCAGATCAATGCCGCCCGACCACAGCTCTTCCTGCAAATTGGAGAAGACAACTGCCGCATCACCTGTCTGGCGGTCGAGCACGTTGATAAAAGTATCGCTGAAATCGCCCTGCGCATTGTCGCGCACATAAGTGAAGGTGTATTCAAACGGGGCTTCACGGTCGGTGCGGGCATAGCCGCCACGCAGATCGACACCGAGATCACCGAATTCGAGTTCAGCGACCAGTTGGCTATCGATCAGCTGGCGTTCGAACCAGCCGGTCTGTTGCTGCTGGATACTGTCATCATCCTGAAAATCCTCACCTTGCGAAAGTGTTGCCTGCTTCAGCGTGTCGCGGATGAACAAATTGGTGAAGCGCAAGCGATGATCGCCGATTTCCAGCCCGATGCCGAGCATGGCGTTGGCGAGCACCCGGTTGTCGGTGACGATATCGTTGAACTCGCTGTCCAGCGAGAAGTCAGCCAGCACAGCCTGCGACGTAATGTCGCGCGTGCGCCAGGTATTGCTGATTGATCCGGTGAAGACGAACCCGAGAATGCCATCGCTACCAACATCAACCGAGGTGCCTGCTGTCAGGTCAGCCGACCAATTGGGCTGTACATCGCCAATCTTCTGCAGCAGGATCAGGTTCGGATTGCCCAGCTGAAAAGCGACATCCGCTTGTGTCACCGGCGCGTTATTGAAATTCTGTGCAGAATCGAGCGGAATATCGCTCATACGGATGCCGTTGTCGAAATAGGTCTGCAAGGCAGGTGGCGCATCTCGCGTGCCATCGTCAAAGCCGAACCAGTCATAGTCCGACCCATAATAGCCAAGGCCATTCTGATAGGTCGTTTCGGTATCGCCGCTGATCCCGCCACCTATGGTCAGGAAGCTTTCTTCGGGCACAGCGCGGGTCGTAAGATTGATGACACCGCCACCAAACTCGCCGGGGAAGTTCGCCGAATAGGTCTTCTGCACCAGGCTGGAGGCGATCACATTGGTCGGGAAAATATCGAGCGGCACAACCCGGCTCAGCGGCTGCGGCGATGGCAGCGAAAGGCCATTCAGCAGCGCCAAGGAATAGCGATCACCAAGGCCGCGCACATAGACAAATCCCTGCCCTTGCACGGAAAGGCCGGTCACCCGGCCAAGCGCGCCGGCAATATTGCCTTCGCCTGTACGCGCGATGTCTTCTGTCGAAAGCACGCTAACGACTTGTGAGGAGCTTTGCACCGGGTCGCGGTTGATGCGCCCTGTCACGATGATGGTACCGCCGGGGACTGAAACGTCTGGCTGCTGGGGTTCTTGCTCTTGCTCAGCTTCCGGGTCGGTTGCATCTTGCGGTGCCGGTTCTTGGCTTGCATTCTGCGCCAGAGCAGCGCCCGGAAGTGTGAGCGCGGTGGAGATAAGCAGCAGCGCCGCCAGCCTCTTGCCAGTGGTCTTCATCGGGAAATCCCTCATGGTACGATCCGGTTTGTTACGCGGGCCATTGTCACCCGCTGCAAAGGACAAAGGGAGAAGCGGCAGCCTTCGGCCCAAACCGCTCCCCCCTTCGCCGCCATGTTAGTTGAAGACAGGAATGCTCGTGCAGGAACCGGTATTGTTGCCGAAGCTCACTGCTGAGGAATCACAGGTCCAGTCCTGCGTCCAGTCATCGGCAGAACTGACCGCGCCAATAAAGCTGGTTGCTTCGAAGAAGCTGCCAAGCGAGGTCACGTCGAAGATCGTCGCAAAGCCATCTTCATTGGCACCATTAAGGTAACCATTGATGATGGTATTGATGAACGCCTTGTCATTACCGGCGCCGGCATCGAAGATCGCTTCAGTCTGCGCTGCGACAATGCCGCCACTGCCATCACGAAAGTCAGTCGCGCAATCGAGCGCCACCGACTCGAAGCGGGGCGCGCCCACATCGTCGAGGCCAGCATTGGCTGCACGGATGGTTTCGCTCAGGTCAATTCGGACACACGGCGTGCCTGCAGCCGAAGCATCCCATGCCAGCGTGTTGTAAATGCCGTAATCGGCGCCGCCGCGAATGCGGATCACCTGATCATCATCCTTGCGCTGGATGAAGGTCGCATTGGCAATCGTAGTGTTCTGGCGCGGCGTCTGATCCTGCAGTCCATTATTCGAATCGGCTTCGATAATCGCGTCGCCAATGCCAGGGCGCTGGGCTGCGATCACGAATTGCATATTCGCTTTCACGCCTGTGTCAGTATCGAGCGAGTCATCCTCAGCCCCTGCTACGATCAGGTTCTTGATGTTCACCAGGCCGCCGAAGAATTCGACACCGTCGTCAGACGAATTGACTGACTGGATATAGCGCATTTCGGTACCCGAGCCGATGCCCCCGGTGGTCAGCGATTGCAGTTCATTATCGCCCGACAGGACAAAGCCCGAATAGCGGATCTGGACATAACGCAGCGTACCCGAACTATCGTTATCGGTTGCGCCGCCGAAGAAAGACGGGCTGACCGCACCTTCCACCTGACGTTCGCAATCAACCGTGCCAGGCGTTGCACCCGGTGCAACACAGTCAGTCACCGGAGCGCGGCCTGACAGGACAATCCCGCCCCACTGGCCCGACGAATCGGCACCATTGAGGCCAAGAACATTGTCTCGGCTGGTGAAGATGATCGGCAGAGCGGCCGTGCCGCTCGCGTTGATGGAATTGCCGCGCGTGACATTCAGGAAAGACGAGCCGCTGGCGTAAATGATCACGCCGGGTTCAATGGTCAGTTCGACATTGGTGTCGCTCAACCCGTCTGAGATGTCGGGCGCGGGGCCGCCATCAGTCCCGATGTTGACTTCACCGGGCAGGCGATAAAGCAGACCGGGAATGCGCGGCAGTGTAGAGGAAGTATTGAAACGCAGCGGCGTTGCGCACACACGCCATTCGCCTTCCGGCCCCGTAACTGTGCCTTCATCGGTCAGACCCTGCGCATCGGCGATTGTCGGGCAGCCGTTGGCCGGTGTTACACCTGTGGTTGCGGTGGGCGTTGGTGTCGGGCTGGGTGTCGGCGTCGGATTGTTGATGATTACATTGCCACCCGTGCCGGGGGATGCGATTTCATCCGGGCCGCATGCAGCAAGCGCCAGAATAGAACTACCAAGAATTAGCGAACGGGAAAGATTAATCACAGCGGTCGGCCCCTCAAATTACCGAGAATCGGAAAACAGCGAATTGGCTTCGCAGAAGGAGCAATAGGCGCGCCGCGTGACACTTTGTTTACGCCTTTATGACGTCTTGGTGAATCTGCGGAGAGAGCTTCTAACACATTGAAATTATGCGAGATACTTTCTATTATCGGCAGGCTAAAGAAGTCGGATCCAACAAAAATCACGTGTTTGTGAAATTGCGACAGTTTTGTTGCAGTCAGGTCTGCGCTGGCCCATAAAAGTGGTGCAACGAGCCGAGAACACCATGATTGCAACATTAGTCATCACGCCGCTTTTTCTGGTTCAGGCGGTCACTGCACTAATGGTCGAACAGCATATGAAATTTGCCGACTGACGCTGGATGGATTTGCGCGATGCCGCGCGTTCTACATTCGTTAGCGTCGCGCCGGAAGCCCTCGCTGCTCGTTGAGTTTTCGGCTGTTCCACTAGGCTCAGGATTCATTAATTGATCCAGAAAGCGCAAATGGCCGCGATTGTGATGGCGGCTATGAAGGTGTCGTCCCTACGATCATAGCATGTGTGGACACGCCTCTATCCGGCGCATCTGCCTCTCGCACAACATCGGTAAATCACTCATCAACAGCTCCTCCAATGAAAGACCGTTGAATCAATCAATGATCCGTCATGCTGGCAAATTAATGCAGCTAGAGCCTAACGTGGTTCAACCCGCCCACATCGCCACCTCGCCCACAAGGGTCATAGCCGTTGGTAATGCTTGCCTTTGGGCTGGGTGCGTGCGCAGGTTATGCCATGCGATTGCGACAAATTGAGGTTTTCTACCATGTATATCGCGCTGGTTCGATCAGCGGGGCCGCGCGCGATCTGAATGTCTCGCAACCTTCGGTGAGCAAGGTCCTGCGTCATACCGAAGACCAGATTGGAATAGAGCTGTTCAGTCGGGAAAAGGGCCGTCTGGTTCCCACGCTTGCAGCGCATGAGCTTTTTCACGAGGCGGCGGATCTCTATCGCCGCTTGTCCATCTTCAACCGGTCACTCAGCAATATCCGCAATCGCAAAGGTGGCCATCTGCGGTTCGGACTCCTGCCATCGTTAAGCCTCTCGGTCGGACCAGCCCTGGTCGCGGCAATGCGCGATGCGGATACGAATTACAGCTTTGAAATGACCACCCTGCATTCGCAGGAATTGCCCACTACATTGCTTGAGAAACGGAGTGATTTCTGCATTGGCTTCGAGGCGATCAACGACCCGCGAATTGTGAGCACCAAGGTCGGTGACGGAAAATTGGTGCTGGTAGCCGGTCAAAGCCTGGCCGAAGCGGGAGCTACTATCGATGATCAACTGCTCCAGGGCACCGATTTCATCGGCTTGACCGAAAGCGGACCCCTGGGGTCGCTGGTGGGGCAGGAACTCGCGGCACGCGGGATTGAACCGCGCGAAGTTGTAACCGCACACACCTATCACGTGGCATTATCACTGGTGCGCAAGAAGATCGGACTGACGATTACCGATCAATATACGGCTTACTCACAATTGGGTGCCGGCCTGCATCGCTATCGCATGGATGACATGCCTGATTTTCCAATCTTCGCAAGCATGCTGGCTGACACCCCATTGCACAGTGAATGTGATCTGGCACTCGCGTCGCTCGTAGATACGCTTGCCACGCTGGACGAAGGAATATCGCGGCTGCAACCTCCCAAGGTATAACCTCTTGCTATGGTCAGTCTGCGCTATGCTAGTTGAAAGCAATTGCCGTGACTGAGTTTCTGGGGCAGCTTGCGCTGCATGGTCGCTGGAGGGAACAATATCCGGCGTGCAAAAGGGGGAGATCACATGAAATTTTCGAGTAAGCGCCTTCCATTGATTCTTTGCGGGACAGCTCTTGCAGGGATCGCAACCTCTCCGGCGCTGGCACAGGATGCTCCTGACGCCCCGTCTGCCGATGAACTTGATCCCGACACGCCTGTGATCGTCGTCACAGGTTCGAGCATTCAAGGGGCACAGGTCGATGATGTGCTTCCCGTGACAGTTGTGGGCGAAGAGCTCATCGATGCGATTGATCCGGCCTCTGGCGATGAACTGTTCCGCGCCATCCCGCAGGCGGGCTCGGTCAATTTCAACGAACAAAGCACAGCAGGCGGCGTGAATGGCGCGCGCGGTGATATCGCCTCGATCAACCTGCGCGGCCTCGGCACGGGCAATACCCTGATGCTGATCAACGGTCGACGCATGGTGCTGAACCCTGGTTTCCAGACCGAGCTTTTCGTCCCTGTGGTCTCGCCCGATACCAATACGATTGTGCCCGGCTCCGTTCGCAGGGTTGAAATCCTGCGGGACGGTGCATCGGCTGTTTATGGCGCTGATGCTGTGGCGGGCGTGGTCAACACGATTCTGCGTGGCGGTCGCACTGGCGGTTTCCTGCAGGCCAATTACCGCGAATCCGACAATATCGACCTCCACAGCTACAGCATTCAGGGTGCCTATGGCTTCGACTTTGCCGATGGCCGCGGGAACCTGACTCTCAACGGCTATTATTTCCATGAGAATGGCGTGAGCGCTTCGGTGCGCGACTATTCGCGCAGCAGCGATCTACGACCATTCCTTGTCGGGACCGACTTCGAAGACGACACGCAGTTCGACAACCGCTCGATCAACTCGCCCTGGGGCGCGTTTGACATTCAGGGTTCGAGCGCAACGTCTTCCAATACCACCGATTTGCGCGATGATGATTTCCATCTTCAGCCATGCACGATTTTCGGCCCCAATGGCGCGGCTGATAGTGATGGCCGGGTGATCGATCTGGGCAACGGCATTTGCGCCAATAATGGCGGCACGATCCCTCGGGACATCCGCTATGATTTGAGCGGAGACCGTCAGCTCTATTCGGAAAAGGACCGCTACAGCGTGCAGGCGCTGTTCAGCTACGAACTCAGCGATGCAGCAGAGCTGTATTTCGAAGGGTCCTACTACCGCTCCGAATTTTTCCGTCAGCGCGAACAGAACACCATGCTGTCTGCCGTGCCATTGGGGATCGAAGCGACGGCTTACTGGAACCCGCTTGGTCCGGTATTGCTTGCCGATGGTTCACCCAACCCGAACCGCGTCGATAATGGCATCGGTCCGGGCGTGGGTCCTGAAGGGCGCGCATTATTGCAGGAGGATTATCGCTTCATCGATGCGGGGCCGCGTCAGGGTAATGTCGACAAGGACGTCTACCGGATGGTGCTGGGCCTGCGCGGGAATATTGGCGAATGGGATTACGATGCGGGGCTGCTCTATTCGCAGGCCAACACTAACGATCTGACGCGCAACCGCATTTCCAGCACGCTGGCGCAGGATGCGATCAACCGGACGGACGCGACGGCCTATAACCCGTTCAACGGCGGTTGCTTCCCCGGCGAGGGCGTGAACGGCGCCAACAATGGCGATTGCACTCCCAACCCGCAGGCCGTCATCGATTCAATTACTATCGACGTCTTCCGCAAGGGCGAAACGACCTTGGCGATGGCTGATTTCAGGGTTTCCAATCCCAATGTGTTCGCTTTGCCTGGCGGCGGGGTGGGTTTGGCCGCTGGTGTGGAATTCCGCCGCGAAACATTCATCGATGATCGCGATCCGCGCCTTGATGGCTCGATTACTTTCACCAATGCGGTCAATGGCAATTTCTTTGGCAGTGACGTGCTGGGGTCCAGCCCATCGCCCGATACAGATGGCAATCGCGAAGTCTATTCAGCCTTTGCCGAGGCGCTGGTTCCGATTGTCTCGCCAGACATGGAAATTCCGCTCATCAATGAACTGGAAGTGCAATTGGCCGCCCGGTTCGAGGAGTTCTCGGATTCCTCCAGCGCATTGGTGCCACGTGCGGCAGTCGCCTGGCGTCCATTCGGTGACTTGCTGCTGCGCGGTGCATGGTCGCAGGGCTTCCGTGCCCCCAACCTCATTCAGATCAATGACGAAGGCACGACCCGTTCGAATTCCGTCGTGCGCGCGGTTGAATGCGTTGCCGAGATTATCAAGGGCGATGAGGATGATGTGCCCGATTGCGGAACGGCTGGAACAATCGATTTCCGGCAGGGCGCGCGCGATCTGGACCCGGAAGAAACCGAAAGCATCAACCTCGGCGCGGTGTTCACGCCGAGCTTCATTCCCGGACTGACGATCACCGGTGATTACTGGCAGGTCGAGCAATCCGGCATCATTGGCATCTTCGGCAATCGCAATGCCTTGCTGCTTGATCTTGTTCTGCGTTTACAGGGCAGTTCCAATCCGAATATCATCCGCGATGCGCCCGATGCGGGTCAGATAGACCTCTATAGCGGCACGGGCATCAATCCGGCGGGCGATATCGTTCAGATCCTGAATCCGTATCGTAATCTTGACCAGCGCACCTCGGAAGGTGTCGACATCGGTCTGTTCTACGAATTCGATACATCGTTCGGTTCGTTTGATCTGCAACTTAACGCCGCGCGGCTGATTAGTTTTGTGCAGGAGGCCGGCCCCGATGCGCTGCCGCTGTTCGAAGATCTCAATCCGTTACTGACTGCGATCCCGGAATTGTCCGTTGGTGATGTTGCGGCCCTTCAGCCGACTGGCTTTGGTGAATTGGTTGAAATCGATGGACGTCCCAAATGGCGTGCAACAGGTTCGTTGACTTGGGAAAACGGACCGTTCCGGGTGAACGTCTTCGGGCGCTATATCGACACCTTCTTCGACGATAGTGCGCAGCAGAACGACACGGCCGCGCTGTTCCTCGTCGAGGACTGGTTCACCATGAACGCATCGATCAGCTATACGATTGAGGACGGTTCGGTGCTCGATGGTACGCGGCTTCGTTTCGGTATCAACAACCTCTTCGACGAGGCACCTCCGCTCGCGGATGAGAGCTTTGGCTATTACGGCAGTATCCATAGCGCCCGTGGTCGTCAGTTCTCGATTGATATCCGCAGATCGTTCTGACTTCGAAAGCCGCCGCAAGTCTTGCGGCGGCTTTCAACAGGAGAGGCCAATGACCCTGCGCACTGCAGTAATCCTCGCCAGTACGTTTGCCGTCGCGGGGTGTTCAACAACGGCTGTCGACGTTCCAGCAAGGCTGCTGCTCGATGTTCCGGAAGATGCCCGCTGCTCCGGTCAAAATCTGGCGATCGATACCGCTTTCCCTGCTGGCGCGATCGCCAATTGTACCATCAGCGACGATGGCCAGATCGCGATCACGATTTCGCCCGAGGATGAGCCGCCGATCAATTGTAGCCCATGGTATGCTTTTCGCGTCCACAGCGCTCAGGCCACGCAGGTCGCCATCCGCCTGTCTTATACCGAATGCGGGCACCGTTACTGGCCCAAGACCAGCACCGACGGTGTAAATTGGGAATATCTCGATCCGAGCAATGTCGATCTGCGCGAATTTGCCGGTCGGGCCTTCGCCGAGTTGACTGTCACCACGAATGGCGCACCGCTTTTCGTGTCGGCGCAGGAAATTGTTGTCCCTTCGACATATGATGCCTGGATGGACGGTCTGGAGGGCGAAAGCAGCGTCGAGCGTTACCTCCTCGGCCAGTCGGCGGAAGGCAGGCCCATCGAAGCACTTTCCATCGGCAATTCCGAGGCGCGAGAACAGGTGGTTCTTGTCGGGCGGCAGCACCCGCCCGAAGTCACCGGCGCTTTGGCGATGTTTCCCTTTGTCGAGACTGTGATGAGCGATGATGCGCTGGCCGTGCGGTTTCGTGCGCGCTTTCATGTGACCGCCGTGCCGCTGCTCAATCCCGACGGGGTGGTAAGAGGCCATTGGCGGCACAATACCGGCGGCGTGGACCTCAACCGCGATTGGGGCCCGTTCACTCAGCCGGAAACCCGCTTGATGGGCGATCTGCTCAGCGCGATGGATGCTGACCCGGAGCAGGAGTTGCGCCTCATGCTCGATTTCCACTCCACCAACAGGGATGTATTCTACACCATTCCCGATGAGCTGCCGACCGATCCGGAATTGTTCACCCGCGATTGGCTTGCGCGGTATCAGGAACGCATGACGGACTACGATGTGAACCGTGATGCGCGCCACGCAGAAGGCAGGCCAATCTCCAAAGCCTATGTGTACGATACATACGGGGTGCCGGGTGTGACCTTCGAAATCGGTGATGAGACAGACAGAGAGCTGATCCAGAGGATCGGGCGTGAAGCTGCAATCGCGATGATGGAAACCTTGCTCGCCACACCGGCGGAATAGCTGGCGTGATTGCCCGATTGATCATAGCGACGATTGCGGCAAGCCTTCTTGGCTCCTGCACCGTGACTGTTGGCGAGGATGCTAGGCAATCGGCTGATATCCTGATTACGGGTGGGCAGCTGTTTGATGGCACAGGCTCTCCCGCACGCTCCGATGACGTAGCGATCCGTGATGGGCAGATCGTCTATGTCGGCGCTGACGCTGACGCGCGATTTCAAGCCTCGCAGACCATCGATGCAACTGGCCTGATCGTCGCTCCGGGCTTTATCGATCCACACACCCACGCTGGCTCTGACCTCGCTTCCGGTGATGCTGCGCGGCGCGCCAATCATGCCTTCGCATTCCAAGGGGTGACGACTGTTGTGGTGGGCAATGATGGCGGCGGCTCGCCCGACATTGCCGCTCTGGCCGATGCGGCGCGGGAAAATGGTTTGGGGACCAATGCGGCCTATCTGGTCGGCTTTGGTCCGGTGCGAGAAGCTGTGCTGGGCAGCGCAAATCGGGCTCCGGAACCAGACGAACTTGACCGAATGCAAGACCTCACTCGGCAGGCCATGTGCGAGGGAGCGTGGGGACTTTCCTCAGGGCTTTACTATGTCCCGCAGAATTACGCCTCGACCGAAGAGGTGGTGGCGATTGCCCGCATCGCGGCGGAGTATGGCGGCTATTACGACACCCATCTGCGCGATGAGAGCACATACAATGTCGGCGTTGAGGGCGCTTTGTCAGAGGCGATCGCGATCGGACGTGAGGCAGAATTGCCGGTGCATGTTGCTCATGTCAAAGCCCTCGGTCCGGCAGTTTGGGGTCACAGTTCGCAGATGATTGCGATGATTGAGGAAGCGCAGGCACGGGGGCAGATCGTGACCGCCGACCAATATCCATGGGAAGCATCGGGCACGCGGATCAGCAATGCTCTTGTGCCGCGTTGGGCGCTTGAGGGCGGGTTGGAAGGCCTGCGGGGGCGTTTGCGCGACGAAGAACTGGCAAGCACGATTCGTGCTGAGATGACCGAAGGCCTGGCTCGCCGGGGCGGGGCGGACAAGCTGCTGGTGACAGGGCGCCTTGGTGGCTCGCAAGTTGAAGTTGGTGTGACACTGATGGATTTGGCCCAAGCTGCCGAGACCTCTCCCATCGAAGCGGCAGTCGCGATTTTGCTGGAGGGCGATGCAAGGGTGGCGTCTTTCAACATGAATCCCACAGACATCGCCGCCTTTGCTTCTCGCGAATGGGTCGTCACCGGCTCTGACGGATCGACCGGCCACCCACGGCGCTATGCGAGTTTCCCCAAGGCCTATGTCGATTTGGTCCAGGGCGATGCCGGGATGTCGATGGCGCGCTTCATTCGCCGTTCGAGCGGCCAGACCGCGGATATCATCGGCTTGCAGGATCGCGGTTATCTTCGGGAAGGCATGGCTGCGGACGTGCTCGTGTTTGATGCCGACGCGTTTGCGCCGCGCGCGACCTATCAAGCGCCGCGCGAGCTTTCGGCGGGCGTTGTGCATCTCTTCGTCAACGGACGAGCTGTAATCAGCGGCGGAGAGGCGACCGGGGTGCTGCCGGGTCAGCCATTGCTGAAACCAGTGAGCTGCTAGCGTCAAATTATGTTGCTGCGTGCACCATTTCGGCCAATCGCTCGGCTGAACCCATGGCAAGGGTCCAGCCGAGCATTCCGTGCCCCACATTGACCGCGATGCGGGGCTTCATCATGCGGATGATGGGGTTCGAATTTGGAGTCATGGGTCGCAGGCCAGCCCAGCCGGGATCTGCGCGCGCATAGTTCGCAGCATCGGGTAGCGCGCACCGTGCAGACCTGACCATCGCGGCCAACCGCATTGGATCGACCAGCGTATCGACCTTGCCCATCTCGGCGATTCCCGCGATCAGCATCTTCTCACCAGTGTTTGTGAAGACCAGCCGCCGCTTCGGGTCAGTCACTGAAATGCGCGGCGCATGGGCTCCTAGCGGTGCAGTGAAGGAATAGCCCTTCATCGGTTCGACAGGCAGCCGTGTGCCAAGCGGGGCGGTCAGGCGGTTCACATGGTGCCCATTGGCGATGACTATCAGATTGGCCTCGATTGTTGAGCCGTCGGACAGGTTTGCGCGGGCAGCATTTGAATGTTCCCCAATGCCAAGCACCTCATGCCCTGCCAAGAACTCAACGCCATAATCAAGCCGTAAAATCTCGAGCAGTGCAGCACTGAATTTCCGGCAATCGCCCGTCTCGTCCCGCGCTGAATAGAGTGCTCCAGCCATGTCGACGGACATCTGTGCGAGCGATGGTTCGAGCGCCTTTGCCTCTTCCCAATTGAGCAAACTCTGCTGCACACCGCAGCCATTGCGTAACTGCTGGCTATGCTGGGCCGCTTCCACGTCCTGTTCTGTCTGCAACACAATCAGCTTGCCGCTCGGCTGGCGGTCGAAATTCAATGGATGACGTTCAAGCAAGCGTTGCATGGCGTGCATCGATTGCTGCGCCAGCGCGCAGCTTGCTAGCGTATTGCGGCGGTATGCGCTCGCAGTGCAGTTCTTGATGAAGTTGGCGATCCAACCGGCGGATTGCACGTCAAAGCGGGGGGTGAGCCTGAAGGCGCTGTCCCTGTTAAGAAGCAGCGACGGAAGCTGACGAAGCAGCCGCGGATTGGCCAGCGCATTGCAATAGCCATAACTCAGCTGACGACCGTTGCCGAAGGAGGTGCCCAGCGCGACATCGCCGTTTTTCTCGGCTAGTTGAACGCGCCAACCTTCTCTGGCCAGAGCATATGCGCTGGTAACGCCAATGATGCCGCCGCCGACGACAAGTGCGGTCCGTTCTTGCCCCATCACACTAGGCTGCAAGCAAAGTCGCTGTGGCAAAAGGACTTTTCGCATCGCGCACCATAGCCGGGCGCTATACTAGCCCGCCAGCGTGCGCAGCAGGCTATGGAACCCTACAGCACGGCAGGGACAAGCCACACGGCAATGATCGAAACAAGCGCGATCGCCGCAATGTTGAGCCAAAGTCCTGCACGCATCATCTCCTTGATCTGCACTTCGCCGCTGCTGAAGACGATAGCATTTGGCGGCGTGGCCACCGGCAACATGAATGCGCAGCTCGCCGCGATCGTAACTGGCACCACCAGGATCAGGGGATCGAGCCCCAGTTCGAATGCCAGTGCGGCGACGACCGGGAGAAGCGTGGCTGTGGTTGCAACATTGCTGGTGAGTTCGGTCAGGAAGATCACCAGAGTGGTGAGCGCGACGACGAGCAGCACATGGTTGATCGCACCTAGCGGTGCAAGTTGCTGGCCCAGCCAGAGGGTCATGCCGGTGGCCGACAAAGCTGCTGCGAGCGAGAGCCCGCCGCCAAACAGGATCAGCACGCCCCAAGGCAGCCGCGTCGTGTCCGACCAAGTGACCAGAGCATGGCGATCACTACCGCTTGGAATGACAAAAGCGACCAAAGCGGCAGTCATCGCGACACCAGCATCGCTGAGGCCCTCTATCCCCGTTGCAGCGGCAATTGGTTTACGCAAGGTCCAGCCCAATATGAGCAGTAAGAAGAGGATCGCTGTGCGCTTCTCCGCCACCGACATGGCGCCCAATTCATCATAACGGCGAGCCAGTGCATCGCGCGTTTCTGCGGAGGAAGTAAAGGATACCGGATAAAGGAAGCGGGTCAGCAAAACCCATCCCAGTGGGAGGAGAATGATCGACACCGGGATGCCAATCATCATCCACTGCGCAAAGGGAATTTCAAGCTGATATTCGCTTTGCAGGAATCCCGCCATAAAGGCATTGGTGGGCGTGCCCACCAATGTCGCCACACCGCCAATCGAAGCGCCATAGGCAAGGCCGAGAAGCAGCGCGATCTGGAAATCGTGCTTGCCCTTTTCGCTCAGGCCGGGGGAGGTTTCACCCACCACCAGCGCCAGCGATACTGCGATTGGAAACAGCATCAAGGTTGTCGAAGTGTTGGAAATCCACATGCTGAGCAGGGCGGCTGCGAGCATAAAACCTGCAACAAGGCCCTTCCCGCTTTTCCCCATCGCTCTAAAAATCAGCAAGGCAATACGCCTGTGCAATTGGCTGCGTTCGACTGCCAAGGCTACGATAAAGCCACCCAGAAACAGGAAGATGATCGGGTTGGCGTAGGGAGAAGCGCTCTCTTCGATGCTGGCGACATCTGCGAGCGGAAAGGCGATGATCGGCAGGAGCGCGGTGGCTGGCAAGGGGATTGCCTCGGTCGCCCACCAGATCGCCATCAAGAGCCCTGTCGCCGCAACAAACCTCGCCGGATATTCCAGGCCCTCCGGTGTGAAGAGCAGCAAGACCGCAACAAAGGCGGCTATCCCGGCGATCAAGCCGGAGAGCTTCGGGCTGCGTCCGTTCTTGCTGGCAGCGGGCGTGTCAGCGCTCATATTATCTGGCTTTCATAGAGGAGATGTCAGGCCGTGGAGACAATTAGTCGCGGCCGTAGAATTCGCGCACGGTTTCGTCGGCGACTGTTTGCAGGAACAAGGCATCTTCATCGCTGACTGCGCCGAAATAGTCGTAGTCAATCCCAATCGGTGATGTCTGGTAGATGCTCGCAAAGACAGTCGCGGCTGCCAGATAGGTCCCAAGGATGTCCGGATGCGAGCCATCGAACGCCTTGTGCAGGACGATGTCCGGGCGGCGCCGATAGGCTTCCTCAAACGCCAGCCCGACGGGAATGACCAGAGCATCGACCGAGTTTCCCGTGGCGATGTAGAGAGAGGCGATCTCGTCGATCATGCCGGGGCGATATTGTCTATGCGGAGGGACATAGGCGGGCGTCATGTAAAGCACCGGCTGTCCGCCCGCAGCCCTTATGCGCTGGGCGTAACTTGCTGCAGTTTGCGCGAAATTCGCACGGCCTTCTGGCGATAATGGCGAGGAACTGCGACCTTGCATGATGATTGTCTCGAAAGGAGCAGACACCCGTAAGTTTGCCGGATCGAGCAGGTGATCGATCGGGTGATCGGAAAGCATCGCTCCACCAATTGTGGCCGATTTGTAGGTCAGGTCCCTTCGCTCGAACAGGTCTGCGGCCACGACCATACGCTGGACATGATTGTGCAGGCTGTCATTGTAGTAGAAATAGCTATTGCCGACGAACAGAATCCGGCTCGGGCTCTCTCCTGAAAGCTGGCGAACCTCCGGAACCAGACTTGAAACTGCGACTTCGGCCGGAGCAATTCTCGCGGCATCGCCAGTTGCAGATGCGCATGATGAAACCAGAATGCCTACGACAAGCAGGCTTGCCAATCGGGCGGTTCTTACGGAAATCCAGAGACGCATGATCTCAATGGCATGCCACAGCGAGTGCGCTTTCACCAGCGCCTCGCTGCAGATGCTCTGCCAACTACGTCAGAAGTTCAAGCCGACTTCAACGCCCACCAGGCGGCGTGCTCCGGGTGAGATGAATGACCCGCCAAACTCGATCGCAGGGATTACCTCGTTCAAATACCGCTCGTTGAACAGATTGTTGGCA
>Ga0209121_10002459_pt1 | contig 18834 bp, 13 predicted proteins | sample Cruoilmetagenom3_FD_187292 | JGI IMG/M metagenome (GOLD analysis project Ga0209121, IMG submission 187292) | Oil polluted marine microbial communities from Coal Oil Point, Santa Barbara, California, USA - Sample 3 (SPAdes) (version 2) | ecosystem: Environmental > Aquatic > Marine > Oil seeps ...
ACGGGTCTTTTTTGTGGGTCTATTGCTCCTACTAGTGGAAGGTTCGTTGCCTGTGCTAAATCTCCTCTAACGGGAATTTGGGGAGAATCCAATTGTGGTGGTTTCTTTGGTCCTGAATTAAGAAAAACAGGTTTCGACGGAATAGTTATTAAAGGAGCTTCTGAAAACCCAGTCTATTTAGAAATAAACGAAAATGTAGCGGAGATTAAAGATGCTTCTAGCTTATGGGGGATGGGAATATTTGACACTTCGAAAGTATTAAAGGAAAAATCAGGTTCACAACTAACGAGAATTTGTTGTATAGGACAAGCAGGCGAGAATCTGGTAAAATTTGCTATCATTGGCTCAGAGGAAAAAACTTTAGGAAGAACTGGTATGGGTGCAGTAATGGGCTCAAAAAAGCTGAAAGCGATAACGGTTAGAGGTCCAAAAATATCATATGAAACTGCTGAACCAGATAAATTTAAGGAGGCTGTTAAAGCTACAACTGATGAAATCAACGCTTCATTCGCAACAGGTATGTTCGGAATTCTCGGTACATCTGGAGGAGTTGATATGTATAATGCAGACGGTGAATTGCCGATAAAGTATTGGACGCAAGGAACGTGGGAAGGAGCATTCAACATTTCTGGTTCTACTGCTTCTGAAAAGATGTTCACAGGAAGCAATCCCTGTTTTGCGTGCCCAATAGGCTGCGCTAAGAAAGCTATGGTCAAAGAGGGTCAATATAAAACCGATTTTGAGGTTGAGGCTGCAGAATATGAAACTGTAGCTGGGTTTGGATCCATGCTATTAAATGAGGACCTTGGAGCAATTCAAAAAGCCAATTACCTATGTAACGATTACGGTGTAGATACTATTAGCGGTAGTAGCACGATAGCATTCATCTATTATCTCTACAATAACGGAAAAATAAACTCCGATGATATTAACGGATTAGAACCAAAATGGGGTGAAATCGTTCCTGCTCTTGAGTTTATTAAAAAAATAGCTTTTAGAGAGGGAATTGGAGATGTAATGGCTGAAGGTTCAGATAAAGTCGGTGAAAAATTTAACATTCCTCAAGATGAAATTGCTACAGTTTATGGAATGGAAATTCCTTATCACGACTTACGAAGGATGTATGGAATGGCAGTAGCCTACGCCTTAGGTACACCAAGAGGACCTTGCCACACATCATGTGACGCTTATTACGCCATATTAGGAATGCCTTTCAGCGAATTTGGAATTGAGTTAAATGTTGATTCGTATCAAGATGATGCTCCAATGGCAGAATTTTGCGCTAGAATTCAAGATTATCGCGCAATATATAGTTCATTAATTATATGTTCGTTTGCCAATCCGCCCCCTTCATTGCTCATTAACATGGTAAAAGCAGTAACGGGCTTAGATTTAGATATTGAGGCGTTCAAGGCGTTAGGAGAACGTATATACATGGTTAAGAGATTATTTAACTTAAAAATGGGAATTACTCCTGCAGATGATAGATTACCAAAAATCGTTCTCAATCCCGTAAACGAAGGTGGCTCTGCAGGTAAGACTCCTAATTTTGAACAGTTAAAAGAAGTCTATTATAAATATAGAACATTTGATTCTAAAACTGGTTATCCAAAACAAGATAAACTAGAAAAATTAGGATTAGATAATCTTTAAACACTTTTTTTTATTTTATTTTCTGATATCCATTCTATTCTACAATTATTATGTTAAAAGTTAACTATTTTTTTTACTCGTCCAATTTCACCGCTCCTCAACCGAACCTTAATTCCATAATGGTGATTAGGAGAATTTGTAAGCACATCTTTGACTGTCCCTTCGGTTAACTTACCAGATCGCTGATCCTTCTTTAATTCGATTAAAACTCGCATGCCTGATTTGATATCTGCTCGTTTTGTTCCCTTCAATTTGAATGCTCAAGTTATTTGTTGGTCTTTTTTAATACGAAAATAGTTCCCTTCATATTATCTTTTGCCTTTATCTCTTCGTTATTGCTAATTCTTTAAGAACATATTATTTTTGTAATATCTTCGAATTTGAATTCCATTTGAAATATTTTTTAGTGGTATGATTCATTTACTTTAAAAAATATATACAAATTATGGATCCTTCAAAAGCCATGAAAATTAAATTGTCAGAAGAATTGCCTCCAGATCCCGTCTTTAAAGAGGATATCCGAAGAGCCCCTAATCGTGGTTACGACTTGAATCGTAATGAAACAATAATTGCGTTAAAAAATGCTTTGCGATATATACCTAAACAATTACACGAAATTCTAGCACCAGAATTTTTAAATGAGTTAACCACGAGTGGAAGAATTTACGGTCATCGGTATCGTCCAGAAGGAGAGATTAAGGCTAAACCTGTTGATGAGTACAAGGGTATTTTAGAAGCTCGTGCGATACAATTAATGATTGATAATAATTTAGATTTTAATGTAGCCCTTTATCCATATGACCTCGTTACTTATGGCGAAAGTGGGCAAGTTTGCCAAAATTGGATGCAATACCGATTAATCAAAAAATATCTCGAAGCAATAAATGAAGAGCAAACCCTTGTGGTTATGTCAGGTCATCCTCTGGGTTTATTTCCCAGCAAAAGAGAAGCTCCGAGAGTGATTATGACGAATGGTTTGATGGTTGGTATGTTTGATACGCCCGAAGAATTCAAACGAGTTTCAGCTTTAGGTGTGGCAAATTACGGTCAAATGACTGCGGGAGGATGGATGTACATAGGTCCTCAAGGGATTGTTCATGGAACTTACATCACACTGCTAAATGCGGGCCGACTTTATTTAAAAATACCTGATAGTGAAGGACTTAAAGGAATTCTCTATTTAACTTCTGGATTGGGAGGGATGAGTGGAGCTCAAGCGAAAGCAACTGAAATTGCGGGTGGTATAGGTGTTATCGCTGAAGTTGACGATTCTCGAATTAAAACTCGCTATGAACAAGGATGGGTCAGCAAAGTTTCGAGCAATCTTGAAGAAATATTTAGTTGGGTTGAGGAATATAGAAAAAAGAAAGAACCAATTTCAATTGCGTATCATGGTAATATTGTTGATGTTTGGAAATATGTAGTAGACAACAACATTAAAGTTGAGCTTGCATCAGACCAAACTTCTTGTCACGCGCCTTATGAGGGAGGATATACCCCCGTTGGTTTAAGTTTCGAGGAAGGAAGGGTGTTACTAAAATCTGATAGAGAGAAATTTGAAAGGTTAGTTGACGAATCTTTAAGGGAACAATATAAGCTCATCAAAATGATGGTTAGTAGAGGTACTATATTCTGGGACTATGGAAATTCGTTTCTAAAAGCAATTTACGACGCTGGAGCTCATGATATTGCAATTAATGGCGATCCAAAAAATGGTTTCATATTTCCCTCTTATGTAGAACATATTATGGGCCCAATATGTTTTGATTATGGATATGGACCTTTCCGATGGGTGTGTTTAAGCTTAGATCATTCCGATTTAATAAAAACCGATCAAGTTGCATTTTCTTCCATCGATCCAAATCGGAGCTCACAAGATAGAGATAACTGGCATTGGATAAAGAATGCTGAAAAGAACAACTTAGTAGTTGGTTCTCAAGCTCGTATATTATATGCCGATATGGAAACTCGAATAAAGATTGCTTTAAAATTCAACGAAATGGTCAAAACTAGAGAAATTGGAGCGATTATGTTAGGACGGGACCATCACGATGTTTCTGGGACCGATAGTCCTTTTAGAGAAACGTCAAATATAAAAGATGGCAGTAATGTTATGTCTGACATGGCTCATCATAGTTGGGCGGGTAATATAGCAAGAGGAATGACTATGTGCGTACTATCTAATGGAGGGGGCGTCGGTACTGGAAAAGCAATTAACGGTGGTTTTGGTTTAGTGTTAGACGGTTCAGAACGAGTAAATGACATAATTCGTTCTGCAATTGAGTGGGATGTAAGCTGTGGTATCGCTAGGAGAGCTTGGGCGAGAAACGAAAACGCGTTAGCGACTGCTTATGATTGGAATCTTAAAAATCGAGATAGAGGGCACATCACCCTACCTTTTTTGGTAAAAGATGATTTATTAAATGATGTTATTAATGAGTATTTAAAAAAGTATAATAAAAGATAGAGTTCTATTTGGGTTGGTTGGCATGGAAAATGAATTTAAATACGGTCAAGACCACTTGACTGTTAATTTGGCTCTAAGGATTGTTAGAGGTCAGATAAATGGTGTCCTAACGGAAGAAGCTAAAATAAAAATAGAAAAAAGCTATAATGTTGTTCAAGATATTGCAAAAGGTGAAGTCTTAGTATACAGCATTAATACGGGATTTGGGTCTTTATGTACAACTAGAATCTCAAAAGAAGAAGTTGGTAAATTACAATCAAATTTACTTAAAAGCCATAGCGTAGGCATTGGTTCACCTATTTCCAAGGAAATTGCAAAATTAATGTTGATTCTTAAAGTCCACGCGTTAAGCATGGGATATTCTGGGATTTCTTTAAATTTGATTGAAAGAATTCTTTGGCACATCAACAACGATATTATTCCGTTGGTTCCAGAACAAGGCTCGGTAGGAGCATCCGGAGACCTTGCTCCGTTAGCTCATTTATTTTTACCCTTAATTGGTTTAGGTTTTCTGTCAAAAGATGGTACAAATTATAAACCAGCAATAGAAGTTTTAAATCAATACGGATTAAAACCGCTTGAACTTCATGCAAAAGAAGGTTTGGCTTTAATAAATGGAACCCAATTCATTACTGCTCATGGGGTTATTGTCGCTGAAAGGTTTTTTAGTTGTTTAGAGCAAGCCGATCTTATCGGAGCAATGACGCTTGAAGGGTATTTAGGATCGCCTCAACCTTTCAATGAGAGATTAATTGCTTTACGTCCTCATGATGGCGCTAAAACCGTTGCTAAAAGATTCAGGAAGTTTTTGAAGAATTCTCAATTTGTAGAATCACATGTAAATTGTGGTCGAGTTCAAGATCCTTATTCTATTAGATGTATCCCTCAAGTTCATGGGGCCTCCAGAGATGCTTTTTCTCATTTAAGCGAGAGGTTGGAATGTGAATTAAATTCAGTTACGGATAACCCTATAGTTTTTGATAAAGATACTGCTATTAGCGGTGGAAACTTTCATGGACAACCTCTTGCCTTACCCTTGGATTATATTAGCTTAGCCGCCTCTGAACTAGGAAATATCTCAGATCGACGAACATATCTTCTTTTAGAAGGAAAGTGGGGGCTTCCTCCATATTTAATACAAGAATCTGGTTTAAATTCTGGTTTTATGATTACCCAATATTGTTCAGCAGCGTTAGCTAGCGAAAACAAGACAATGTGCTTCCCAGCAAGTGCAGATAGTATCCCAACATCAATGGGACAAGAAGACCATGTATCTATGGGAGCTTTTTCCGGAAGAAAAGCGCTTCGAATTATTTATAATCTTGAAAAAATACTAGCAATAGAACTCCTGTGTGCCGCTCAAGCGTTTGATTTTAGAAGACCGTTAAGATCTAGCGCAACTTTGGAAGCATGCCATGCCTACATTCGTCAAAAGATCCCCCATATTAACGAAGATGTAGTTCTTTCAGAATACATTGAAATTGCTTTAGAAATTATAAAAAGTGAAGAATTAATTAAAATTACCAACGAAGTAAAATGACAGTAAGATCTACTCCATCGCCACAAAGAATAAAAAGAAAAGATGTTGAAAAAGAGGTTCAAACGCCCACATTAGATTTGATTGTAATTCACATCAACGAATTAGTAACTATGGATTCTAAATATGGGGTTCCAAGAAGAGGCAAGAACATGGCAGAGCTGGCACCTATTCACGATGGCGCAGTAGCAATATCTGGTAATTCTATAGTTTTCGTAGGAAAGACAAATGAATTATTTTCTAACTTTTTTCCTAACGGAAAAACAGTAATAATTGATGCTACAAATCGTTTAGTAACTCCTGGATTTGTTGATCCACACACTCATATTATCTTCGATGGTTTTAGAGAAAATGAACTTGAAATGAAACTTGCTGGTAAGACTTACCTTGAAATTTTAGAATCTGGAGGCGGGATATTAAAAACTGTTGAAACGACGAGAAAGGCTTCGATAGATATCTTAATTCAAAATGGGAAAAAGATTCTTAATAGGATGATGGAATATGGAACGACTACAATGGAAACGAAATCTGGATATGGACTCGATGTCGAGAACGAAATAAAGTCGTTATTAGCAGCAAAAGAGTTAAACATCGAGCATCCCATGGATGTAATATCAACTTTTTTAGGCGCTCATGCAATACCACCGGAATACGAGGGTGAAACAGACGCTTATGTAGAATTAATTATTTCAGAAATGATTCCAAAAGTAGCGCAAGAAAAATTAGCAGAATTTTGCGACGTATTTTGTGAAGAGGGGATTTTCTCAGTTGTTCAGACAAAAAAAATATTAAATGCGGCTATGAAATACGGTCTAAAACCGCAGATTCATATCGACGAAATTATCGACACGAATGGGGCATTATTGGCAGCAGAGTTAAACGCTGTGCAGGCGGGACATATGTTGAAATCTAACGACGAAGGTTTGAGAGCAATGAGAAAAGCACAAACAATTGCTACGCTATTACCCGGGACGCCCTTTTGTTTAATGATGAAAGAATATGCTCCTGCAAGAAGAATCATCGAATACGGCATTCCAATAGCCCTTGCTACCGATCTTAACCCAAATTGTTGGACAGAATCGATGCAAATCATTATTGCTTTAGCATGCTATCACATGAAGCTTTCACCAGCTGAAGCTCTAACCGCAGCTACGATTAACGCCGCTTGTGCGCTTCAAAAACAAGAACAAATTGGAAGTATAGAAGTAGGCAAGAAAGCAGATTTAATAATCTTCGATGTACCGAATCATAATTTCCTTCCTTACCAATTTGGAGTAAATCTAGTTGCAAAAGTTATAAAAAATGGTAGAGTTGTAGTAGATTTTGATTAATACGCTTTTAAAATTTAGAAATCAAAATAATACTCTAATAGATGTTTTGGCTCAAGTTTTTTAGGATTTTCAAGTTGTAAATAATAATCTAATGAATTAAGCACAGCACCTAACGGTAACACCCCAATTAATTCTGTACCAACAATGTTTATGCCATATCGAGCGGCTTCAATTCGTACGAGTTCCATCTGACGATAGAGAGGGGTTTTTTTATAATTAATATTACTAATCCCTACTTGAACGCAATCTCTCGTTTTTAAATCGGTCCCCATTGCTTTAACATTTACAAGTCCTCCCGAGCGTAAATGAATTGCTTTTGCTACATTTTTCGCAATTTTAACGTCTTTAGTCCCAAGGTTGATATTAAAACTAATTAAGGGATATCTTGCTCCTGTTATTATTGCACCTGCCGTTGGATGGAATTCTGAAGGGCCATAATCCGGTTTCCTTTCAGGGTTTGTTTTAATGGTTTCTTTTAATCCTTCGTATTCTCCGATTCTTATGTTATCAATATTTTTCCTTTCAAGATTCCTTGCCGAATCTTCGTATAAATATACTGGAACGCCTTCTTTTGCCATTTCTTCAGCAAATTTTTTTGACAATTCTATGCATTCTTCAATTGTAATGTTTTGAGCGGGTATAAACGGAACTACGTCAATTGCTCCTATTCGAGGGTGCTGACCTTTGTGTTTATTCATGTCAATTAGTTCTATCGCTTTTTTAGCAGCGGCAATATTTGCTTTCAACACTGCCTCTGGAGTACCAACAAAAGTAATTACAGCTCGGTTGTAATCAGAGTCGTATTGAATGTCTACGATGTTAGTTTCGGGGGTGTTTTTAATTTCTGCTACAATTCGTTCGATTTTATCTCCATCTGTCCCCTCGCTATAATTTGGGACTGATTCAACTATTTTTTTATTTTTATTTACCATAATTATCTACTTAAAACAACATTAATTCTAATTTTTCTTAATATAAATTTATTTATTTAAATCCAATTTCAAATTTTTTTAGATTGAAATAAATTAGCTTTAGATTCGGCCATATTTGTTTACGGTAAAGCATAATTTTTTCCATAGGTTTTATCAGTAAAGATGTAGATTTTATCTTCGCCATTACCAATTGTTTTTTCATTAATTCGTAATTTTACGAATACAGGTTTTTCCTTTGTTCCTCTTGGAGTTTTATTGACTTGTTTTTCTTTGAATTTAATAATTCCTGCTTTTTGATGAATGTATGTGTCTGTATTATCGCCTATAATAATTAAATCATCATTTTTAGTTAAATATCCGTTATCCAACGAAATTTTAGCATAATCTTTCGTATAATCCTCAACTTGACCAACTTTGATATATCTGAAATGTGATAAATTTGAAGGGGATTTATGTTGATGGTCTTCTTCAGTCATTCTCTTAAAGTAAAATCCAGGAGTAAATCCTCGATTATAAACTTTCTTTAAGTCGGTAACCCATCGACCTACTTTTTTTTTTGAAAAAGTACCGTTATAATATGCCTCAATAGCTTCTCTGTAAATTTTTGTCACCACCTCGACATAGTGAGGGTGTCGCATCCTGCCTTCAATTTTAAAAGCGTCAACTTTGGCTTCAATGAATTTAGGTATGTGGGCAATTGTACAAAGATCTCTTGAATTCATGAACCTAACACCATCGTAAATGTATTCTGCACCAGACTCTTCCCTTACCCACCAGCGTCTTCTACATGGCTGTATGCAATTACCTCGGTTTGCTGATTTCTCTTCGGTTCCACAAATATCTTGAGAAAAATAGCATCTACCACTTACGGAAGTGCACATTGCTCCGTGAACAAAAATTTCAATTTCTGTTTTGGATAAATTCCTCTTAATTTCTTTAATTTTTTCTAAAGATAATTCCCGTGCTAAGATGATTCTTTCTGCTCCTAATTTTTCATAAAATTGAGCAGAAAGTGAATTTGAAACATTACATTGCGTAGATATATGAAAAGGGATTCCAATTTCTTTAGCTACTTGAACTGCTGCTATATCATGTACAATTACAGCGTCTATCCCTGCATTTTTACTCTCTCTTATTATATTTCGCAGAATTTTTATCTCATTATCATAAACCAAAATATTGGTTGCTAAATATGATTTTAAATTATTGTTCTGACAAAAATTAACAATTTTATCTAAGTCTTTTAAAGCAAAATTCTCCGAACGCATCCTCATATTAAACTTTTCAATTCCAAAATAGATGGAATCAGCATATTTTGAGGCTGCTTTTATCGCCTTAAAGTTTTTAGCAGGTGCCAATAATTCAACCTTTTTCATATATAAAGTTTTGATTTCTTCTCCAAAAAATTTATCTACTTAAAACATAAATAAATTTTTGAAAATGTGTAAAATCTCTTTTTTAAAATAGTTTTCCTGAATATCTTATTATTTTATTATCATTTTATAAAAATTGAAAAATTTAAGATAAAAAGACAATTTTGAATTTTAATTTATGAGTGAAGAAAAAAATAGTAAATTCATTGTTTGGATAAAAAGAATAATTTACTAGTTTTTATCGTTTCAATAATTTGCGTCTTTATGGCTATAATATTAATTTTATTCATATTAGACCCAACTTATTTCTAATATCATAGAATAATCTGATCAAAAGAATACCTTAGTTTTGCTAGATTTTAAATTTTATTTTAAAGGTTAAATTCATTCTGATAATTGAATACTAGTAGGGATTATAGCCGCCTTTGGAGTATTTCCATGAAGTTTTTCTAAATCTTCGATTAATTTCTTCCATTCATTAAACAATTGGACGGATTTTGGATAGAAATGATATAAATCTGGTTTACTAATATTAGGAGAAAAGAAATACACATTTCTTCTCTTTACAAACGCTTTCCATAGAATTCCATTCCCAAAATTGTTATATAATTTAGCACCTGTCTCAGCAATTAAACTATGAAAACCCTTGCCTTCGTACGAAGATGACATTACAACAATCGTGCCTTTTCTATCAAGAAATCTATTTGAAACCGTCATTAAAATATTAAAAGCTTTTATCGATTGGTTTAATTCAGAATCTTCTGGGTAAGAATTTAAGAAACAAATTTGATTTTCTAAGGTTATTTCTGTCGAATAAGATTCCTTTGCGGCTTCCATAGCTTTTCTATGTGCGTCTCGATAATGACCTGAATAGATATCAGTTATGTTGCCAATTTCATTCATTACTACATTGACAGAAAAATCTAACCCAACACTATCAGCAATATCTTCAATATCTTCTCTTATTTCAGTCATTCTTCCGATTCCTGCTCCGATCCCTCGCATTCCTGCAGAATGATTTGCCTCGAGCGTGCGAATACCACATACTCCTGGCAACACTATTTTGGCACCGCCCCCAAAGCCAGCTAAAGGGTGGGGAATAACACCTCCTACCGCAATCTTCAAATCTGCGTTGTAATACGTTTTATTTACATCAATAGGCGTCCCTATCTTAGAATCTCCTAGATGTACAAGGTTCTCGTAAGGATGGTGATTTTCGATTTTAAACCTACTTACAATTTCTTTGCCTAGTTTTAATATGCAATCATTTTTATTCATTGGTCTATGAGCACCAAGAGCAAACAAAATTGTAATTTGTTCTTCTGAGATATCCGCTTTTTCTAGTTCTTTAAAAACAAAGGGAAGAATTTTCGATGAGGGCGTCGTTCTTGTCATATCGTCTACAACGATTACCACGCTTTTTCTCCCTTGGGCAATAACAGATAAATTAGGAGTTCCTATTGGATTTAATATCCCTTTTCTAATATCTTCACTTGATAATTCTGGAGCGTCAGCATCTTTCATTCTACAGACAGAAACATCCCAAGAATCGGGGAACTCTAACTCTAAATAATGTGGGTCTCTCCAAGCGGCCCACGGAACTTTAAATTGTTTAGTCATTTATATTCAATACATTAGTAAGAATTACTTAATAATAATAATCTCTTTTATTCTTAATAAAACATCAATAATTACACTAAAAATCCAAGTGATTCTTTAATTTTTTATACAATGTAAATTAAAAACTTAAAACAAGAAAATGAACCAAAAAAATAAAGATAGAATTTCTAAAGACGAGTATTTCATGAAAATAGCGAAGGTCGTCTCAAAAAGAAGTACTTGCATAAAGCGTAAAGTTGGCGCGGTGTTAGTAAAGGATTCTCATATATTGTCGACAGGATATAATGGCGCTCCGTCTGGATTTAATCATTGTACTACAGAAACATGTGTTCGAAAGAACTTAAAAAGCGGTGAAAGACCCGAACTATGCCGAGGAGTACATGCAGAAGCTAATTGTATAATACAAGCTGCTATGCATGGTACTTCAATTAAGGGTGATACAACTCTTTATACTACGATTTTTCCATGTATGACTTGCTTAAAATTAGTTATTAACGCTGGAATTAAAAAAATTGTGTATTTAGAAGGTTATAATATGGAAAATGAAGTTAAGAAAGATTTGTTAAACGAATCAGTTTTAATAATTATTCCTTTAAATTGTTAAGTAAACTTTAAATCACAATTTTTTCAACTTTATTCAACAAATCTAAATTCAGCTTATTTTTTTTAAATAAATTCTGAATAAATTTAAAGCATAATACATAGAAATAATTTATACATAATAATAGAGAATAAATAACAATTTGGAGAAAATAAAAATGTCAGACAAAGGAAAAAGAAGAGAAGGTCAAGAAAACGCGGTCTTTGTTGGGCGTCGTCCTACAATGAATTACGTAATGGCAGTGATGATGGTCTTGAATAAAGGAGAGGATTGTACGGTAAAAGCTCGCGGCAAGGCGATTTCTCACGCCGTTGATATCTGCGAGATTTTAAAAAATCGTTTCTTGAAGGGAGTTGAATATAAAGATATTAAGATTACCACGGAGCAACTTACGGGCGAGGAAGGTCGTCAAAATAATGTAAGCTCTATGGAGATCGTTTTATCCGCTCCAAAATAAATTGAATTCGAATTTTTTGAAATTTTTTTTTAAATCTTTTTAGGTTGATTAGTTTGCTTTTCGACTTTTTTTTAAAAAGTAACTTAAAATTAATAAAAAAGTAAAATAAAATGGAAAAATTATATCCTATTAGCGTTAACCCGCAATTTTGCGTCCGATGTCAAAAATGTATGTATTCTTGCCCTCCAAAAGCTATTTTTTTTAAAGATACCTTAAGGTATGTGGATTACAATAAATGTAAAGGGTGTCTTAAATGCGTTGAGGTGTGCGAACACAACGCAATTGAAGTAATATCGATGGAAGACGGGCAATTAATAGATTTTGAAATAGATAGCGAGAGATGTACTGTTTGTAAAAAGTGCTTAGAGGAAGGTTTTTGTTTCCAAAACTTATATGTTCTGATTACTGACCCCGATTCGGGTAAAAAAAAGATTGCTTTTAATAAAAAAAATATGGATTTATGTCAGAATTGTTTAAAATGCGTCGTTAGTTGTCCAAATAATGCGATAATTCCCATAATTTCTCAGAATTAAAAATTATTGTGGAATTCCAACTTATTTATAAGTTTTCGATTTTTTCTATTCATTAATATCTCAATATAACTCAATAATTTTGTGTTTTATAGTTAGAATGGAAGATCTAGTTGTAATGAAATTTGGAGGTTCTTGTTTAAAAGATGAAAAATCTTTTAGTCAAATACAATATATTGTTAAAAAATATAGAGAAGCCTCTAAGATAATAATCGTAGCATCTGCGTTAAAAGGAATAACCGATAAGTTAATAGATTTTTATAAGAAATCTTGTAAAGAAGAACCTAAATGCGATTACATTATTGACGATATTTTTAATATCCATAAAAATGTGATTAATCAAATTCTTATCAACGAAGAAAGCGAATTTAAAAAGGCTTTTGAATTTTTAAAAAAAGAAATTGGCGAATTAAAACAGATAGGCGGTGTAATTAAATTAATCCGACCAAGTATTGAAATTCAGGATATAATTATTTCCTATGGAGAAAAACTTAGTGCGTTCATTTTAAGCCAATATTTAAAATCAAAAAACTATAAAGCAGAATATATCTCTTCTGATGAGATTCTCCTTACAGACGATAACTTTGGGAGAGCCCTTCCGTTATTAAAAGAGACTGAGATAATGGTGACTGATAGAATAATCCCCTTGCTCCAATCTGAATTAATTGAAATTATCTGTGTAACTGGGTTTTATGGCTCTACGAAAGACAAAAAAATTACTACATTCGGAAGAGGGGGAAGCGATTTAACAGCGGCAATCTTAGCATACTGTCTTAGGAACAACTTTAGCTTAAAAGTAATTTACTGGAAAAATGTTAAGGGTTTTTTAAACGCAGACCCAAGAATCGCTGAAAAAACAGCCCTCTTAAAGAGAATTTCTTACAAAGAGGCAAAAGAACTGGCGTTTTTTGGTTCAAAAGTCTTACATCCATTATGCCTTGATGTTAACGAAAAAGGAAACATTCCCTCTGAAATCAAGTTTTTCAACGAACCTGATTCTGACGAATTTACAACAATAACGAAAGAAATAGTTAGAGACGACAAAATAATTAGAGCAATTACTTCAATATATAAACTCTCAATGGTGACCGTCGAAAGCGATACAATGGTTCCATTATCGGGGACTGCTTCTAAAATATTTTCTCTTTTAGGAAATAATAACGTTAATATTGTGTTTATCTCACAGAGTTCCTCAGAAAATAATATCACTTTTGGCATAGAATTTGAAGATTCAATGAAAGTTAGTTTCTTATTAAGAAATTCAGATTTCTTTGGTAAAAAATGGTTTAAAATTAAAATTGATAACGACATTTCATTAGTTGCCGTCATTGGTGCAGGAGTTCTCCACACATCCGGTATAGCTGGAAGGGTCTTTACTTCGCTAGGAGATAGCAATATAAACATTAAAGCAATTGCACAAGGGTCTTCTGAATTGAATTTTACCGCAATAATTGATAGAAAAAATTGCGATAAAGCAATTAATGTGTTGTATAATGAATTTATTACTCAAAAGTAGAAAAAGGTAAGAAATTAAATGATTAACTAATTCCAAAAAAATCTCTATGAAATTTACTTTCAGCTAATTCTTTTCTGATTTTTTCTCTTTCTTCAGGGGGAATTCTATTTTTTAAGGCTTCGATGCCAATTTTTTTTCCTATGACTACTTTCGGATTGTTTGACCATTTTACATCTAATAACAAACATAAATAATAGACTGTCGATTGAATAAAAGCGATAAGATTGCCTATGTTATATTCGTCACAGCGTTCAATTGAGACTTTAGCTGACGGAACCCCTTGTTCTATTAGGGCTTGAAAAGTAGCGTCTGCTTGATAATTTACGATGGTTTGGGCCGTTTGACCGTTTACATATTCTATTGAGGAATCTAAGCTAAAATCTGGAAATTCGTTTTTTATAGTCCACAATACCGGGACTGCAGCGCCTTTAGTTCCACCTAATAGATATTCTAAAACTGAATGCTGGCACAGTGGAGCAGATTGATAAGCACCAATTAGGCCTTTTTCGTTCTTCCCAGTGCTTTCTGATGTTTCTTGGACGAATAATCCTACACTTCCTTCAAGATTCAGAGAATACGGCATAGAAAATACAATTTTGTAACCTTTTTTGTACAAATTATAAAGAAATGCTGAAAAACGGAATGCTGAGTTCTCGTCAAAACACATAAATTCTTTATAAGCATCGTTTAACCCTTTTAAAAAATCTTCGATGTTAACTCCTAACAGAAAAGCTGGGACAATTCCAACATTAGAGATCGATCCCGCAAAACGACCAGAGATATCAGGAACCTCCAGAATGGGGCAACCTATTTTTTCTAATATTTGACGCATCGTACCCTTTGAAGAGAGCCCTAGAAATTTGTAATTATTTTTTAAGAAAATTCCTATTGTAGAGTTTACATCTAAAGTTTCGCCTCCTCTAGAGATAGGAATTACAACCGAATTTTCAGGATCTGTTGCGTCAAGGCATTGTTTTAATTCTACAGCCCTAGAACTTGTAATAGAATATAGATTCTTTTTAGATAAATGCCTTAAAGCAAGTAAAGTTTGAATTGAGCCCCCCGTTCCTAAAACTATAACATTTTTTATTTTCTCACCCAGAAATTCTTTAGACGCTTGGCGAATTGATCCCATGTTGATATACGACTCAGTATCAGTAAAAAATGGAGGATCCCAATGAGGTTTATTGGATTTAGAGATTGAAATTAGTTTTTCCATTAAATTGGCGTTAATTTTTGGATAATATTCGAAATTTAAACCTAAACTCATTTTAAATTCACCTATTATGGTAGTATTTTTTTTTCTAAATATGACTTGTGACATATCCTATTTAAATAAACATTATTAGAAAAGGAATACTTTATATCATTAATGGTTTAAAATCATACTACGGGGTTACAGTTTCTATGTCAGAAGAATATCTCTTTTTATTAGAAGATTTGTACGATTGTATCGATGGTATAAGATCTGCGGCGATCGTATCAATAGAAGGTTTAATTGTTCACTCGATTTTAGAAGAAGAGATTTCTGATTTAAATTTAGCTGCGATGACGGCAACAATTCTATCCGTTGCAGAGCGTGTATTGATAGAATTAAAATCCGGTAAGCTTGATCTCTGTATTTTACAAGGTGATATAGGCAATTTTGTAGTTATGGAGGCTGGGAGCGATTTGATTTTAGCAGTATGCTTAGATGTTGACGCTCGAATGGACACTTGCTTCGTTGAAATGAGAAAAACCTCGGAACAAATTAAAAGCCTGTATTAGTCAATTATTAAAGGATTAATACATCTAAAAATTGAAAAATTCGAAGTCTATTTTCTTTAAAATAGCTTTTGTTATATTTATAAAATAATCATTAAGAACTATAAAAATTACACTAAATTTTAATAAATTGTGATTTGTAATGGCTAAAGCAAGCGAAATGAATAATGGAGGCCAATCCGGGAATGGAGAGCCTTATTTCTGTAAAGAATGTAAAAGAAACCATACTAAAGGCAAAATTTACAAGGAGCATTTAGAATTTGCCCAATTCGAAACAGATAAAAAAGAAATCGAAGAAGAATCTGAAAGCAATGAAAAAGAACTTGAATCTGAAGTAGAAGAGATTTTTGAAGGTTTAGATGAAGATGATATTATCGAATTAAATGAGATAGAAGAAGAAGAAGAATTAGATTCAGATCCAAATCCAGATAGTAGTGAAGTTATAATCAATGACGCAAATATGTGTGTAGAAGCTGTTAAAAAGCTTCCTGGGGTAGGTGAAGCTACGCTTAAAAAGCTAATTAAGGCTGGATTTAGTAGCCTTGAGTCCATCGCTTATACGCCTCCAAAGATAATTCAAAATGAGTCTGGGCTCGGAGATAAAACAACCGCTAAATTAATTAAAGCTAGTATGTCCCAGTTAAAAATCGGCTTCAAATCTGCTGAAGATGTGTGGGAGTATAGAAAAAATATTTCGAGAATTACGACAGGTAGTCAAGAACTCGACGATCTTTTTGGAGGTGGAATTGAAACTGGATGCGTTATTGAGTTTTTTGGCGAGTTCAGGACAGGTAAAACTCAAATAGCACATCAATTATGCGTTAATGTTCAATTACCTACGGAAGATGGGGGTCTCGATGGAAATGCATTGTATATAGACACTGAAGGAACATTTAGACCTGAAAGAATAGTACAGATGTCTGAAGGACTTGATTTAGATCACAAAAAGATTTTGAAAAACATAATATTTGGTCGCGCTTACAATTCTGATCATCAGATTCTCCTAATAAAAGAAGCTGCTAATCTTATCAAAGAGAAAAATATTAAACTAATAATAGTTGATTCTTTAATTGGACATTTTCGAAGCGAATATGTAGGTAGAGGTACGTTAGCAACCAGACAACAAACTATTAATACCCACTTACACGATTTATTACGTCTAACAGATATTTACCCAGAGTTATGTGTCATCGTAACAAATCAAGTTCAATCAAAACCTGATGTTTTTTATGGAAACCCAACAGTCGCGGCAGGAGGGAATATAGTTGCTCATGGATCAACAATTAGAGTATATTTAAGAAAAGGTAAAGGCGAGCAGAGAGTAGCGAAAATGATTGATGCTCCTCATCTACCCGAAGGAGAAGCTGTATTTTCAATAACAGAAAATGGAATTGGCGATTAAACCATTTAAAAAATCTCTTTTTTAAAATACTAATACTAATGTAAAAAAAATAGAAAATAAAAAGAATAATATTAATAAAATTTATTTTAATTTTTCGTATTCATTTGCTTTTTTGGTTAATCTCTTGACTTCTTTTGTCATATCATTAGCGCCTAGTTTGAAAATTTCTGACGCCATTTTAGATGCATACTTATATCTTGCGCTGGCTTCAGCGTAGTTTTTGTTTTTAATAGCATCTTTTGCCTCTTTTTCTAAATCCTTCTTCTTCACGCTTAAATCTTCAATCTTAGTTTTTCGAATGATCTCCTCTATTTGAACGAATTCATGTGAAAATTCCCAGTTTGATGCCAACATAGCGGCGCTTTGATACAATTCAATAGTTTTTTGATAATGTTTCTTTCCTTTCGCAATTTTAGCTCGTTTGCTTAACTCTTTAACCCCTTTTAGGGCAGACTTTTTGTTATCAACAATAATAGTCCCAATAGTAGTTTTAATTGGGGCAGAGACGATTTCATGTTGTTTAGTCAAGCTAGAAAGGTAAGCTTCTCTTTCTATTGGACCCAATTTGCCTAAATCGTTCACCAATTTTTGCCTTTCATCGTTAGTTAGCGTGGTTAATGAAGCGACTTTTTGGTTAATAAGATTCAATTCCTGTTGAGAAATAGGTTGAGCTTCAATTGTAGAGATTTCTATTGGTATCAGAATTTTCTTATCTCTTAATTCCTTAATTCCCATAAAAATTTCTGCGGTATCTTTACTCGTTTTTTCGGATGCTTCCTTTAATAATGTTGCTACAAAGAAAAACTCTCGATTTGCTTCTTCGCAACAGCTATGTGCGGCCTTTAACACGTCCTTTGAGAAAGAACTTTTTAACTCTTTAACGCTTGAGAAATCGTGCGATATCTGATGGGGAAGAATAATGGATGTATTCAAAATCTCATCAACTATAATACCGGCATTTCTAAAGTGGTTTAATTGACCTCTCCAAGTTGGCAAAACTTCTTTGTAGGTTTTTTCAAAAGAATCTATAAATTCTTTTAAATGACGACGAAGAATCATAGATGCTTTTTTACCTAAAACCAAAGCAACTCTAATATATTGACCATCAGCTAATAATAACATTTTATCGCCGTAAGAAATTTCGTTTAATGTTTCTTGAGTAGCCATTTCTTTACCAAAAGAAGATACTGCCGTTAAAAACCCTCCTATCAATTCAGGATCTATCTGTTCTGAGCCATAAGATTTAAAGAAAATACATGTTCCAGTTCCTTTGTATAATACTAGTATGTGTTCTAGATTAATAGCGTCGTCGAAAATAGTCTTAACATCGGTTAAAATGCGTTGTTTTTCTCTCTTTTTAGGAACTACTACGCCGCGATAAACTGCAAAAGAACCACCAGCAACGGCAACAATAGCTCCGATTAGTATGATATAGGGGAGCAGTTCTTCAAAAGTTAAACCAGATGTGAGTGGAATAACACCAATATCGGAAATTGGCAATGTGTAAGCTAAATGGTCGTATTCAACTTGTAATTCAAGAGTTATGTTCATCGCTCTAGCATCACTTCTTATTGTTATATCAAACGATACTCCACCAGTGCTATTAGTAATTTTAGTCTGAATTTCAGTTGACGCAGTTCCATCAAAGTAA
>Ga0209121_10002460_pt1 | contig 18833 bp, 20 predicted proteins | sample Cruoilmetagenom3_FD_187292 | JGI IMG/M metagenome (GOLD analysis project Ga0209121, IMG submission 187292) | Oil polluted marine microbial communities from Coal Oil Point, Santa Barbara, California, USA - Sample 3 (SPAdes) (version 2) | ecosystem: Environmental > Aquatic > Marine > Oil seeps ...
GCAACGTCCCGCCAAAATAGTTCGGGAAACAGCCTCGGGAGATAACCTGAACTCACCCACCACGGATTGTCAAAGGCGAGATAATGGAACTGAAAAAATAATTGCTCGAAGTCAATAAGAACAGAGGCTAAGCCCAATACAGCTATAAGAGCTAGAGTAAGAGCACATCCCCGCCTTATGCCTCTAGCCAAGTCCTGCCAGCGACCTTTTCTCCACAACAAAAAGAGCAAGATATAGATAGTGATATAGGCAAGGCTTGCCAACTGGACTCGATGGTTAAATTGAAATAGCCGTCTGACATCGGCGAGATGGGTAAGCTCGCGGTTCCGGTCATCTTCCTGAAACAGCGGAATCTCTTCCTCACCCTCAACAACTACCATTATTTGAGGTGTCTCTATCCTAAAACTAAAGTAGTCAACAAGCCTTTTCGCCACATTGCCTAGCTGTTCCCTGTCTATCCCCGTATCTTCGCTTACACCATATCTATCAAAGCCATACTCGTAGAGACGCGTGCTGCTGACTCCGAAGTGGATAGTGCTGGTGAGAAGCAGAAGAGCAAGACAGACTACGAACAAGCAGTAGGCAGCGGCTTTAGCAATTTTCAACTTTTACTCCTTAATTATCGAGCCATACAGCGACGCTGTCAAAACCCAGCGTGCTATAATTTAACAAATGCCACAGTACTTTACCCACCTGCATGTCCATACCGAGTACAGCTTGCTTGATGGTATGTGCCGCATTCCCCGGCTTATTGCCAAGACCAAAGAATTGGGGATGGATAGCCTTGCCATTACTGACCATGGTGCCATGTATGGCGTTATTGATTTTTATCTGGCAGCTAAAGAAGCAGGGATAAAGCCAATCATCGGCTGTGAAGTCTATGTAGCGCAAACTAATTGCCATACCCGAGATGCCGCCAACAGAAATCCGTACCACCTCACCTTGCTGGCCAAGAATGAGAAAGGATACCACAATCTGCTTCAACTGGTCACCAAGAGCAACCTGGAGGGATTCTACTATAAGCCCAGAGTAGATAAGAAACTCCTAGCCCTTCACCATGATGGGCTTGTCGCTCTTTCTGGCTGTCCTCACGGGGAACTAGCTCAACTTATTCTGCAACGGCGGCTCGACGAAGCTGCAAGGGAGGCTTTGTGGTATAAGGACGTCTTCGGTGATTACTATCTAGAGATTCAAAGACACCCCATTCCTGAACTGGAGCAAATTAATCGGGAGCTTATTTCTCTGTCTACCAAGCTCGGCATACCACCAGTAGCCACTTTTGATGTCCATTATGTTAACAAAGAGGACGCTCCTGCTCATGAGCTTCTGCTATGCATTCAAACCAATACTTCAATACATGATGAAAAAAGGCTAAAGATGGCCGGCGATTACTTTTACCTCAGGAGCCCAGAGGAGGCCAACGAGTTATTCAGCGATTTGCCCCAAGCCATAGAAAACACACACCGCATTGCTGATATGTGCCAGTTGCAATTGGATTTTGCCAAGCTTCATCTGCCACAAGTGACATTGCCTCAAGGGAAGACCGCTGATGGATTCCTATCTGAGCTTTGCTGGCAGGGACTGGAAAAGCGTTACCCAGAGCCAACCACAGAGGTCAAGCAACGTCTTAGCTACGAGCTTGATGTCATCAAAAAAACAAAATTTGCCGATTACTTCCTCGTTGTCTGGGATATTGTCTCGTTCGCCAGAAAAGAGGACATTTATTTTGGTGTTCGGGGAAGCGCTGCCGCTAGCTTGGCCCTTTATTGCCTGGGTATCACTGCTATTGATCCGCTACCCTATGGGCTTGTTTTTGAGCGTTTCCTCAATATAGAGCGCCGTGAAATGCCCGATATCGATCTCGATTTCCAGGATGATCGCCGCGAAGAAGTCCTAGCCTATGTCAACCGTAAATACGGGACTGACCACGTAGCCCAAATAATCACCTTCGGCACGTTAGGGGCCAGGGCAGCCTTGAGAGATACCGGGAGAGCTTTAGGCATGTCCTATGGTCAAGTTGACAGAATAGCCCGGCTCATCCCACCAGAGTTAACCATAACCCTGGACAGAGCGCTAGAAGAAAGCAAGGAACTCAACGACATCTACTGTCAGGATGACCAGGTGCGCCATTTGATTGATTCAGCCAGAAAGGTGGAAGGCCTCATCAGACATGCTAGCACCCATGCTGCCGGCGTTGTCATATCTCGAGACCCGCTGACGGAATATGTACCGTTACAGTCGGTAGGCAAAGCGAATCAACAGGCTGTCATGACCCAATTTCACATGGAAAACATAGCTCATCTGGGCTTGCTCAAAATGGATTTCCTTGGACTGTCTAATCTGACCATTTTGGATAAAGCTGCCAAAATCATCCGCGAGAATCGAGGACTTCCCATAGACTTGCAGCACATCCCCCTCGATGACGGCAAGGCATTCCAGTTGCTTGCCTCCGGAGAAACCAAAGGCATATTCCAACTCGAAGGCACTGGCATGCGCCGCTACCTAGAACAACTTAAGCCTAGCAATTTCGCTGACATTGCTGCAATGGTCGCTCTCTATCGTCCCGGACCAATGGAGCAGATAACCACTTTCATAAGAGCCAAGCAAGGACTCACCCCTGTTCACTATCCTCACCCCGCCTTGAAAGAAATCCTGGAGGAAACCTACGGGGTCATTGTGTATCAAGAGCAAGTAATGTTCATCGCCCAAGCTCTAGCTGGTTACAACCTGGGTCAGGCTGACATCTTCCGAAAGGCCATGGGCAAGAAGATACCAAAGGTGATGAAGAAGGAGGAGAAGACCTTCATCGCCGGGGCTAACAAGAAAGGTATACCAACCGAGTTGGCTAAGGAGGTATTTTCGCTAATCGAGCCCTTCGCCGGCTACGCTTTTAATAAGGCTCATAGCGTAAGCTATGCCCTAATTGCCTATCGCTGTGCCTATCTTAAGGCAAACTACACCACTGAATACATGACCGCCTACCTCAACACTTATTGGGATGATATGGACAAGGTTCGCTCAGCGGTAGCTGAATGCCGCCGTCTCGGCATTCAGGTGCTTCCTCCCGATGTCAGCAGAAGCCAGGCCAACTTCGCTATTGAGACCTCACCCTTGCCTCCCTCTCCAGTGAATGGAGCGGGACGGAGTGAGGTAGCGATCCGTTTTGGACTAGCCGCTGTCAAAAATGTCGGCCCATCACCCGTTGGGCATATCTTGGCTGCGCGGAGCCAAGACGGGCCGTTTGAATCCATAGAAGACTTCTGCCGCCGAGTTGATTTGCGTAACGTCAATAAGAAGGTGCTGGAAAGCTTGATCAAAGCCGGCGCCTTTGATTCCTTGAACAACCGTGGAACGCTTCTTAAATCCATTGACAAGATTGTTTCTCTGGGTCAAATGGAACAACGAATGAGGGAGTCAGGGCAAGTCAGCATGCTCGACCTATGGGCTCGAGCGTCTCCTGCATTTGTTCTCGACCAGGAGATAAAACAAGATGAAGATGTATCCATCAAGCAGAAATTGGATTGGGAACGCGAATTACTGGGCGTTTGCTTCTCCTCTTCACCCCTTGACTCCCTGACTTCTGAGCTATCTTCAATGGTTACCGCTTCCTGTGGTGAAATCACCACGGACATGGCCAATGAGACGGTAGTGACCGCCGGGACGGTGGCCTCAGTACGCCACGCTTACACTCGAGACGGCCGCCCCTTTACCATCGCCACCGTCGAGGACCTGAACGGCAATATAGAAGTCACGGTGTGGCCAAGGGTCCATGAGAACACCAAAGAACTATGGCAAGAGGGCAACATTGTCGTGGTCAAAGGGGCAGTGAAGGTAAGGAATGGAAGGACGCAACTGAGTTGCCAGCAGGCACGGCTTTATCGGCGGACCGAGGCAGCCTCTTCCAGCGCAGCCAGCCAAGCCCCTGAGCAGAGCGAAGCGGCAGCCCAGCAATCCCTCACGCCAAACCAACGCCGCCTCACTATAAGCATCAAGCAAACAGAGCAAGTAGAAAAAGATGTTGAACGCCTCCGCCAGGTCATTGACACCCTGAAGAACTATCCTGGACAGGACACGGTTTCCCTTGTTATTAATACTGGAGAAGAAATGACTAACATGGAAATACCTAAACTAACCATAAACTACTGCCCTGACCTGGCCGCCGAACTGAACATACTATTAGGAGAAGGCAACTTGAGGCTGGAGCAACAGCTCATTTAGCTTTGGCCTCTATTTCCAACAAGCGCCGTTTCCAGTCTTGGCCACCGCTAAATCCGCCAAGACTGCCATCACTACGAATCACCCTATGACAAGGAATTATGATAGGCAATGGGTTTCTGGCTAAAGCTTGCCCCACAGCCCTAGCAGCCTTAGGCATGCCCAGTTTTTCAGCGACCCAGGCATAACTCCTCGTTTCACCATAAGAAATAGACCGTTCCACCTCCCACACCCTCCTCTGGAAAGGACTAGCCCCAGATAAATCTAGCTTGTCACCAAAACTGACTACCTCGCCACCTAAGTAGTCCTTCATCCTGTCTGGCAAATCACCAAAGTTGTCATTGCGAGCGAAGCGTGGCAATCTCCGCCGTTTCAAGGCAGGCTCGCAAAGAAGATGCAGCGCTTGTTCCTGCGATGGCTGAGGCAAGACAAGCCTGCTAAGTCCTTTCGGCGAAGCCACAACTCCCATCCATCCCAGCGGGGTATCGAAGACAAGGTAACCCAGGTTCATCTTTTACCAGTCCCTTCACTGGCGAACAACTGCAGCAAAAGGCTGCCCTTGTTTTCAGGCAGCACCTCTGCCACCTCAGAACTACTCCATCTCTGGCTCAATTAAGCCATAATCGCCGTCTTTGCGGCGGTATAGCAGATTGAGGTCGCCCGTCTCAGCATTGGTAAAAAGGAAGAAGTCATGCCCCAGAAGCTCCATCTGGTTTACGGCCTCGCCCATGGACATTGGTTTGACCAAGAAATGCTTGCTCTTTACCACCTTCGGTATTTCAACCTCCTCTGCCTTTTCCATTGCTCCCTGGCGAGCCAGCGAGACACCTCTGCCCTTGTCGTACAACTTGCCTTTGTATCGCTCAATGCGACTGGTTAGCGCATCCATTACCTTATCAATAGCGGTGCGAATATCTTCAGCCTTTTCTTGGGCTCTGATTAGAACTCCTTTGCTATCAAGGGTAACCTGAGCGCTGAATCGTTGCTCCGGCAGTCTTGCACCCTCACGTGAAATCTCCAGCTTGCCTTCGCTGATGGAGGGGAGATAACGGTCTAGCTTGCCTACCCTTTTCCTGGCATATCTCTCCGTTGCTTCGGAAAGCACTACATTATCCTTAGGGACAATCTGGAGTTTCATATCTTCCTCCTTCTTCTAGATTTCTCTAGCCAAGGTCAAGCCCCACACCGAGGCAGCACCTCCACTTTTGAGCGCTGAGGCACACGACTCCAACGTGGCTCCAGAAGTGCATACGTCGTCAATAAGGATAATCTGTTTGCCACTTACCTTTTCGTCGCAACACATAAAGGCATCGGTCACATTTCTTCGCCTCTCTCCAACATTAGATGCCTTTACCTGCGGTCGCGCCTCTTTAACGCGAACAAGGCAGTCTTGGATGACCGGCAAGCTTACCAACCCACCTAGCTCCTCGGCGAGCAGGCTTGATTGATTGTATCCTCGCTCTCTCAGCCGTCTTGGGTGCAGAGGCACTGCAACAATAGCTTCGCCCGGCAGGGGATTCGACTGTAGATAATCCGCCAACAACTCGGCCAGGCAAGGCGAAATGGCTGTTAAGTTATGGTACTTCAACTGATGAATCGCTTGCCGTATCACCCCATCGAAACGAAATGCTGAACGAATACCATCAATTTGCGTTTGTGATTCTCTGCAGTTTGGGCACACAATGCCACTAGCCTGGGGCCTGCCGCACTTAGGGCAAAACGGCGGCAATAAGCTTGGCAGATGTCTAGCGCAGTCAGCACAGACAAACCTCCCCTGCCTCCCACAGGCGACACAGCGCCGCGGAAACAAAGAATCAACTGCCAATTGAACCAGCTGACTTAAATGAGGCAAACCTATTTATTGGCGTGCGACTTTTCAGCGGGTGCGAGCGCGAAGCTCACCACTGAGAATTGGCTCATCCAGGTATACCTCACCATTCCTGATTTTGATGTTGTAGCCGCAGTCAGGATTGGTGCATACCCAAGCTTTGTAGTGAATCGGGGCCCCCTGGCTACCAAAATCCGACAGGGGCACCAAGTCTCCTTTACCACACTTTTGACATTTGGGGAACGAGTTGTTGTCCAAAGTTCCACCTCCCAATCCGAAATGATTGTTAATCATACACTAAAAATAATTTGTTGGCAAGAGAATTTGGGCTGAATCTTAACAAATTCAAATTCCTCTAAGCCTCTAGTTCCACCACCGATAAGCGAGTATAGATGGCGCCGCCCCACGTTAACTGGCTTCTCATAAGACTAACAGCCTTGGCCTCAATGGGATAGCTAGCTTCAAAACTGGCCGACATCACTAGTTCACCTAAGCTCTTTCTCTCCCTAGGCGATGCTCCTTGCCTGACACGAGCCAAAGTCAGATGTGCCGTGAAGGGACGTTCCTCTCTAGTAAAGCCAAGAGATGCCAGCGCAGAATCAATGTTTCGCTGCAATTGCAATAGCGTATCTACTTGTCCACCAACACCAACCCAGAGGACACGTGGTTGTCTTACATTAGGGAAAGCCCCCAGCCCAGAGATTTCCAACTGAAACGGAGAAATCCCTTGAGCAGCTCCCTCTATGGCCTTGGTTACTTCAGCCACCTGTTTAAAAGGAATATTACCCAAGAATTTTAAAGTCAAATGAATGCCTTCAGGGTCTACCCACTTGACAAAGCTATGCTCGGTTCTTTCCAGCTCACTTCTCAGCCTAGCTAGCCCACTCTTAACTTTTTCAGGCAACTCAATGGCAATAAAAGACCGAATTTGCTCAGTATTTCCTGGCATCTTCACTCCTTTTAACTTTGGATAGCAACTTCTGGGCATTGCCAGCCAAAATTTTATTTTCATCTTCTTTAGGAAGCTCCAGAGATCTGATTAGGTTGATTATTCGCTTTTGGGAAACAAGAGGATAATCACTGCCGAAAAGGATTTTGCCGCTGCCAATAATCTCGCTCACCTGCTTGAAAATTCGAGGCTGGTATAGAAAAGCGGTCGCCGCAGTGTCAAACCAGACGTTGCTCAAGGCCTTGGTCACCTCAGGCATCAAGGCATAGAAAGGCAAGCCGCCGCCCCAGTGGGCACAGACCAGCTTCAAATCAGGAAAACTGAGTACGAAAGAATAGAGAATATCAGGAGTGATGCCGCCTTTGCCGATATACTGATGTCCCACTGGCTCAGAGGAGTGGGTCAAAAAAATCAGGTCATGCTTTGCCGCTACATCAACCAGAGGCTTCATCATCGTCTCGTCGGCGAGATTGAATCCCTGCACGTCAGACCTCATTTCCCCCATTCCGCTGGCGCCGGCCTTGGCACAGCGCTCTAGCTCAGCTACGGCAGCCTCTCCAGCCCTGGGTTGAACGCTGCAGAAGCCAATAAGTCGGTCAGGATAGCGTGATATTGAATCCAGGATATAATCGTTAGTTTCCACACAAAGGTCATGGCTCAGCCAGCCCAGGTTAAGAACCACTGATAAACTGACTCCGGCTTCATCCATACTGGCAACTAGCTCTTCAGCAGTTGCCAGTTTGGCTTCCGGCTGTGAATAAAGTAATGAGAAACATGGGTCGCGCTTGATGTATTCATCACGCCTTTCTCTTACCCAAGGGGAAAATATATGAGTGTGAAAATCTACAATCACCCGCCCATTATACCCAAATTGGTTTGCTGCCTCAATTGAAATCCTGAGAGTATTCATGGCCGGCGCAGTAGACATAGGGCTGTTGCTGGTTTACAATTCAAGTCACAACTCATGTCACATCAGGCTAAAGCATCGTCTGAGACTGCCCCAGCGGCTAACGTATTTAGTTTGTCTACCGCGGAACTCAGGGAAATGGCCAAAAGGCTGCGTCGCCACGTTATCACCATGATAGCCACAGCGGGTAGCGGGCATCCAGGCGGTTCTCTATCAGCAGCCGATATCATCACCGCTCTGTACTTCAAAGTTATGCGTCACGATCCCAAAAACCCGCAGTGGCAGAGCCGCGACCGATTCATATTGAGTAAAGGACATGCCGCCCCAATTCTATACGCTGCTCTAGCCGAAAGTGGCTACTTCCCTGTAGAAGAATTGGCGACTCTAAGAAGGCTAGACAGCCGCCTTCAGGGACATACTGACAGAAACCTTACCCCCGGTGTGGAGATGTCGGCCGGCTCCCTGGGCATGGGCTTATCCTTTGGTATTGGCCTGGCCTTAGGTGCCAGACTTAATCGCCGCGATTATCACACCTACGTCCTTGTCAGCGACGGAGAGTGCGATGAAGGGCAAACCTGGGAGGCAGCCCTGTCGGCTGCCCATTTCAGCTTGGATAACCTCACAGCCATTGTTGACTATAATAAGATGCAGCTCACTAGCTGGACTGGAGACATCATGAATCTTGAACCGTTTAGTCAGAAATGGCAGGCTTTTGGCTGGCATACCATTGGTATTGATGGCCATGACTTCGATCAAATCCTAGCTGCTCTCCAGGAAGCCCAAAACACAAAAAATAGGCCGGCTGTCATCATTGCTCATACAGTCAAAGGTAAAGGCGTTAGCTTCATGGAAAACAATGTAAAATTTCATGGCAAGGCACCTACCGCAGAAGAGGCTGAACGGGCGCTAAAGGAGCTGGACTGAGAATGACAGTAGAAGCCTCCACCCGCGAAACTTACGGCAGGACTCTAGTGGAGCTAGGCAAACAAAACCCCAATGTCATTGTCATGGACGCCGATCTATCACCCTCAACTATGACCCGCTTCTTTGCCGAGGAGTTTCCCGACCGTTTCTTCGACTGCGGGTTAGAGGAGCAGAATATGATAGGCATAGCTGCTGGCTTAGCCGCCTCAGGCAAAACTGTTTTTGCCAGCACGTTCGCTGTTTTTGCCTCATGCCGCTGTTTTGACCAGTTGAGGATGTGCCTTTCTCAGCCAAGAGCGAATGTCAAGATTGTGGCCACACACGGCGGCATCACCGTCGGTGAGGATGGCACCTCTCACCATGCCATTGAGGACTTCGCCTTGTATTGTGCCCTCCCTGGCTTTACCGTGATTGTGCCCGCTGATGCCATGGAGACTGGCGAGGCAGTAAAAGCGGCTGCAAATACCAACGGCCCTTTCTATATCAGGCTAAGCCGACCCAAAACGCCGCTTCTCTACTCTGAACACTACCAGTTCACCCCGGGCAAGGCTGTAACCATGAGACAGGGCACGGATGCCACCATCATAGCTATCGGCATTATGGTAGCCAAGGCTTTGGAGGCATCAGATATGCTGGCCAGACAAGAGATAGATTGCCGAGTAATCAACATGCATACTCTCAAACCCCTCGATGATGAGGTAATCCTGGAAGCAGCGTCAGAAACAGGAGCCATCGTTGTCGCTGAGGAACACTTGGCCCAGGGTGGCTTAGGCAGCCGGGTTGCTCAAGTGGTGGCCAAAGAAAAGCCGGTGCCTATGTCCTTTGTCAACCTTGGTGACGCGTATGCCCTGTCAGGCAAACCTGACGAGCTGCTTCAAAGATATTGCCTCACTGGCAAAGATATTACAGAGGCGGTGAGAGCCGTAGTCAAGAGGAAATAGCAGCTGAAAAGCATACCATCACGTTTCAGTATCCGCTGAATTTCCCGAAATAGTGCATGGAATCGTCGTCAAACGCCGTTGTGACTTCCAGAAAAGGTCTGTGAACTTATAGCACCCTATACAAGTCCCATGAACAGCATCGGGTTGTGGCTTAAGTCTCTTCTCATTCATCACCACCTACCTCACCTTTTCCTACCTCGCGATCGTGCGGAATACGTATAGACGCGAAATTCAGCCAAGAGAAAGGCTCTTAGACGAATCCCAGCACCGCCTTCGCCGGGTTTGAACAACTTCACATCCTGTGGGGTTCTTTCGGTTCATAGAATGAAGGCAATCGCAGAAAACCTGTTAACACTCAAGCTTTCAAGGCAGTCTGGCATCTATTGCTCGTCACCAAAAACACAAACACGATTCCTGCCAGACTCTTTGGCCCGGTAGAGCGCTGAATCAGCGGCCTCTATTAGCCCATCACTACCCTCTGCATCTGAAGGAAAGCCAGCAACCCCGATGCTGATAGTGACTTTCTTATTAGGTTGACTCTCCTTTTCCCCTTCAAATTGTTCCCGGGCAACTGTCTGCCGCAACCTCTTGGCAACGTGTGATGCCCTCTCCTTGTCAGTGTCTGGAAGCAGAATAGCGAATTCTTCCCCACCATAACGATAGGCTCTGTCGAGTGGCCGCATATTGGATACCAGCATATTTGATATTCTCTTGAGTAGTACATCACCCTTCGGGTGCCCGTAGAAATCGTTATACTTCTTGAACCAATCTATGTCTGCCATCAAAAAGCACAAAGGCTTTCCGTACTGTTTGGCGTTGGCAATATCGGCCACAATGTCCACATCGAATTTCCTGCGGTTGAAACAACCTGTCAGCTCATCCCTTATAGAGATATCCCAAACTTGAGAATATAGAAAAGACCGCTCGATGGCTATAGATACCTCCTTGGCAAGTAGCTCGGTAAGTTCCATGTCTTCTTCATCAAAGGCATTTTTCTTCAAGGAATCCAAATGAATAATTCCTCTAACCTCGCCATTTACTACAATAGGGGTGCAAATCAAAGAATTCATGGAACATCTGGAACGAACGCAACTGGCAGCAGGACTGTTCACAATGTCACCAGTAAAGATACCCCGTTTCGTATCTACTATGTGTTTTGTCGCCTTCATGTCCACATCGAATCCCACCTCTGCAAATGTTTTCGAAAAACCTCCTTCAGCCAGGATTCTGACCTTATCCCCTTCGATCAGTAGGATTGCGCATCCATCACAACTCACTATACCCATGAGCTCTCTCACCAATATGCGGGAAATCTCTTCCAGTCTCAAATTTGAACCAATGCTATGATGTATCCTCGCGATTGCTGTCAACCTCCTCAGCTCTTTTTCTGTTGCTCTATCTTCCATCTCCGACTCCTACCAAACATTATTACCAGAATGACACAATCTCTGGCTTTCCCAAATGCGCCGACTACCATCACAGCCTAATCATACACGTAGCCCACGCAAACTGGTAAGGATCACGCCTCACCTTCCCAGACCAATTACCCCACATTACTCTTCTGATAGAACGATATGGGTCGTTCAATGAAAACTGCACACTGTTCCTGGTCACTAGGCATCCTGCTCCAAGTAGTCCATGAGTTCCCCAAAGCTTGGAGGAAATTGGGCCTTAAAGGTGAGAAAGGAAAGCGTCGGATATCTCATCCCAGCCTTGTGAGTCCGTTCGAGTCCCTCAATCAATGCCCCCACTTTGCTCATAGGTACAGCAAAAGAAATCTCGTCGTCTTGCGTTTGGGCAATTGCTCGGTCACCACCACCAGCTACAGTGAACTGGCACTGGTCAGTCAGAATCGTCTTGGTAATCTGTTCACCACAAGCAATACCACCCGTACTGCTGGAAACAATGGCTTCGCCAGTCGCATATACCGTGGCTTGTATTAATCTGGCTATCTGGGCCGGATTACCATGGATTATGATGACCTGAGGTTCGAAACTAGCTCGATGAAGAGGTGCTGCAACTAGATGAGTATATTTTCCCGGCTCAAGCCGGGGTAGACTTCGAGCCATTTTGGCTCTGGCATTCTGGTCTTTGACCCAGAAGGGAACATTAAAGCTGCCGTCAAGAAATCTGGATCTGGCTGGCAGAAAACCTAGTGTCAGTGCGCCAAGCGGGCAAAGCATATCGTCCTTGCCCATTGCCATTACCCAGCCATAACGGCGAGCCAAAGCTATACCTTGGCACACCGGCATCGGCGTTCCCAAATCTTGCTTTGGCCTCCTGGCTTTCTCCGGAATCTCATCCACTGAAGTGACCATTTTGATGGCTACTGGAAAGCTCCCTGGACGAATGTATGTGTTTAACGCTTGCTCAATCTCTTGTAGCTCCAATTTCAGAGCACCTCCTTTCCCTTGCCTGATTTTATCACAACAGCGACAAGAAAGAGGGGTTTTGCTTTGAGCGAAACCTCAAATCAGGCCCAGAGGCGTTAGACAAGCCTTGGCCATGTTGCAAATTCTGTCGAAGGAGCATTCCAAGCCAGAGGTTTGGTGGTGTTCAAATTTGATAATCTCCTTAGTATCCATCATTTTTTGGATATCGGTATATTAATAAGTTGACGGAAGCCGACGCTATGGGGAGTAAGAGCATAGCTTCTACCGGGATTAGGCAGGCCAACGACTAGCTTCCTCACCACCTGCCTTATTTCGTGATATATTATGGACTAAAAGAACGGACCTTCTGCTACTGTCAGGAGAAAAGATGAGAGAATACAACTATTGTCCGCTATGTGCAACACCCCTTCAAACAGGGATGATTGAAGGAAGAAAAAGGAAATATTGTTCTGAATGTGATTTCATTGACTACAAAAACCCCTTGCCAGTAGCATTGGCAGTGGCAGTGAAAAACAAGACGTTCTTATTGATCAAAAGAGGAATAGCACCTAAGAAGGGTATGTGGGCTTCTCCTTCAGGTTTTATCGAGGTTGGAGAAACTCCAGAAGAAGGCTGCTTGAGAGAGTTAAAGGAAGAAACTGGAGTATCTGGTGAAATAGTAAAGCTAATCGGGGTAGCCAGACGAGAAGACAGAGAGATTTATGGAGATATGTTGATAGTGAGATATCTGGTCAAGGTAACAGGTGGGAAATTGACTCCTGGGGGTGAAGTACAGGACGTCAAATTCTTCGATATCCCTCAATTGCCTGACTATTATGTCAAGCTCTTTAGGGATGTAATCGGGCAGATTCAGAATGAGCAAGTATAAGGCGGAAAAGTATTAGTAAACTTCGCTGCTATCAAACAGGCACTGGGTGTTCAAATTTGATAACATCAATGGAAAGATGTTTGAGCGGCTTCATTCTTCCTTTTGCCAGCTTTTCCATATCCTTGTAGACTTCAGCATCAAAATACTTCTCACCACACTGTCGACAAACCCTCGCAGGAACATCTTCAATGACTATCAAATTCTCTCCCCATCTGAAATCTACATTAACCTTTTCCTGGGCTACTTTCCCTTTGCAAAAAAAACATTTATCAGCCATTTAACTATCTCCTCGTCTGCCAATCGGATTCCCATTCCTCAAGGCTAGGCTCGTATGCTGTAGTAATAAGCAACTCTTGCTCCGTTATGCCACACACTATATGCAATGGTCTATCTCTCTGAGTATAACCCAATATCAGGCAGCTCGGGCCTCGGGGATCAGTGGGATAGTCCTCTATTATCTCGCCACTAAGTATCGCCTCCTCTAACTCAGCTATTTCGATTTTCCTTTCTCTGAGCTTTTCTGTATGGGTAAAGGAGATTCTATACCTGCCATACTTGACCTTTTCCTTAATATCGCTAATGTCCATCATTTTGGGATATATCAGAGTTTAACAGAAGCCAAGGTCGCGAGTTTGGGGTACCTCGTCTCACGACTCAAGGAAAGATTCCAATTCTTTCGATAGATCGTCCCAACTTATAGCATTGGGCATCAGAGTGCTGACCCGTAGGTTACTTTGTTTTCCCCTTTCTACGCCGCCCATTGCCGAATTCTTTGCCTCGTTATTGTTGAAGATAACAAATCTCTTTGACCCTATAGGTTTAGTACCATCCACGAGTATCCATCCGATAAATTGGTCGGCTAGATTTAACTGAGAGTCCTCTAGTAGGAGTAAATCAACTTCGGTTCCTTCCCCCTTGCTGTTGCCAAAACCTACACCTCTCGGGCGCGATCCAGTATATGCTTTGAGTTCCAAAAATCGAATACCAGGGCGGTCATGCTGGTGTATGAAGAATGCAATGTCTAAACCGAATCTAGACAGCATAGCGCATTCAACTAGAGAATGGCTAGACTTTTTCTGTTCTAATATTTTCTTCGCCTCCTCAATAATTGCCTCCTGGAGTGAGTCTTCTAGCCTAGAGCCTTGGACTATTTTTGGTTCTTGCCTATATGTCATTTTTATTTTATCTCCACACTTATTGGACCATTTTATCTAATTTATCTAAGCTCGAACTTTGTGTTGATTTAGCATCTCCAAAAGCTCAGCTTCACTGAGCGTTTTTATCCCGAGTCTTCGAGCCTTAGCTGCTTTGGAGCCAGGGTCGGTGCCGACTACCAAGTAAGATGTCGTCTTGGTGACATCAGAGCCTGCCTTGCCACCCAAGGCTCTTATCTTGGCTTCTGCATCCTCGCGGCCGAAAGATTCCAATTTCCCTGTCAAAACAAATTCCAATCCGGCTAAAGGCAGCTCTTCAGGCCTAGCCTGTTCGACTTTCTCCTTTTCCAGCTTCACTCCAGCCTTCCTTAGCTTCTTAATAACGTCCTTGTTCCCTTCCTGCCTGAAGAAGGCAACAATGCTATCGGCTATCTTGGGCCCAATTGATGGGAGGGATAAAAGGTCTTCTTGGCTAGCTTTGGCTATGTCATCTATGCTGGCAAAGTTTTCTGCCAATAGCTCGGCATATTCTTCGCCAACATGGAGAATTCCCAAGGCGAAAATAACCCGGGCTAAAGACCTGCTCTTGCTTCCTTCGATAGAATTAAGCACATTGGAGACGCTTTTATCAGCCATCCTTTCCAAACCTAGCAATTGTTCTCCGGTAAGATAGTATAAATCGGCGACATCCTTGACTAGTCCAGCTTCAAATAGGGCCTGGCATAGTTTTTCACCTACACCATCAATATCCATAGCTCCACGGCTGACGAAGTGCTTAACTTGCTCCAGAGCTTGGGAGGGGCAGGCAGCGTTGGTACACTTATGCATAGCTTCGTCTTCGGGCTTTATTACTTCGGCACCGCAAACCGGGCAGCGGCCGGGCATATAGAAAATCTTCTCTTCTCCAGTGCGGCGACTGACTATAGGGCCAACAATCTCAGGTATGACTTCACCAGCTCGCTGCACGGTGACCCAATCACCAATACGAATATCTTTGCGGTGAATATCTTCCTCATTATGCAGTGCTGCCTGGCTGATGACCACACCACCTACCCGAACTGGCTCCAAAATAGCATAAGGGTTGAGGCTTCCTGTCCTTCCCACGTTTACGCCAATATCAATAAGCCGCGTCGTGCCCTGAATAGCCGGGAACTTATAGGCAATAGCCCACCTTGGCTCGTGAGCCACAGTTCCTAGCTCTCGCTGAAAGGCGATCGGGTTGACCTTCACCACCATGCCATCAGCCTCGTAGGGCCAGCCTTCACGGCCTTCTACCCAGCTTTGATGGTGTCTCTCTGCCTCCTCAATCGTATGGCATAAAGCAATTTTTGGATTTACCTTGAAGCCCAGGGATTTAAGCCATTGCATGATTTCCCAATGGGTGTCAGGCACTGCTTTACCTTCCACTGGACCTAAGCCATAGATGAATATGTCCAGGGGGCGGTTCGCAGTAACACTGGAATCTAGCTGCCTTACTGAGCCGGCAGCAGCATTTCTGGGATTGGCAAAAAGAGGCAAGCCTTCTTTGGACCTCCCCTCATTAAGTTTCCTAAAGCCTTCCTTGGGGAGGTAGACCTCGCCTCTGACCTCAAACCTGGGAGGCGCTTCTTTGGGCACAGAGAGGGGAATGCTTCTAATGGTTCTCAAGTTCTGGGTAATATTCTCACCTCGGTAGCCGTCTCCCCTAGTTGCTCCGGTGACAAGCAAGCCATCAACATAGGTCAAAGCCACCGCCAGACCATCAATCTTGGGCTCACAAACAAGAGCGAAGCTACGCCCTTCCAGCATATTGGTAGCCCGCCTATGCCAGGCGGCCAGCTCTTCATAGGAAAAAGCATTGGCCAAGCTCAACAAAGGCTCAGGATGCTCCACAACTCCAAAGGCTTCTACCGGAGGGGCACCAATCCTTTGTGTTGGTGAATCAGGGGTTATAAGTTCAGGATGCTGGGCTTCAAGTTGCTTAAGCTCCCGCATCAGTTCATCATATTCGGCGTCGCTGATTTCGGGGCTATCCAGCACATAATAACGATAATTATGATGATTAATTGCCGCCCGCAGCTCTTCTATCCTCTGCTTTACTTTATTTATGTCCTCCATAAAGCTAGCTCCTAGCTATAATTATACCACGCTGAAGCCCCAAACCATTAAACCCACGATATTTGATATAATAAGAGGAGAAGGACAAGATCATGGGTGACATAAAATACAAGCCAATCGGAGTTATTCATTCGCCGTTCAAAGAACCCAAAGGTACACCCATACAGCCGGCAGGTGCTGGAGGGCTCGCTGGAACGGTCGAGGTATTCCCTAAATATGCTGAAGGCTTAAAAGATGTTGAAGGCTTTTCTCACCTCATTCTGCTATACCACTTCCATTTGTCCAAACCATCGCCCTTGAAGGTGAAGCCGTATATGGACAACGAAATGCATGGCGTCTTCGCCATGCGAGGCCCAAGCAGACCAAACCCGATCGGAATTTCAATAGTGCGCCTCATCAGGGTTCAACAGAACACGCTCTACGTTCAAGATGTGGACATCGTGGACGGGACTCCCCTTTTGGATATCAAACCCTATGTACCGAAATTCGACATAAGAGAGGCAAAGAGAGTGGGATGGCTTGAGGAAAACGTGCACAAACTTCAAACGGCAAAAGACAATGGGAGGTTCACGATACAATAGGCAATGCCAACCTTACTTCAAAGGAGGATACGAACATGCCAGTGAAACCAATCGTAATCAGGTTCTTTGCCCCTGTCATTGATATTACCGTCAATGCCCTGATGAACACCATAGACCAGAAGATGAAGCAAGGGATGATGGATTTCACTCTGCTTATCTCTTCACCCGGCGGCTCTGTTATTCATGGTTTGAGTGCCTATAATTATCTCAAGGGCTTGCCAGCGACGATAACCACACACAATTTTGGCAGCGTGGACTCAATAGGCATTGTGTTGTATTGTGCTGGTTCAAAAAGGCTGTCGGTGCCCCAGGCAAGATTCTTACTTCACGGGGTCAATGCCCAGTTTGGTCAGAAGCAGAACCTGGAAGAGAAGCAGCTAGAGGAAAGGTTAAAGGGGTTAAGAATTGATATTGAGAACATCGCCAAGGTGATTGCAGCAAACACAGGGAAGCGCGTCAAGGATGTGACCAATGCCATGCTGGAAAGGACAACCTTGAATCCAGAGGACGCGCAATCTTGGGGACTGGTTCATGAAATCAAGTCACAGCTATTTGAAGCGGGCAGCGAAGTAATCTCCATACAATTTCAGCAACAACCGCAAAAACCCCAATAACATTATTAACTAGATGTGGCGCTCACAAGGAGGTACGGATGTCGAAGTATATTTCCAAAGGACTGACCGCTATTCTCATAGTCACATTAGTGATGATATTTACCACGGTGCCGGTTCTAGCATTTGATGCACGCAGCGGACAGACCATCGCTGTCGCTAGCGGAGAGGTAGTGGATAGCGACCTATATGTAGCTGCCAACAGCATTATCATTGATGGCACCATTAACGGCGACCTCTGGGCTGCTGGTAACAGCATCACCGTCAATGGCGTAGTCAACGGCAGCGTTATGGCTGTCGGCAGGACAGTTAACATCAATGGTGATGTGGGCCATGCTGTGCGAGCAGGAGGTGAAACTATCATCGTTAACGGCGATGTTAGCGGCGATGTAATCGTTGGTTGTAGCCAAGCGCATATAGCCAGCACAGCTAAAATTGGTGGTGACCTGCTTTTTGGTGCTGGAAATGCCCGCATTGCTGGACTTATTGAGGGTAACGCCAAGGGTAATGGAGGAGAAGTCGCCATCAGCAACGAAGTAGAAGGAAACATTGATGTTGAGGTAGAGAGCCTGACAATATTGCCTACAGCAAATATTAAAGGCAACCTGACCTACACCAGTGAGCAAGAAGCCAATATTCAGACCGGTGCCCAAGTCGGCGGTGCGACTACCCATAAGCTGCCCGAAGTGAAGGAAAAGCAAGCCAAAACTTTCCCCTTCGCCCTTTTCTCTGGCATAGGGGGCAAGGTAACAGGCTTCTTAATGGCTCTAATAGCGGGGCTGGTTATCATTCTCCTTGCTCCAAGACGGCTGACATCTATTGCCGAAGCTATACGAAGTAGACCTGGGCCAAGTGTAGGTTGGGGAGCTCTTATCCTGTTCGCTACTCCTATTGCTGCCATAATAGTGTGCATTACAATTGTCGGTATACCTGTGGGACTAATCGCTTTGGCTCTCTGGGGGATAGCCATTTATCTCGCCCAAATCCCTGTGGGCTTATTTATCGGGCGCTGGATTCTCAGCCATTTCAGGGAGGTAAAAGGCAAAGCCATCATGGTTGGAGCCCTAGCTTTGGGTCTCGTTATTCTCAGGCTCTTAAGGCTAATCCCACACTTAGGCTTCTTCATTGCGCTGGCTGTTATTCTCTTTGGCCTAGGAGCAGTAGTGGTTTCAGAAAGGAGGCGGCGAGTTGAGGCAAGAGAGGTGGCTTCAACTTAGCCACAAACGCTGAAAGAAGTAAAAGCGAAAAGGGGCACAGAAATGATCCACGGCCTGTTCCCTTCAGACTTCGGTGCCATATTAACGGTCATAAATGACGCCGCCCAAGCTTACAAAGGCGTAATACCAGATGACAGATGGAAGGAGC
>Ga0209121_10002461_pt1 | contig 18831 bp, 19 predicted proteins | sample Cruoilmetagenom3_FD_187292 | JGI IMG/M metagenome (GOLD analysis project Ga0209121, IMG submission 187292) | Oil polluted marine microbial communities from Coal Oil Point, Santa Barbara, California, USA - Sample 3 (SPAdes) (version 2) | ecosystem: Environmental > Aquatic > Marine > Oil seeps ...
AGTATAGGCGGTCTCTGACCCGGAGCGTCGAAAATCAGGTTCAAACCGAACTCCCCGAGCATTCTGGCAAGTTAAGGCGCGGGTTTACCCGAACGCCGCTTTTTTCGTGCCTGAATCAGCCGGTTTTACGTCGGATATGTCTCGTCCAGCGCATAGCCGGACGACCGGACGGTACGGATCGGGTCGGCGTCGCCGGTTTTGTTCAACGCCTTGCGCAAACGCCCGATATGCACGTCAACCGTCCGCGCTTCGACGTAGATATCCTGCCCCCAAACGCGATCGAGCAACTGTTCGCGGCTGTACACACGGCCCGGGCGCTTGATCAGCGTTTCCAGAAGGCGAAACTCGGTCGGGCCAAGCGTTACCGTCCGGTCCGCGCGCGTCACCCGCATGGTCTCGCGGTCAAGGCTGATATCTCCAAAACTCACTATATTCTCGGATTCAGAAGGGTTGGTCCGCCGTAGAACGGCCTTCACCCGCGCCGTAAGTTCGCGCATCGAAAACGGCTTGGTGACATAGTCGTCAGCGCCCTTTTCAAAGCCGCGTAACTGGTCTTCTTCCTCGCCACGCGCAGTCAGCATAATCACCGGAATCGTTCGCGTTTCCTCGCGGGCGCGCAGCTGGCGGCAAATCTCGATGCCCGACACGTTGGGCAGCATCCAGTCCAGCAAAATGATGTCGGGCTGGATTTCATCAGCCACCATCAGCGCGTCATCACCATCTTCGACCACGGTAACGTCATAGCCTTCGGCCGTCAGGTTATACTTCAGAAGATTGCTGATCGCATCCTCGTCTTCGACAACCAGAACTTTCGCGTTCATCTCCAGATTCCTGTCTTAAACGTCGAGATCAATTCCGGCAGGGTCGCCCTTTGGACGGTCATCGCCCAGCGGCTCGCCCTTGACGACATAATAGATCATTTCGGCAATATGGGTGGTGTGGTCGCCAATACGCTCGAGGTTTTTGGCCACGAACAACAGCTGGCTACCCAGACCGATCATCCGGCTGTCTTCCATCATGTAGGTCACAACTTCGCGGAAAATCGCGTTGTACATATCGTCGATTTCAGCGTCGCGGTTCCAGATATCCACGGCCAGATCCGCGTCGCGTTTAGCGTGCGCATCAAGGATTTCCGATAGGTGACCGCGCGTGGCCTTACCCATCTGAACGATCGAATTGGAGACCTTGATTGGCTTGGCCTCGGCCAGAAAGATAGCGCGGCGGGCGATGTTTTTCGCCAGATCACCGATACGCTCCAACGTCGAGGCGATCTTGATGGCCGCGATCAGCACCCGCAAATCCTGCGCCATTGGCTGACGAAGCGCGATTACATGCGTCGCCATTTCCTCAAGATCAAGCTCCATAGTGTCCAGCACTTTGTCACGCTCGATAACGTGCTCCGCCAATACGGCGTCACGTTTGCGCAAGGCTTTCAGCGCATCCCGCAGCAGTTCTTCGACCACGCCGCCCATCTCGGAAATTTTCGCCTGAATGGCAATCAGATCGTCGTCAAACGACGTAACAATATGGCGTCCTGTTTGCATAAAATCTCTCCTTAGCCGAAACGTCCAGTAATATAATCTTGTGTGCGCTGATCGACCGGATTGGTGAAAATCGTCGAAGTCTCGCCGTATTCTACCATATCTCCGAGGTGAAAGAACGCTGTTCGTTGCGAGACGCGCGCGGCCTGCTGCATCGAGTGGGTGACGATCACCACAGAATAATCATGGCGTAGCTCGTCGATCAGTTCCTCGATTTGCGCGGTGGCAATCGGGTCGAGCGCGGAGGCAGGTTCGTCCATCAGCAGGACTTCCGGCGCCGTAGCAATCGCACGGGCGATACAAAGGCGCTGCTGCTGGCCGCCGGAAAGACTGGTGCCGGGCGCGTCGAGGCGGTCCTTGACTTCTTTCCAGATCGCAGCACGGCGGAGCGACTGCTCAACAACCTCTTCAAGGTCGGTTTTATTGCCGACAAGACCGTGGATGCGCGGGCCGTAAGCCACGTTGTCGAAAATCGATTTCGGGAAAGGGTTCGGCTTCTGGAACACCATGCCAACCCTGGCGCGAAGCTGTACAGGGTCGACCTTTTTGGCGTAGATATCCTCGCCGTCCATCAGAAACTCGCCGGTAATCCGGCAGGAATCGATAGTGTCGTTCATACGGTTCAAACAGCGCAGGAACGTTGACTTGCCGCAACCCGAAGGGCCGATGAATGCGGTCACCGTTTTATCGAGGATATCAACCGAGACATCCTTGATCGCATGGTTGTCGCCGTAAAAAACATCCACGTTCTTGGTGGAGATTTTCACGTCATCGGTCGTCACACCTTTTTCGGTCATTCTCATGTTTGTCATTTTTTCCATACCTACTTTTACCATCCTACCAACGACGCTCGAAGCGTTTGCGGAGGAAGACGGCCAATCCGTTCATCAAAACCAGGAACAGCAGCAACACCAGAATCGCCGCCGAAGTGCGGGCCTCGAAGCCACGCTCGGGGAAATCCGACCAGCGGAAAATCTGTACCGGCAGGGCCGAGGCGCTGTCGGTGATCCCCGTCGGAATATCGACGATAAACGCGACCATACCGATCATTATCAGCGGCGCTGTTTCGCCCAAAGCCTGCGCCATACCAAGGATCGTGCCGGTCAGGATGCCGGGCATCGACAACGGCAACACGTGGTGAAACGCGGTTTGCAACTTGGACGCCCCGAGACCCAGCGCCGCGTCCCTGATCGAGGGTGGCACCGCCTTGATGGCCGCCCGCGAAGCGATGATGATCGTCGGCAGGGTCATAACCGCCAACACCATACCACCCGCCAGTGGCGCAGATCGTGGCACGCCGAACACGCCCAAAAACACCGCCAGTCCCAGCAGACCAAACACAATCGAGGGCACAGCCGCCAGGTTGTTGATGTTCACTTCGATCATATCGTTGATGGCGTTCTTTTTGGCGAACTCTTCCAGATAAATCGCCGCCAGCACTCCGATCGGAAAAGCCAGCGTAATAGTCACCAGCATCGTCCAGAACGAACCGACCGCCGCACCCCAGATACCGGCCAGCTCGGGCTCGCGACTGTCGCCGGAAGTAAAGAAGCGGGTGTTGAAGACAATATGCACCGCGTCTTTGGACCGGAGGTCTTCGATTAGCATCGCCTGCAGATCCGAAACCTTGCGCGACGCTTCGGGCGTCGGTTGCAAATAGACCTGCCAGTCAGCGGCATCTAGTGTCGCGCTTTCGACCTCGCCAATAATCTTGCCGCTTCCGCCTTGAGGCGAAATTTCGGTCAGTTTCAGCCAACCGCTGCTGGTGCGGACCAGAACGGACGGGCTGTTTTTATCGAGCGCCTCGGTGCTACCGCCAAGCGCGGCGCGTTCCTCGAAGTCTACAGCCAATGCGATAAGACGGTCGCGTTCGACCGCACGTTTAACAGCTTCGGCAGAGTTGGCGGCTCCTTCTTCGGACGTCGCGGCGGTCAACGCGCGCTCCTCGAATACTACCCGCCCGTTTTCCTGCAAGGTGGCCTGCTGGCGATTAAAAGCGGCCTTTGCCAGTAGGTCGGCACGAACTTGTGCCATCACAAAGGTGAAATCATCGGCGGACGACGTAATCGTGGCAGTTTTGCCATCGGAATCGATTGTCAGGGCACCGCTATTTTCCTGCTCGGTCAGCTCGCCATAGGACCCTTTGAGGTACAGGTCAGCAATGTCCGATGCCAGAAAACGGAAGTCGACGGTTTCCCCGATAAGCGTCGGGTTTTCCATCACCATTTCGCGCAACTCGAAGGCCGCGCCGCTGCTGATGATGTCATACATCTCGCGTTTGTCGTTGCGCGCGGTGACCGTCGGGAACGTCAGCTTCAGCGTATCCTTAGCGATCCCGCCAAAGTTGGCCTTGCCGATTACAGCAGGGTCATTGGTGCCGTCCGGGTCGATATCAGCAACCTCCAACACCACCGGCATGGAGATATAGCTTTCGGTCAACACAGCCGAGGCTTTGCTAACCACCGACCATAGCAGTGTCACCAGCGCAGCACCTGCCAGCACAACGGCCAGAATACCATACGCCTGAAGACGCCACTGCGCGGCTTTGCGTTTCTTTAGACGCGCGGCCGATTCAGGCGAGCCGTGCATCTTCGAGAGTTCGGTCATGCTAACCATCAGTCGTATGTCTCCCGATATTTGCGAACCATGCGCAGCGCCAGAACGTTGAGGCCCAGCGTGATGCAGAACAAGGTGAATGCAAGTGTAAAGGCCGGCCCAGCCGCGGTCGAAGCTTCGGTGTCGCCAGTGATCAACATGACGATTTGCACGGTAACGGTGGTCACAGCCTCAAGCGGGTTCGCGGTAAGATTTGCCCCTTGCCCTGCCGCCATGACGACGATCATCGTTTCGCCAATCGCGCGGGATACGCCGAGCAAAACCGCCGAGACAATACCAGGCAGCGCAGCGGGCAGAACAACCTGACGCATCGTCTCGGCTTTGGTTGCGCCGAGGCCATAGGAAGCGTCGCGCAGGCTTTGTGGCACGGCGTTGATAACATCGTCTGACAGCGAAGAGATGAACGGGATAATCATAATCCCCATCACAATCCCCGCCGCCAGTGCGGATTCCGATGCAACCGACAGGCCGAAGGACTCGCCGGTGTTGCGAATGAACGGCGCCACCGTGATGGCCGCGAAGAAGCCGTAAACCACTGTCGGAATTCCCGCGAGAATTTCCATCATCGGTTTTGACCACGCCCGCACCTTGTTAGAGGCGAAGTCGGAAAGGTAAATCGCCGCCAGAAGCCCGATCGGCACCGCTACGACCATCGCAATGGCCGTAATCATCAGCGTACCGGCGAACAGCGGGATCGCCCCGACTTTGTTCATATCGAACGCCCCCTCGTGGACGCCTGAAAGCGGACTCCAACGGGTGCCGAACAGGAATTTATCGAAGCGCCAGCCGATGTTGCTGAAGAAGTTCAGCGTCTCGAAAATTAGTGAAAGAACGATACCGATCGTCGTCAAAACCGCCACAGCCGCCGAAGCCCACAGGAAGGTGCGGATCACACGTTCCGCGCGGTTACGTGCCCGCAGGTCTTTGGAGACCTGCCGCAATGTGAACAAGCCGGCGAAAGTCGCTGCCGCCAATGAAATCAGCGCTGTCGCCCACAGGCGAATGTTGTTCGCCGCCGCATATTTCAGCGCCGTCGCCTCGCGTAATGCATCGGTCGTGGAGCTAACCTTGTTCGCCGCGATTGCTTTTACGTCGGAAAGGATCAGTTTGATCTCGATCTGGCGCGCGTCCGGCAAGGCCGCTCGCAAATCCGATAGAAATTTCATGTCTTGAAGGGCATTCCAGCCGATCATCAGAACCATCAGCGACGTTATCCCCGCGATGGCAGTCCACAACAACGAATACGTACCGTGATACGACGGCCGCGAATGCAAGCTGGCGAGCACGCCCTCACTGGACAGAATCGCTTTCGACCGCCCGAGGATGAAAAATCCAATCGCGAGGCCTACAATCAACAGTGCGGTCAAAGCCAGCATTCGGGGTGCTCCGGTTCGGGTGGTCCGCCACCAACTAAGGGTTTTGGCGGCCAAAAGCAAAGTATAAACGTGGAAACGGGGGCACTAAATCGCGCCCCCGTCCTGATTGGTTAAGCGGGGGTTAGTCCCACTCTTTACCGGTCATCAAAGTAAGGTCGTTAACACCGACGGTGTTTGCTTCGAACATCTCGGCAGGCAGCGGAATAAGACCCTTGTCAGTCAGGTAACCCTCGTCGCCAGCCGCAGCTTCGGACGAAAACTCGTTCGCATATTCGTGGATGCCAGGGATAACGCCGATATGTGCAACCTTGATGTAGTAGTAGAGCGAACGCGATACGGAGTAGTCACCGGCAGCAATGTTGTCGAAAGTTGGCTCGATACCGTCAACATCCGCGCCCTTGATTACGTCGGAGTTCTGGTCAAGGAACGAGAAGCCGAAGATGCCCAGAGCGTTCGGGTTGGCTTCCAGCTTCGACACGATCAGATTGTCGTTTTCGCCAGCTTCAACGTATGCGCCGTCTTCGCGGATGGAAACGCCTTCGCAGGCTACCAGATCAGTAGTTTCACAACCTTCGTGCATCACCAGCTCTTCGAAGGCGTCGCGTGTGCCGGACGATGGTGGAGGGCCAAGAACCTCAATCGCGATCGCCGGGAGCGAAGGATCGATTTCGTCCCATGTGGATGGCTTGGGGCCATTATCCGCAAGCGCGATAACCAGCTGCTCGCGTGTCAGCGAGAAAGAAGGGCCGGCGTGTGCGTTTGCAATAACGATGCCGTCATACCCAACAACCGACTCAACGATTTCTGTAACGCCGTTGTCTGCGCACATCCGGAATTCTTTGGCTTTCATGCGACGCGAAGCGTTTGTCATGTCCGGATGCTCGGCACCAACGCCTGCACAGAACAATTTCATGCCGCCGCCGGAACCTGTTGATTCGACAACCGGTGTAGCGAAGTCTGTAGTTTTGCCAAACTGCTCGGCAACTGCTGTCGAGAACGGGAATACGGTGGAAGAACCAACGATGCGGATCTGGTCACGTGCGGTCGCAGCACCAGCTACGAAAGATGCAGCAACTGCAACAGTAATTATGTTTGATAGTTTCACGGGATGTCTCCGGTAACTGAATTTCAAAACCCCAGACACCTTATGTATCCGAGTTGTGCCTGACATACGGCGCTCCAGATGCAGTTTTATTGCATTTTCGTGACAGTTTTATGACAGCGTACAGGAAGATCACTAGGTTATCGAAGAGTAATTTGGAGAACGCCTAGAAAAATATGATTTTTCTATATAAAGCGGGTCTAAAATGAGTTCTGGTAGGAATAAAATGACTGCACAATCGCTCACTCGCCTAATCGCCGGCCTGTTCATTATGCTAACTTTGGGCCTCGCCCACATGGATGGAACGGTTGATATGTCGTCCGTAAGCTGGCTATGGTTTACCGCTTTTGTCGGTGTGAACCTGTTCCAGTCCGGCATCACCAAATGGTGCATGATGACAAACATCCTGAAAAAGCTCGGCGCGGTCTGATCAGGTTTCGGGCAGCCAGACAGTAAATTGGCTGCCCTCGCCTAAGGTCGACTCGATCTGCAACTCGCCAGAGTGACGATTGACAATATGTTTTACGATCGCCAGCCCAAGGCCGGTGCCACCCTTGTTCCGGCTTTGCGTCGCGTTCGCGCGGTAAAACCGTTCGGTCAACCGGTCGAGGTGCTTTGGATCAATACCTGCCCCCTCGTCCGAAATCGTAATTCCCACCATGTCCGGATAACGCAGGTTTTTCGGGGCGGAAAATACCCTGACAGGCTTGCCCCCGCCACTGTATTTCATAGCGTTGTCTATCAGGTTGACCAGCACCTGATTTAACTGATCCCGATCCGCCACAACCTCCGGCCCGTCTTTTGGCAGGTCACATTCCAGCTCCACGTCGTATTTCTTTTCCAACGGTAACAGCGCGGATACCACCTCGAGCACCAGTTCGTTAAGCCCACAGGTATCCTCTGGCTTCAAATGTTCGCGCTGCTCAATCCGGCTAAGCGACATCAGATCGTCAACCAGCCGCTGCATCCGTGTCGCCTGCTTGGCCATGATTTTCAAAAACTCGCCCTGCGCGACAGGGTCGTTCTTGGCATGGCCCTGCATCGTCTCGATATACCCTAGAATCGAGGCCAGCGGCGTGCGCAACTCGTGGCTGGCATTTGCGATAAAGTCGGTGCGCATTTTTTCGCCGCGCCGGTCGTGGGTCCGATCCTCGATCTGAACAATGGCCTGCAAACTGTCACCGAACTCGCTACCGGACGGCAGCAGCGCGATGCGGGATTCGAGAAACCGCACGTCCGACTGCCCCGAGGTAAATGTAACTCTGCTGCTCACGCCCTCGTTTATTGCAGCATTAACCGCATCGACAAAAGCCGGCGCGCGAAACAGGCTGGCGAAATGCTCCCCGATCACCAACGTCGGCAGGATTTCCTTGGCGGCACGGTTCCCGTACACCACTCGCCCGCGACCCGATATCACCAACAGCGGCAGCGGCAATTGCTCCAAAAGTGCGCGGCCAAAGCCGGTCGGTAAGGGTTTGGTGACATCATTAACGGTCTCGACATCTCCGGCTTCAACCGGATCGCGCATTGCTTCTTGCAGAAGGAAAAATACGACGATTATCGTCAGCACCGAGGCGAAAACCACCCAGAACGGCTCGTCCAGAGCGGTCAGAATTGCGGCAATTCCGCCAGCTATAAGGCCCAAAAGAATAAACGGCCAAAAACGTGTTTGCATTCGAGTACCCTTGGTGCGATTCATGGCAGTCCTATCAGGCATGACATGAATCGAGAAGTAGGAATGTGTTTACACATCGCTTATATACATTTCAGATATGATCGTGAGGCGAAATGATCCGCTTTGATTTAAAATGCTCGAACGGGCACAGATTTGATTCCTGGTTTGGATCCGGTGCGGATTTCGACAAGCTGATGGCTGCCGATTTGGTTAATTGTTCGGTTTGCGGCGACACGAAGGTTGAAAAGGCCATCATGGCCCCGCGCGTTGCAAAAGCCGAACGACCGTTAAGCGGCCCAGCCTCCCCGGCCGAGCAGTCCGCAAAAGAATTGCGCAAGCAAATCGAGGATTCTGCTGATAACGTCGGCACTGATTTCGCGGATGAGGCCCGCCGCATCCACGATGGCGACTCGCCCGAACGACCCATATATGGCGAAGCGAAAATCGAAGATGCCAAAGCCCTGATCGACGACGGAATCCCCGTCGCACCACTGCCTTGGGGTAATCGCAAAACCAACTAGGATAGTCAGTCGCGCTAGCTCACGGAGCTTCAACGCGAGCGTTTTGCAGAATTTCAGATGTTGCCGCTGACAGTAGGAAAACGCGCCCTTCGATTAGAAAGGGCACGTATCAGTTTGTCCTAGTCCGCTTCATCCAGAAAATCGGCAACACAGGCAGACCGTATCGGGCGGCTATAATAATAGGCCCGCGATTTCAGCAGGTTTTCGAAAATCTCGACAGGCCGCTCAGACGATATAAATGCACCCGCCGAAACTACGTTTTCCACCGGTGTGCGGATGTTCATCAGGGTTTTATAACCACCAACGATTTCTAGCGACTGGATCACACACTCGTAATCTACCGATTCCGAAGTGCATTTATCACAGGCCCGAACAACGATACTAAGCGGCCCATCAGTTTCGGCAACTCGTGCGATGTTGGCGTTCAAATCAACGAGGTTCGCATCGTCCGGCAGGTTGTAACCTTGCCCGTTAACGATGGTGATAAACTGGTTAATCTCCTTGGAGAAATTCCGCCCAAGCCCCAAAACTCGCGCCAGTCGTTTTACCGCCAGCAGGCCCGAGACCTTATCCGGCGAAGGGTCTTTCAGCAGTCGATTAACCGTCAACGCTTTGTTTTCGCCCGACATATAGGCGGAAACCCAAGTCAGAAAACCGGCGCCCGAAAGGCCGTAATTCTCGGACGGCATCGCGTTAACCTTGTCGAAACGACCGCCGATAAAAGTGTCCCAGACAATATATTCTGCGCCGGCATTTTCGCCGTGCATCTGCATAGCAACAGCATCGCTCATCGGGTCGCGGCTGATACGGTATTTAAAAATCGCTTCGCCAAGGGACGCGAGCGCCGGATCGGAAAGGTTTAGAAGCCAGTTTTTCGAACCTTCGGAAACGTCGGAGCGCAGCAAGTCCTCACGGGCACCATGGTCCAAATCGGTAAGATAATCGGAAAACCCGCCCGGAACCGTATCGCGATCGATCTGCCCCAGCAGCAATTGTGCGGACGTATCGCCCCCGTTTGCCAGTTTGGAAAGCAGTTGCAGGTTGGACACCTCGTCGCCATACAACCAACCGTTTGCGGCGGCAGTGAATGCAGCGCTTTGGGCGAAAACGTTGTTTGACGACAGAAGAAGAACAATCCCTGTCACAATCGCTTTAATCTTCATTCTTTATTGCTCCGCTTCAATTAAACTTACTGGGAAGGCAATACTAGATAAATTGTTTTACTTATTGTGACGAAACTACCGTGTCACGCAACCATACTTCAACGCGACGATTAATACGCCGTCCATTGTCGGAGTCATTGCACGCGAGCGGGGAAATTTCGCCAAAGCCGAGCGCACGGATCGGAAGGTCTTCGACCTCGCCCCCGGGAAGCGCTGCAAGCAGAGCGGCGCGAACTTCGTTCGCACGCTGGTTACTTAGATTGATGTTGCCACCACCTGCGCCGACTGAATCCGTAAACCCGATCAGCAGAAGCTCTTTATTGTCGAAATCGCCGGTCGAAAGCAGTTCGGCGAGCCGCCCGATATCGTCTGCCGCACGCGCATCCAGACGCGAGGAACCTTGCGAGAACCGGAAAGTGATCGACAAACGGTCCGCCGAAATGAGGTTGGCGGTCATGTCACGCAACTGGTTCAAGGTCATCTCGACATCGGTCGGGATAACCGCAGACAAATAACGCAAACCCTGCTCGTCATTGGTCTGGAAAGAGGCGCCCAGATCAACGAAACCGCTATCGGCAATCGCCAGCTGTGCGGGTTCGGTGTTAAGGAAATCGAGGAACCGCTCCAACTGCACCGGCTGTTCGGCGTTTGACGTATATGCATAAAGACGTCGTGTCAGAGGATATTCTTCGGTTTTGATCGTGAATGGAGTCGCCGGAACCTGAATTCCACAAGTGCCACGAATGGCCAAAATCTTGGCGTTACCAGAATTCGCAAGGCTGGCAACACCAATCCCCAATGGATCACCTGCAACGGCGCTGGAAAGATCAGCATCCGTCGCGGCGACTGTTGCGTTGTCGCTGACTGTCCGGCGCGCCGGATTCATGACCAGTTCGTTAAATACCGCACCGGTGCCACTGGTCTCGTCGCGCACATAAAGGTTAATTTTTGCATCGTCGCCGCCAATCTGGTTCCAGTTGGTAACCTGACCCGAGAAAATACGCGCCAAGTCCTGTTGTGCAATCGCACGGATCGGATTGTTCTTCGATGTCAGAATAACCAACCCATCAAGGCCAAAGATCGTCTGCTGCTCAGGCGCCGTCATGTCACCCAATCCCGCGATTTTGAAAATCGCGTTTTCTTCGGTGTTGATGGGGCGCGTCAAAACGGCCAGATCAGCGACACCGTTGAACAGATCGTGCAAACCTTGCAAAGCGCCCGAAGCATTCAATGAAACATCTGCCAAAGCATCACCAAGCTCGTTGGTCAACTGAACCGTAGTCGGGCCATCGGTGCTGAGCGACGTAACTGTATCACCGCCGATTTCCAGACCGAATTCAAACAACAGGTCGGCGAACAAGGAGCCGACTGCGTTGGAGGATCCCGAAATACCAAAATCCGAAACCTCGGTTGCGACCTGCGGGCAAGCGTCACCCTCGCACTCCACCATGAAGGCGTCGATAACCAATTCGCCGACAATTGTTTTGATGGTGTAGTTCTGCCCGTCGAAGTCCACAAACTCGCCGCTGAGCGATGTCCCGCCGTCGAGACTTTTCAGTCGAACAACATCCGCGGTCGCCGTTGTTCCCAACCCAAAGGCGAGTCCCAACGAAACGAATTTCATCAATTGGCGCAACATATATTTCACCCTTAGTCTGTATCAAAACGTTGTTGAGCCCATGAAAGACAACTTCACTCTTCAAAAGTCAATTGCGAATTTACCTTTTGGTATGATTAATCGGCATGCCGGTTTCTGGTCCGATACAGGTGGTAGACAAATACCCTTACTTTTTGCCCGATTTGCCAATACCTTCTGCCTCGACTTTCCATCTCCACGCGCTCGGTGCAACCGACTCCAATATCTGACTAATCGTCGTCATCAATCTTGATTCCACAATACTACACTGTAAAACAACGAAAATGTCGATCTGCGAAACTTTTACTTTATGTGCGATGAAGTGATCATGGCAGGCCTAATTGCTACATACGCAAAACCGGTCTATTCTCGCAGGGATTTCAGACTTTTGGCGCCGGATGTGTCGGTTCTTCGATTTCGTTGCAATATTTTCACCTGTTAGTTTCTCGCACCACTTTAGGAATATCACGCTCGGTAGCCGTCGATTTAGCTGCCTTTATATCCCCGGCCCAAACCTGAAATATGCGACCCAGTCGATTAAAATTATCTCGCACAGCTTCACAACCTATACTTGCTTTCTACATTATCGGTGCAAAAATCGAACCGGGAGTAAATATGCGTCAAAGTCTCGATTGGAAAAACTGCGCCATTCCATTTGCCGAACTCTTCAAAAGCGTCAATGCCGCAACCCCGGGTGCGTTCATGCCTGAATTTTCGGACAACTGTTGCCTTAGGAAAAACATCTTCAGCATTTTATCAACATTTGCCGGATCGCGAAATACTGACAAAGAGCCGTCACCGAACATCTTGTCGTTCTTCTCGCGTAGTATCTTGCGTTGTTTATCGACGTCCATCGAACCGAAACTTTTGGGCAGACCAAAGGACGCTTCGAATATCTGCCTCATCGGGGGGTTACCCATCACCTCGAACCAAGCAGAAGTATCGGCTTTATCAGAATTTGCTAAATCGGCGATTTCACGCACGAACGTCAAGGCAAGCCGCATCGACTGATTTCCCTCGCCGACCGCTACCTCGAACTGATGAGTGTTGAATTGCGTCACAATACGTTCGGCAAACCCGGTCCGTTCCACTTGTGCGCCAAGCAAATTGCCGTAGCCAAACGCCTTGGAAAACTCACGGTAACGACTGTCTACCATTCTATTGGCGAAAGATTTCTCGTCATCGGTTCCCTCGCCAAGAGCCTTCAAAACATAGGCCCGTTTGTCTATATCGTCTTCTAACCCAAACGCGCCCAGAGCCACCTTCAACAGACGACGGTCATTCACCAGATCTTCGGCCGAGGTCGCTTTGTGAACGTTTTGTTTGAAATATTCCAAATCTCTTAGAACTTCTGGCGACTTTTCAAAAGCCGCTTTTTGAGGCTCGATCGTCCGTTCGAGGAATCGCCAACCCGCGTATCCTTGCTGCGAAACGACGGGCTGGAAGCCAATCATGAGGCGCGCTCCATCAATCGTTGCTCGCGCGCCAACAAGCCGCGCATTGCTTTAAGAGCTGGGTAAATGCGGTTGCTTAAGACACTTTGCGTTGCTGCATCCAGCCTCTCGCGGCTGTCGAAGTCGGTAAAAACCTGACTGAGTTGTTCTATTCCACTTAACAATTGATCCCGTCCTTTTACCGGATCCGCCTCGCCTGCCAGTATCATTTGCGCGATATAGCAGACGCGTTTCACCGGCGTATTCACTTGCTCGGGGTGAATGGCGTCACGTAGACGCAAGACGTTGGCATTTGAAGTCAGGACATTGAGCCGAGCGCGCCGGTCGCCGTTTTCGACGACAACACCGTTAATCAGGATCCTTTCGGCAGGTCGGAGCTTCAAGACAAGACCGGTCATGACGGCACCGCCGCGCCCGCGCGCAATCCGCGCATAATTGCAGTATTAACCTCAATCAACGGTGCGGTTGTTGCCTCACGCGCCAGTACCTTGCGGCTGTGTGCTTCGGTGAACTCCGCCAGATAGAAAATCTGCGCCCGTAAGGCTGCGGGAAGGCCATTGTCGCTATCCGCTACATCGGTGGCGAGTACATTCCAAAGCCGCCTGTTCTCAAAAACAGCGGCCGCGAGATCGGCAAATCCGCTTACCCCCTCGGATGAGGTGCTGCTTAGCTTGTGTGTGATTTTGGCAAAAATCTGGTATTCAGTGCTGCGTCCGGTTTTGGTCGGAGCCATCGCGTCTGAATAAGCGGATCGTGCCAGTGTCTCAATGTTCATTTGTATCCTCCTGTTACGTCTCGATCACATGTCGAGAGGTCATGCATGTGGAAGTTCGGGCGAGATATCCCCGCCCGAATTTATTGCATTACCGGAACAAGGACAGGATGGATTGCGCGCCCTGGTTGGCGATCGACAACGACTGAACACCTAGCTGCTGTTGGACCTGAAGTGCTTGCAAGCGAGCGGATGCTTCTTCCATATCGGCGTCAACCATTGCGCCAATGCCGGACTTCATCGCATCGGTCAGCTTCGATACAAAGTCGCTTTGATCACCCAAACGTTTTTGCGAAGCGCCCAGCGCTGCGGCACCGTCAACAGCGGTCTGGATCAAAGTTTCGATGTTCGCCAATGACGTATCAGCGTTCGCGGAGCTAGACACGTCAATGGTAGTTAGATCGAGGCCCGTCTCAAAATTGATAGAAGCCACCGTAATGTTGCTAGCCGTAACCGTGCCACCGGCATTGCGATCGAGAGACGAAAGAACAGTGACATCACCACCAGCGGTATCAAGAAGGTTTGCACCGTTGAATTGCGCGGCCGCAATCACCGAAGTGATCTGGTTTTTCAACTCACCCACATCGGCAGTAATCTTGGCGTGGTCAACATTTTCACCCGTTGCAGCAACAACTTTTTCCTTCATCTGCGTCAGCAAATCCGTGATCTGCTCCGCACCCGCTGTAGCAACAGCCACCGTAGCCTCACCCAACGCCAGCGAGTCGCTGATCGCATTGAAACCACCAACATCGGATTCCATAACTTTGGAAATCGCCCAGACTGCCGAATTATCCTTGGCCGACGATACCGACTTGCCCGTCGAAATCTCGCTTTGGGTCTGGGAGAGGTTGGAGTTGATGCTTTTCAACGTCTGAAGAGCAACCATCGCGCTGTTGTTTGTTAGAATACTAGACATATCATTTTCCTTCGGCGTGCGGTGCATTCGACACCGCCGTTAAAATTTGGCCATTTTTATGACCGGAGATCGCCGTTCTGACGTATGCGGGGCTTTATGCTGCCAACGCGCCAACCGTGTCTGGTTGCAAGGCCACTCTGCGCGTCGAATACATAACAGAGTCTTAATGTCGTCTACCTAAATACTTAAAATTGTTCTGATCCAATATCGCGCGGGTTCAACTCTCTGGCACCGGACGCGGCGAGGCGCTGACCTGAGTCCGTATATATACCCATACTTTCGGAAGCCTCTCGTTGCTCCGACAACAAAGCCTGCGCCGAACGAATCCCCTCCATACCGGCTAATATCAAATTCTGGTTTCGCAACGCCTCCTGTCGGATTTTTTCAACGTCCTGCATGCTTAAACCAGCCTTTCCTCCAGCCAGTGCCTCGACAATCCGGGTGCGTTTCGAATCAAGGCGGGAGAGGTCGGAGAACCGCCCGCTAAGCAGAATCCGCCGCTCCTCGGCGAGCAGCTTCAAGGCGCTTGAAACCTTAGTCCGCGTACGAAAACTATCCAGCATTTTCTTCCCTTTTCATGAGTGATTCGACGATATGTTCGGCCAGCCCAATACCGCCGCCCGCTGCCAACAAACCGGCCTGTTCGCGCGCCAGAAGTCCGGAGAACGCATCCTCGCCAACGCCGCCACCAAAGGAATCGCGCGCCTCGCCGTGGCCGCTATGTTTAAGCATTTCCGTAAGAAAACTTGCCTCAAGCGCAACTGCAACTTCCGTCAATTGTGCCCGCTTTGCTTCGATTTCGCCCGCGTGTGACGATGGGGGTAACGCTGATAATTCCAATGTCCTGCACCTCTATTTACGATCGAAGCCAGTATTCTTCAGCGTCGGTAAAGAAATAGTAACTATTCAGCGGCAAAACGGAGAAAACGGAACGGAAGGACCGGTTAATGTCGATAAGATTGGCGGAAAATATTATACCAACCCCGGCGGCGTTTGGTGCAGTTGTTGAACAAACGGAAAACACGTTGGGTGCCTTCGAAATGGAGGCGGAATCAACGGCGCCCGAGATAGAACAGCCACCTTCGACGCCAACTTTTGCGCATATCGCGAAAATCGTTTCGGAACTGGTTCCTCTGACTATTGAAACACAGCCAACTGTCGAAGATTCCGCTGGGGATCTGGCACCGCAACCGGATGATTTGCCACCCGAAATCGAGACATTGCCAGATATCGTCGAAATTCCCGTGAAGCCCGCGGGTACCTCTGATTTGGGCGCGGAGGTCAGTGCGGATGACCATCCTTCGGAGGTCATTTATGCCGTGCCCGTACCGCTTCGTCCGGAACCGGAGGCTCGGCACGCTGCCGCCCCGGAAATCGCTAAATCCACTGCCTTTAACGCCCCCCTAACGGTCGATCAGGCAAGTGTTACAGAGCCGAAATTACAAGCGCAGGCCGCTGCCCTCGAAAATATTTCAGCGGAAACACCGTTGAGAACACCACCTAAACCCGAGCCAACCGAGGCGCCGAAACTGAGGCAAGACGTTGCGCCCACTACGCCAATGGCACCTTTACAGCCGGTAGAAAAAATAACTACCGCGCAAGTGCAAACCGATACCGCATCGGTAGTGGAGGCAGGGGTTGGCATCGAGTTTGATCGACCGCAGGCGCGTCAGGTTTCCGCAATTCCGAACCAGTTGCATGCGATTCCGGTCAAACCACACGCACCACAAGTGGCTTCGCAAATCGTTGCGGCGATTTCAAACGGGGCTGGCGAGACGATTGAATTACGTCTCGACCCACCGGAGCTAGGGCGGGTGCATGTATCGATGTCGCAGGCGGACGGCGGGCTATCAGCGGTGATTACGACCGAGAAAGCCGACATAGGCGAGTTGCTGCGCCGCAACTCAGACCTGCTCGCACGGGAGTTTTCCAAAGCGGGCTTTGAGGGCGCAACTTTGAAATTCGCGCATCAGGAACAGTCCTCGCAAAACCCCGCGCCCGAACGAAAGTTCGGATTGTCGAACGTTATTGACGAAGACGCCGCCGCGTCGCCCGCTGCGCAATCAATTGCAACGCAACTCGGCGGACTTGATATTCGCCTGTGAAAGTGAGGAAACCATGGAAACCACCGGTATTTCCGAGACAACTTCAACCGCTACGTCCGCTTCCACAAAACCTGCCACATCAGGCAGTGGTGATTTTCAAACGTTTCTGTCGTTGCTGACTGCTCAAATGCGGAATCAGGACCCGATGAAACCGATGGATTCGACCGAATTCGTCGCCCAGCTCGCGAGCTTTTCTGCGGTTGAGCAACAAATCGAAACGAACACCAAACTGGCCGAGCTAATTGGTATGAATGGCGGCAATCGTTCCGTCACCCTGACGGACTGGATCGGCAAAGAAGTCCGGCGCGAAGGTTCAACTGAATTCACCAATCGGCCAATCGAAGTTGCCGTCACAATTCCCGCTTCCGCCGACGCGGCGCGATTGGTTGTGCGCGATCGAAACGCCAATATTGTCTTTGAAAAAGCACTCGATACATCTGCTAACACCACTTTCTGGAACGGCGAAACCTCAGGAGAGGGTCCAGCCCCGTCCGGCCGATATAGCTTTGATGTCGAAAGCTTTGTCGCGGGCGATCACATCGATTCACGCGCCGGAACTGTTTTCGACGTGGTTTCCGAGGTGCGGCTGGATCAGGGCAACACGGTGTTGATGTTCAACGACGGCGCCAGCCTTGACGCCGAACAAGCGACCGCCGTTCGGGTCTCGCAAAACTGAAACCAAAGAAACCACAACTTTTCTCTTCGCCTCGCCGGATCATCTGCTAGCTTAACAAGGTAGAAATTTTGTCGAGGGCGTGATGAAGTATATTTTGGCGATTGATCAGGGCACCACTTCCAGCCGCGCGATCCTGTTTGATAAGCGGATGCAGGTCGCCGCCGTTTCGCAAAAGGAATTCACGCAGCATTATCCGGCATCCGGCTGGGTCGAGCATGACCCCGAAGAAATTTGGACCTCGACGCTGGAAACCTGTCGGGAAGTCTTGAATATTGCAGACGCAGATGCTGGCGACGTCGTATCAATCGGCATTACAAACCAGCGCGAAACAACCATGATCTGGGATCGGGAAACTGGCGAGCCGGTCCACAACGCCATTGTCTGGCAAGACCGCAGAACCGCCGATTTGTGCAAGTCGTTAAGGGCGGGCGGGCATGAGCCTATGGTGACGCAAAAAACAGGTCTTTTACTGGACCCGTATTTCTCTGCGACTAAAATTCGCTGGATTTTGGACAATGTTGCCGGTGTGCGCGAAAGGGCCAATGCTGGCAAATTGCTGTTCGGGACTATCGACAGCTTCTTGCTCTGGCGACTGACCGGATCGAAGGTGCACGCGACCGATGCCACGAACGCCGCGCGGACTATGTTGTATGACATCCGCAACGGTTGCTGGGACGAAGACATTTGCCAATTGCTGGACATCCCGATGAATATGCTGCCGGAGGTTCGCGATTGCGCATCGGATTTCGGGGAGACCGATACGGCTTTGTTCGGCAGGCCGGTGCCGGTTCACGGGATTGCAGGGGATCAGCAGTCGGCCACCATCGGGCAGGCGTGTTTTTCGCCCGGGATGCTGAAATCAACGTATGGCACCGGCTGTTTTGCGTTACTGAACACCGGGGATCAACTTGTGCAATCGAAGAACCGGTTGCTCGGGACCATTGCGTATCAGCTCGGCGGAGAGGTTACATATGCCCTCGAAGGTTCGATTTTTATTGCCGGCGCGGTGGTGCAGTGGCTGCGCGATGGTCTCGGGGTGATTGGTCAGGCCAGCGAGACCGAGGCGATGGCGATGGCTGCTGACGAACGCCAAAACATTTATATGGTACCTGCGTTTACCGGCCTTGGCGCGCCACACTGGGATGCGGAGGCTCGCGGGGCGATTTTCGGGCTGACGCGGAATTCCGGCCCGAACGAGTTGGCAAGTGCGGCGCTCGAAAGCGTCGGTTATCAGACGCGCGATTTGCTGGAGGCAATGCAGGGCGATTGGAACGGGAG
>Ga0209121_10002462_pt1 | contig 18829 bp, 14 predicted proteins | sample Cruoilmetagenom3_FD_187292 | JGI IMG/M metagenome (GOLD analysis project Ga0209121, IMG submission 187292) | Oil polluted marine microbial communities from Coal Oil Point, Santa Barbara, California, USA - Sample 3 (SPAdes) (version 2) | ecosystem: Environmental > Aquatic > Marine > Oil seeps ...
TTTTCGTATTCGTCTTCCGTTCTTACAGCTAAAGAAAGTTCTTCGTCGTGTGCGGCGTTTCGCTTAAGGCGGCTGTACGAATATCCATTTGCAGTCATTTTGATGTTTGTACGACTTACGTATTTTTCTAGGGGAACGCGTTTACAAAATCGCATACTGTTTGTTCCCGAATCGCGACGTACGTACGTACTTAAATAACCGTATGAGACACCTTTGCTAAATTGGTTTTTTTCTTCGTGGTAATTCGAACAGTGTAATTGCGCTTCCAACAGAACTAAATCGTATGCGTGCTCTAAAAGTTTTGTCGCATCTTTTAGAGTTTGCCTTCTCTGTACGACGACGTTTTCTAGAGATACCTGACCCAGATCTCCCTCACCAATCGCAAGTTCCAAAGGGCATTCTACCAAATATAAATCATCATTTATTTCCCACATAAACTATCTTCCCGAATTTAAACTTAAATTTAGAGTTTCAAATATAGAATATAGAAGTTTTTTGTATATTTATACCGAATTATCAATAAATTATTATTGGTTACTAATTCAAGTCTTTTCCATAACCTTATTATCGTTATAATTATGCCGAAATATCTAATATTCGTTGTATACCGATATTTGTATATTTTTACTATTTATACCGAAGTTATTGTAAATTTTATTTTGTCGAGCTCTGATTTTCTAGAATAAAGTAATTTAAAGTTTTATTATTTTCATAATTATACCGAAATATCTAATATTCGGTATATGCCGATATTGGTAACTATATATTATTTATACCGAAATTCTTATAAATAACAATATTTTGAGGTTTTTAGTGGCACCCATTCAGGAATGGGCTTTCACCGAAAGCATAGTGAGGGCCAAATGTGTAATGCATAAGCGGACACAATCTAGGCAAGATGTATTTGTTTAGGGTTAACGCTAGGCGCTGGTAGATTTTGAACAGGCTGTTACGAGTGGAGATAAGGTGCGTTTGTTTAGGAGTTTATATTGGTAATTATCTTAAACAGGCTGTTTGAGAGTGGGGAGAATGTGCGTTTGACCGTTATAGGTAACCGTCAAAGTCATTTTATCGCGTTGTATTATATACGTGGCTGTAGTGATGTTTAGGTTGGATAAAGACAATTCATTTCATCAGAAGGCTGGTAAGCATAATAAAATTATTACGCCATTATTTTATGCATCAAAGTGTGATGTATCTAATCCACTGTTTATTAAGTGTTATTTAGGTTAGGTATGTTAAAAATATACTTTGTGATCGATTAACTCTTGCTTTGTATTATTTTTTTAATGCTTAGGTGATTGATTTCGTGTTTTTTATACCTATAATGCTGGTTAATTGGTGTATTTGATGACATTTAGCCAGTAGAGCATAATTATCAATATATTAAGTATAAAAAAAACATACCTCTTATGTGCGTTGCTTACGATTTGTTGCTCAACAGCGTATTCGGATAGTGAAAATTCTATTGATATAGAGTCATCTATGTATGGAAATGTAGATGGTGATTTAGATCCGTACTTACTGTATGCGATATCGCTCGTTTCATCGTCTAAATATCTCGGGAAAGGGTTTTCAGCGCCATCGCCTTATGTTGTCGCATCGCCAATGGGAACTAAGCATCACTTGACGCGGGATGATGCGGAGAAAGACCTAAGAGCAATTCTTCCGAAAAAGCAGAATGTTTGTATTGGACATATGCAGGTTTGTATATCAATACACAAGCACCTCGACCCATACCGGTTGCTAGATCCCGTTTACAACCTGGAGGTAGCTGCGGAAATTTTACAAAAGACTATGTCTAGAACGGATGACCCCGTACTCGGGGTGGGGAGATACTTTCATGGAACAAACACACAGCTCGCGCTGAATAAGGGCAGGCACGTTTGGGCTGTCCGAAACAACTTGGAGAGACTTAACGATGTACTGGGTGAAGATTTCTCGACAAAAGAAGAGCCAGTGGCATTTACGGGTGTTTTTAACAGGACGTTAAGCCAAGTTGACTTAAGTGGAACAGTTTTTGAGCGAATAGGGAAAAAGACGGATATCCCTCCATTGCTTCTTTATTCATACGGGATTATGGAATCTGCCGTTAATCGATCTAACAGGAAAGGTGTTATAGCCCCTTACCCGTTTGTTTTCAGGTCAAAAGATGGGGCGCGTTTTTTTAATTCGCTGGAAGAAGCTGAATCTCCTTTATTGGAAGCATTAGAAAAATTTGACGACGATGTAGACGTTGGAATGATGCAAGTCAATGCAGCCTATCATCGCAAATACGACCCCATCAAACTGTTAGACCCTGAATATAACGTTACAGCAGCCGCACAAATTATTCGATCAGCACTCGATTCTACGGATGACTTGGTGATCGGTATTGGGAGATACCACTCTTGGACGCCATCTCGGGCTGAATGGTATGGAAATAATGTATTAAATATTTATAAAAACTTATCAATAACTCGCATGGAGGCAATATGATCGATCAAATAAATATAAGCGTTTCTGAAAAGGCCCGTGAAATTGGAACCCCAATCCATAATGTGGAGCTATTAGATGCGCAGCTGTCATACTGGTTGTGTATTCGATCGCTAATGCAGAACGGTGGTTATGATAGCGTTAGGCGGCATATGCCTCATGTGTCAGAGGAGCTCGCGAACACCGTATCCTATGTGACTATTCCATCGCTGAGATCGCTATGTACTGCGGAGGTATCGATTTTACGACCGAGTATTTCTGATGCGGCGATTAAAAACACGTTACTAAACGACGGGGGTGACGCGTTGGGTAGGGCAAAAATGGCTCTACAGGCAATAAATGAAAATGCCTTTTTAGAGGATGAATGAATATGTTAACAGAGCGAAGGAATCGCAGTAATACGATGGAAAAACTTCAGGTGGAATTTTTGTTACATCTCGGATTCTCTAAATCTCTGATCGCACAACTCCCTCTTCGTGGTCCAAGCGGGATCATCGGAAACTCTGCTGTAATTAGTTGTGCTGATCAGATTGGTATTCCCCTGGCTTATAAGAAATACAGTTGGCCAAATAGACCAGCAAGGGTTAAGCCGGGGCAGGGAGTGAGGTCTTATAATGATCTTGTCGAATACTCGATACTGGGCAGTGTGTTTAACTACTTATATGGGGATAAAGTCTTCGAGGGGATTTCTCTACCGGAGGTTATTAACGCATACAATATGTACAGCAATATTCGCAGAAGCTCGACAGTAGGTAGGCAGATATCACCAGATACAGCGTTTTACATTGCTAGAGAATTATACAATCATTACGCATCCCTACCATGGTGTAGCAACTGTGACCTTGTTTTTTACAGTTCTGCCGATCAACTAATAGTAAATGTTTGCCCGTTCTGCAAAGAGAAGGGGGTAGGAGACTTTACGAACATTGAAGACTGAATTTTCGCGTAAAGCGCTCAATTGCTGTGAAAATTGCCAAAAGGTTCTATTTTTGAATGATAAGCCGTCGAATAATATCTTTGTGGATGGGCAGCACGTCATTCTGATCGGTGATGTCTAAATCAAACATTATGCTCGTTACGCGATCTAATGTTTCGTTTAAATCATACTGATCCGCGCTTAAGTTAGCTTCTTTCGCTATGCCGGTGATTATGCTAATGGCCAAGGGGATTAACAGAGTTCGTTTATCGTCGTTATTTACGATATCGAACGGGTAAGGAACGGTGTCCTCTCCATATTTCAACCACGCTTCTACCCTGGTTGGTGTGACCATCTCCCCACCTTTAAGATGAGAAAGACAATATTTTATTAAGCTTCTTAGGGTTGTCGTTTTAGGTGGTCTGTCGTTGAGCAGCCAATCTTTTGGAGACATTTTTGCGCCACCCACCAATTTAGCAATAGTCGTTTGTCTCCCGCTGCCGATGGCGGGGATGGCTAAATCAGTCATGTCTATTAAGGTATTCAGCCTCTCTGAAAAGCCGAGGTATGCTGGCTCTTGTTCTGCTGTGCTAATTTCGTCCGAATAAACGCGGTCATATTCCTTTTTAAGCTCGTTAATCTGTATGACATTTGCTTTTGTTGTCATTAGCTACTCTAGATATGGTTTTATTCACTAAAATTACTGTTTCTTAGTTTGATAAGACAGAACATTTATTCAAACTGTGATTTTAGTGCCGATTTTCGATCTGTAAAGTCGTTTGATTGATTAATGTGATATTTAGTAAAAATATGGGAAGCAGTCTATGTTTCTTACGAGCTTGGATTACCGTAGGTTGAGTAAGGAGGTTGAGCTGATTGCTTAATGATCAGCTGGCATGTAATATTTGACGCATTCTAACAGTGTATTTAGTAATATTGGCAAATTTATCAATGCGGAACATAATTTTGAGGTTTTTAGCCTCTGCTTTATATTTATGCTCGCCATGTCTTCTTGCTATCGAAAATGGTGATTTTGACGCTTCTGAAGTAGAGCTTAATACCCCCGTGAACAGCAATTCGCAGGCTTTGCCTTTGCGTGGCGGTGAGAGTGATGTGAATGACCTCTGGGTGGTCGGTGATGAAATGACTTACACTGTGATCAAAGCCCCTCTAAAACTACGGTTTTCTCCATCTCCGGTTATAATTATTACCCGAGAAATGATTAAGAATATTAACGCAAAAACGTTACTGGATGTTCTAAGGCTAATTCCTGGTATGAATGTTCGTACTGACTCGGGTGCGGTTAATTATCTTGGAGGAAACGCTCTTCAGAATAGACGAATAAACCTGACTGTTGATCGTATCCCTATGTATAGGTCTGGGCTTGCCAGAATTGAATGGCAGCAAACCCCTTTATCACTAGAGAACATCGAAAGAATTGAAATTATACGTAGTCCTGCATCAGCAACATATGGGCCAAATTCTTTTCAGGCTGTCGTTAACATAAAGTCTAGAAATGCGATGAGCTCAACCGGATTCTATGGTGTAGGGAAGTACGGTGATCAAGGAGATAAAACCACATACTTAAGAGGCGGGCTAGAATTAAGAGGTGGAGTATTTGCGTCAATCAGCGGTGAATCGCAAACTGATCAGGGTTTCGATAGTAACGGTGTTGGGGACTCTTATAGGTCTGGGTATGAGACAGATAGATTTAATTTGCGCTTTGACAAGGCCTGGAGCGCTACGCACTCTTTGTCTATCATCGGAGCCTATGCAGAAGGAATTATAGAAGAAAATGACTATGAGGCCAATCAACAAACATCACCAGACTTAATCGTGAAGGACATGTTTGTAGGCTTAGAATGGAATTATAATAAATACACTTTGAATATAAGTAGCTACCACGGAGATGTTGATAAGGTCTGGATTAGTTGTTCTCCAATAAGCTACTTTTTACCATCCATGGGTACTTTATATGAAGACTATCCTTCTTTAGCTCTAAATATACTGCAAGGAGTAATGCCAACGGATATACCAGCAGAGGCTTATCCTTTCGTTACGGCCGTAAATAATGACCTGCTTCAGATTGGCCCAGATATCTCCCGACCGATTTGTGGTGAAACTGGTATAGAACTGGAAGATTGGCGGGATACAGCGATTTTACAGTATGACTCTTTTATATCTCCTTCATTCCGGGTAGTTGCTAGCATTGGGGCGAATAGAGAAGGCCAATGGAGCCCTGTTTTTTTTGGTACTGACGATAACGTTTCGTTCACTACATATTTTAGTACTGTTAATTCGGAGTTTTGGCTATCCAAAGATGCTGTCTTTCATATAGGCGCGTACTACGAAAATGCGGATGATATAGAAGGGGAGCTGATAGCCCCGAGAGCAGCGTTCAACAAAACATTTATTATGGGTTCTTCACGGCATACTTTGCGCATATCATCGACACAGTCATTTAGAACCCCAGATTTCTTAGAGCAGAATGCGGACTGGGGGTATAAATTAGCCACACTTGATTCTAGTGGCTTGGTCTTGCTTGGTGCTGAATCACCTTTAAACTTTTTCGTAAGAGCAAAGTCTCCTGGAAATTTGGAGCCAGAAAAAGTAATAGAGCGTGAGGTGGGCTATATCGGAGAGTTCAGAGAGATGTCAATGCTTATAGACCTACGAGCATTTGATATCAAGCAGTATAAGCTGATCTCAGAAAAGCTTAGCGTCATATCGTTCAATCCAACAAACGATAACTTTGCAACAAAACGAGGAGCGGAAGTATATATCCATGCGAAACCTGCAAATAGGGTTGAGATCATCACGGGACTAAATTTTACTGATATGGATACCTCTTCCGTTATAGAAGTTACACAGAGGTCACGCTGGACGGGCTCTCTGAATATAACCTATGGTTTAAATGAAATTATAACTCCTGGATTCGCTTATTACCACGCATCTAATGATACAAGCACTCAGCGGTTTGAGAGATTTGATCTTTTTAGTCATTTCGAAAAAGGCGCGCTTTCTTTTGCAGTAGGTTTGCAACACACGCCAAATAACCATGAGGATTACCTGTCATACCCTTTGATTGGATCAAGCCTGAAGACAGATATACAGTACCAGTTTAACAAAAGACACACTTATTACTTTGCTAGTATAAGGGTAGGGATAAATTAACAGTACGATGAGAGTGATCGCTCGCTTGTGAGGGAATTATTTCTCTATCGCGCAATTAATTTCTGGCGGCCAGATAATATATGCTCCTGAATTGCAGTTATAGTTTCTTTCGTATAGGGCTTTGTAAATACGTAATCCATGCCGCTTGCAATGCACTTTTGCCTATTTGACAGTGATGCATCTGCTGTTATAGCGATGATGACAACGGAGTTATCTTTTAGCCTTATTTTTTCAGATAGCTCGTAACCGCTCATTTTTGGCATATAGCAGTCGAGGATAAGCCCATTGAATGTGCCTTTTTCCCATAAAGAATATCCCTCCGCTCCGTCTGATGCCAAGGTAATCTGTATGTTTTCTACTCTGCAGTACCCAGCAAATATTTGCCTGTTAATAGTATTATCATCAACATAAAGCAGGTGAATAGGCTTCTTTTTCAAGTCTAAGTCTCGGTTAGCACAGACTGGAAGAGTAATACTAAAGGAGAATGCACTTCCTTTCCCCGGCACAGTTTTTTCCAAACAGAGCTTGGCATCTAACTTTTCAGCAATAACGTTTGCCATTTGCAGGCTGCTTATATGAACTTCGTTATCTGCTTTGGTAGTGTTGCCGGTAAATAAAGTACTGATTGACTCTGCCATTTGTGGATTGATCCCAGAACCTGTATCCAAAACTTCTATTCTTAGCGTCACATTGTTAGGTTGCCAATGTGACACCGCTATATCCACATTGATACTTCCGTCGTTTCCAGTGCTATTGAGCGCGTTTTCAATAAACGTATTTAATATGACAGCGATCCGAGGCCAGTCGGATACGACTTTAAGTTTTTGGCCATTGAGTTTTTCATTGAGAAAGTTTGTGTGAAAGGAGATGCCATGCATCCTGGCTATTGATCTATATTTAGTCAATATTGAAAATAATGATTTATTTAAGTCGAACTCTAAGGGGGTGATTTCGATATCTCTATTAGATTCTCCAGTTGACACGAGTAATGTGTCGATGCTTTTGGAAAGCATGAAAGAGCTACGTTTTGCTATATCAATACTGTGCATCACTAATTTTGAGTGGGTATTAATAGATGGTCTGTGCGCTACATCTTTATGGTTGTAATCTTCGTCGATGAAGGAGATGGCGAAATCTTCAATCAACTCTAGTCCAGCGACTATACCTGTAAGGGGGGTTTTTATCTCGCGGGAGATGTTCGCGATAAACTTGTTTTTTATTTCAATCGCTCTGTCGGCATCTTGTCTGGCTGCAATAGCCCTATTCATGTGTTCTTCCGCTTCTTGCTTCTGCTCAATAAGGTCATTGGTATTTTGTATAACGAGCTTCATTGATTCTGCAACTAGTTGGTCTAGTTTACCTATATCATCTTTTCCTGGGTCTGCAGCGTCTAGTGAGTCGTTGTAATCTCCAGCGTTGAACTTGCGCATTCTATTGCCAATACTATCTATTGGCTCGCTAATTGTTCTGCTGAGAATTAAGATGATTGGAATAGATCCGAATATGATGACGATTAACACGAAGAATGTTCTGGTGAAAATGGGGGAGTCAATAATATGATTGCCAGGCGTTGCAACCCAGTATTCGAGTGTTCCGATTAAACGGGGTTTGCTGAATGTAATGCCGGAATCGATATCGATATCATCGCTGGATGGCGTGATCCCTTTGTAAACCAGGTCAATACTGGATTGGCGATAGAGCATATCAGGATCAAAATGCGAGCTTTCTGACGTTAAGCGCTCTTTTCCGGATTTATCTAATATGCGAATCCTTTTTATATCGGATTTGCTTGTAATTGCTTCGAGCTCTTCGAGAAGCCTTGTTGAGCTGCCGTGTACAATCATATGTGAGGCAGTAACAGCAAGCGAAGCAACAGCCATGGTATCGATCGTGTCTGCTATCGATTGGTTCAAACTGTCAAAATATTCTTTGTAGGTGAAAGCTGTAAACGCTGAAAGAAGTATCGTCGGAGTGAATACAATAATGAACAAGCGCGCTCTTATAGAAAGATGATCTCTGATTATATGGAAAACCTTCGTTTTAATGGACATCGGCGGCCAGTAGAGACTTAATTTGATCGGTGGCAGATTCTTCTGATATAGGTATAAGGTCTAGTAGGTCCAGTACATCATGGTTAATTTCAACGGCGAAAAATTTTGGATACCTTGCATCAGGAAGTACATTTTTAAGCATAAGGGTCTGGATGAGTTTTCTGGTTTCCTCTGATAAAGAGGAGAATGACGTATACGTGGTAGCAAGGCCGCCTCCACTTTTTACCATGCCGGAACTGAAACCCACCAAACCTTTATGGTTTTGCTCTGCTACTTGGAATCGCAATGAGTCAAGGGGTAAATGCTGGAATAAGTCTGGATCGTTGTTCAGAATCAGCGTATCTCGACGCGTTATTTCCTTCGAGAGAGAAAAATTATCTGACTCATTGATTCTGATAACCGACAAATTGACATCCAATTTTTCTGCTGCTCTCCTGTATTGATCAATGATAGGCAAAGAATAAGGCGTCTCGATAATGCTGGCCTTTGCCGATTTGCCATAAATGACCTTGATTAAGGCAAGTTGTCGCTCTGCAGAAGGGTCGGAATATATGGAAGACACGTTTCGTTTGGTCGGATACTTTTTGATCGTAGAAAAATATTCATTTCGATGTATAAAGAGAGCTATGACAGGACTACTTCCCTTGCCTTGAAGAGCAGTCTGGAAGGCGGCCTGGCCTATTGAAACAATAATATTATTTTTTCCTGATAGCTTGCCAGCTGTTTTTGGCGAAACTATTTCTGACCACCACCCGGTATCCTTGGTCACTAAGGATTGGAATAATGCGATTTTCTCTTGGGTTTTAACGGCAGAGTTGACAGGAAAAGCGAAATAGATATCTTGGGCAGCCAGAGGAGCGGACCAAGCTAGCAATAATACTATGTACGTTTGACGAAAATAGACGATTAGGAATGCCTGATTGCGCAAGTGTGCTACCTCTCCTTGTTTTGTAGAAAGTTGCATTCTACATAATACGTATATAATAGTGGCTAAACTAAATTTATTTATAGTGATCAGGCGGAAAAATCTTAGCTTTCCCGCTGAACTGACGGCAAGATTGGCTATAAGTAACAGGTGATATGGAGGTTGTTATGATTTTTGATAAGGTTTTTGGGTTTCTAAATGCGCCGATTAATACACCATCACGATTGATCGCATCTATGTTGGTGAGCTTTTGCGCCGGAATAGCGATTCTAGTTAACTGCCCAACCGACAGAGTATTCAGTATCGGGGTGGCAGTGGTTGCAGTCATATTGGTTGCGTATTCAGCACTGGTTTTAGTTTTTTTGTGTGCTGGATTTCTGGTTTTGGTATATAAGGGTGTTCGTTATGGATCTGAAACAGGGCCTGAAGTTGAGGCTGATGATTCATTTGAGGGCGCGCCATCCAGTGGCATGGGAATTGGGTATTATGATCCCGCATGTTTCGCTAGTACTGACCTGACAAAGCAAGCAATGGCAGCAATATTTCAATCCGAAGACCACTTGCTTTAGGAGGAATGTAACGAGACTTTTCGCTGGGATGACGATTTATATAACTGCTCAACCGACGAAGCATTTAGTGCCGGGGCTGGCAGTCCTTGCAATTTCTTAGGCGTAATTGCTATCTATCTGCTCCTTTCTGTAAATTATGTAAAGCAGGAGTGACTTCAGCAAGGTAGGCTTCGTTATCTGCTCCCGTTCTAACGTATTTCTGCATGGCGTCGGGCACAACCTTTTCGGCAAACTCGTTCAGCGTTTGGTTGGATAGTGTGATACTGCCATCGTCATTTTTTTCGAAGTGCTTGTTCCCATTGTTATCTAGCCCGTTTTCGTTGGTTTTGGGAATAATTGATCTCTTTAAATCATTCATCGCTTCTATTTGCTGAGGGGTTTCCATTGGCATGTCGCCGAGCATGTTGCCCGCCGCAGAAGCGCCTATTACCGCCATCTCTCTACTTAAACCTGCTGATTGGAATCCGTTGACAAGGCCATTGAACTGTTCTTCTTTCGACTCACCGCCAAACAGGGATCTTAAAGTACCAACTGCTTGATCTGTAAATCCAGATGCCATTCCGGTTACGGCTGCAGGCTTGTTCGTATTGAACGAATCCCCTTCGTTGTAAGTACGTACGGCTGCTCCTGCCAACTTCAGCCCTTGATCGTACAAGTGGCCATTTGAAAGTGTCGGAGCTGGGGTATTACCGTAATTTTTCTTTGCGACTTCCGCGTTTGTTTCATATTGATTTTTCAATAGAGAGGGTTGGCTGGAATTACCCTCAGGAATCTTATCATAAAGACTCTAACCACTATCGCCTATGTTATTATTATTCGTAATCGGGGTAAGCTCCTCGGGCGAAACAAGTGGTTGGCTGGGGTGAATCTTGCTGGAGTCAACGCTTGGATTAAAGCCTTGTGACCCCATTACATGCTTCATTGCAGATTGATAGCCAGATAGTTGGTCCTCAGGACGATTGTAACTAGAGGGGGAAAACAGGGTGGCAAGATTGGCTGCAGCTCTGGAGTCTGGGTTGTCTCCATCCATTTTAGCAGCGTAAAGCGCTCGATTTTTCTCAAGGTTTTGTGCAAACTCAGGATTTGATGCAGCCCTTTCTGTCGTTTCCTTGGATAGCGCTGCTTTTTGGGCGGGAGGTAACTGATGCGCTGCAGTATTAATTGGGACGCTTAATGTCGCGGCATTTTTAGCAGAAAAGCCTTGCGCCTGATTGTACGAATCTGTGATGGAATTTTGATCTTGGTAATTTTGTAAGCTTCTGAATGAGTCAGAGTTAGTCCAACTCGCACTGCCTCCCTCTTTTGACGATTTTGAAAACGCTTCCCCGTAGCTCTCTTGGAATTTTTTAAATTCTCCTTTGTCTTTCATCTGCGCAATAGATTCGTCAATGGCCGTTTTTACAGTTGCTGTTTCGGAGTCAGTATTGGTAGCGCTAGTAGATGCTGAACCACCCCCTTTTATTGTAGCACCCACACCAAACACAGACTTTATCAGTCCAGGCATGGTGGCCATATTCTTACCCTCTCCAGCGCTAACATCACCAGCTATTGAGGCAGCCACGGCCGATTGAAGGCCTTCTTTGTGATCATTAGTAAGCGATGTGCCCTTTATGATTTGATCTGTCACCTTGTTGATAACGCCTTGTTGCTCGGCAGTCATCCCATCTACTGCTTTACTGCTGGTGGTGGCAATCTCCTTCATTGCTTGGCTGCCTACGTTATCAGTAGTTACACTTGCCACATCGCTACCAATGCCACGGGACAATGCTTTAGCCTCCTGTTTGGATGCTGTAATATTTGATGAGTAGTCCGTGCCTGATCCAAGCGACACGAATGAGTCATCGGTGCGAAATGTCCCTCTAGCGTATGAACTAGTCAGTCCTGGCAGGCGATTAACCAGAGGAGGTGTGCTCGTTGTATCTGGAGAGCTGTATTTCTCATTGATATGATCACCGCCCTGTAATCTTGATGCAACGCTGGTAGCGGTAACTGCGGCTCCCGTCATAAGCATTAGCGCGATAACAGGGGTCATTGCAGCAAGCCTGCCCCCGGTGGCAACCCACGTTTGTGTTATTTCACCAATATTACTTACAGAATAATAGCTATCCCAGTTGTTATCAGGCAATAAATGAAAGTTTGCGAGATCACCGCTTGCTCCCATAAATATGTAGAGATTAATGATACTGAGGATTGGGAACCACAATTGAATCCAGACTAAAAACGTAAAATACTTTGCGGCAAGTTGTAGGCCTTTTTTCCCAAGCACGATTATAAATGCCATGAACGGGGTGATAGAAAATATTAGTCCTTCGAAGAAGGCGATTAGAGGTCTAACGGTGGTCATAAACAATGATTGTTCGGCGGCCCATTGGATATTCCTTTGTTGTATGGCCTGAGTGACCATAAGGGCATTTGCTAAATCTAGATTATCCGAATATTTTTCCTTTGCGGCTTTTTCCAGTATTGGTCTTGTTGCATTAGCCAGCATAAAGCTACCCGTACTTGTGCCGCCGTTCAAAAATAAATTGATAGATTGCCCAACCTTCTCTATTGCACTTCCTTCATTGCTCTTAATCTTGAAAAGGGCACCAAGAGCTTTATCGGTATCATCACCAGTGAAAAAAGCCGTTTTGTCGATTAACGTATCCCATGCGTATTTACAGGTGACATCTTGCCCAGAGGCATCAAGAGGATCGGTGTATATCAAAACGTTATGAAGGGAAGACTCAAATTTCAATACTTCCGCTACAGGCAGCTTTGACACCTCTTCTGGTTTTATAAACCCCATATCTACTTTAGTGAGTGCGCAGGACTTTATGTAGTTGGTCCAAGACACTTTAAGGTTCACCCAGCCTCCACCAGCGACACTATCTAGCCCAGCCCAAAAGGTCGTTGTTTCTGTTTGTCTTCGTAATTGAGTCAGGATTTTGAGAGAGTCGGCAAACTGATTTTCTGATAGTTTGGGAGCAGCATTACCATACGCCGTATCACTCATTCGCATTAAACCATGCCCAATAGACGTAATTATGCTGCCGGCCATTGCTGGTCCGATGGGGACGTTTGCTACCGGTCTTTGAATGTCTGTATATACATCATGAACAACAACGTCTGTTTTTGGAATGAAAAATAGCATGATGAGCAAAACGCCAGCAAAGACTGTGTGCCACTCAATTGTCTTGCCTCCATCCACTATGCTGGCAAAAAAAACCCCTAATATACCGAGTCCGGCTCCGATTTTAACCAGAGTTTTAAAATCACCATTACCAGTTACCATTGCAACCGAGTTGAGTATGGTGGCTAAAAAATCGGCATTTCCAATGGAATAAATTGTATAGGTCATTTTTATGTCCCGGTACCAGAGTAATCTTTGCTTTCACCTAACTTTATTAAATTGTTAAATGTATATGCAAGGCTCTCAATATTTCCATGTACTGCGGAGAGGTCTTGAAATTCGTTCCTGTATTTTTCTAGGGAATCTTTCATTTTTTTTCTTTGAGGTTCTCTGAATGACTTTAATTCATCAGGAAGTCCATTGAGTGTTATATCCATCGCGGTGATGGACGAGGAAACCAATTTCCAGGACCAGTGAATGGCCATTACTTTAGCAGCCTTCTCAATGTAGGGGTCAGCAAGGTCGGGGGAGCTATTTATCAATCGAAATAATAACGCTGCAGAAACAGAGGGCATTGCTCGAATAACGTTTTTCTTATCATCAGGCAGGGCAGAGATATCCTTGGTTCTGTATTTTTCAAGTAATCCACCATTCCCGCGAAGGGAGTCCAGTATTCTGGTGTTAAGAGACGTGAAATCAACTTCTTTGGTTAATTTGGTGGTGCATTTATTAGGGATGGTGTAAGGAGAACAGTCATAAATTCTAATCTTGTTGTTATCGCTTCCTAGTGCAATGCTCTCCAAAGATAGGTCAGGCAAAGGTTCAAAGATATCTTCTACTGGCGTTTCCGAATTTCCGTCTCCAGTGGCTTGGTTATCTGTAAGCACAATTGTTCCTGTCATAGACATTATTGTTTCGAGCATTTCATCGTCTGAACCATTTAGGAAGGTAGCTTTAGCATTGGTTTTCTTAAAAGCTTCCCAAAGTATATTGCCGTAATATTTCTCATGTTCATCTTTATGATTATCTTTTAGATCCCTCCAGGAGGAGGCCGCAGCGGTTACTTCTGCCCAGTCGCTGGAAATTCCAGTTTTCAGTGAGGCAAGGTTTCCCCCTTGTTGGTGTTCACTAAAAATACCTACTTTGTCAAACACGGTATTCGATACTCCTTGGGCCAGTTGACAAGAATCAGAAAGTTGATTGACAAGTTTCTGCATCTTCGTTTGGAGTTCGTTTATCCACTTAATGCAGGTCGGGCATATATTGTCCATTGCTAGTTGGAATGCATAACCTTTCGAATTCTGTGCAGTTTGCTTGAATAGAGTAATGAGTTCTTCGGCGTTGATAAAGCTGAAACCTCCGCCATACATGTCTATCCCGCCACAACTTCCTTTTGCAGACCATGGCGTTGCTGTCACAACATTAACGGACCCAATTTCATGCCGCGATACATAGCTACCAGCACTAATAGAACCACGACTTGCGCTTTCATATGTACCGGGTTTCGTGTAGTTCGACATATTTAGGTACTGAGCTTCTGTTTCGCTGTTAAGGCCAGCAGGAATCGCTGTATTAGAAATAAGTAGTGAAATAAAGCATATTAAAAGGCGTGGTGCGCGTAAATGGTATGTTTTGTTCATTAGTTAGATCCTGTTTCTCTAAAGTACTTAACAAGCTCTTTAGCGGACGGCGTTTCAGAGGTAAAGGAAGGTTCCTCAGCCATCGTCAACATAAATTCTTGTGTGCGGCTGGGGTTTGTTGTGTCAAACTCTTCCTGAGTGATAACACCTAGACGAATTGCAGAAATAAGAATTCGATATTTAAGGTCATTCAGAGAACTGTAGTTTTGAGTGGAAATATCGAACTGACCGTCTCTATTTCTCAGAGCGAATGCCGGAAGGCCTTGCACACCCAGTTGCTTGCTGTGCGTTGAGTCGGGGTACGTTTTTTCGAAATGAGCAAATGCTTCACTTCCACCATTCATGTCAATTGGTAATATAAAAATGCCAGTTGTTCTCTGTAGCATCTTCAATACTTTTGCAAATTCAATGGAGAGTGCATTTTTTCTATCGAAGAAGAAGAATGCGCTGGTATTTTGTCCGACGTATCTCACAAGTGGGTTGATGTTATTTTCTGCTTGAGCGCGAACCTTATATTGGGCATTGGTAGCTAGAGGACTTTGTGTATTAGCATCCAATAGCGCATCACCAAGACTCGTTTGCTCAGTCGCAACCATGAATCTTTCAGCTTTGTCGATAGCATGTTTTTGTAAGTATAGAAACGCGGCGATATTTTCTGGTGTGGGATCATCAATCGCATCGTTGAGATAGATAACAATATTTTTCTTTAACCAAGCAGCGGATAGAGGAGGCGGGCCTTCCGGTATTTTTTTATCCAGTGATAAAGGCGGCTGAGGGTCAGGTGCTGGTGGTTCCTCTTCCTTCTCTTTATCAATTTCTTCAAGTTCAACTTCATACCAAAAGTATCCTTCGGATTTGCGATTAAACCAAGATTCGTTGGGAGACGACGCAAACGATAAACTGCTGAAACACAGGGATATTAATAGAGACAAAAGACAGCGGGCCACGTTCAAGGCTCCTATTATTAAGGCTAGGCTCTAGCATTCTACTCATAATAAGCACCCCCCCCGTGTTTTATATAACCGTTTTTTATGGTCTTTTAACGCATGTTTTATTTTGCAGTTTTTCTTGCCTTTATAAATAATGGCGCGTCTCATAAGGCATGAGATCATTATTTAGTACCCATTTGTTAAGAGTGAAGAAGTATGATTTTTGCAGGACTGTTTATCGATTCCGTTATTTTTTCCCCGTATATTGAACATGTAGAGTCAAAAATGGTATGGAATATTTCGGGCGGACCTAGTGTATCCTATCAGCCTAATATTCTATCTGAGCTTAGTTTTAACGACATCAATGAATTCGGGAAGGGAATTAAATTTGGATATCTGAAAAAGATAAATCCAGGCTTGGCATTTGTTATAGATGCTAACCTGACCACCTCATTCATTAGGTCTGGTACTTCTCAGGACTCGGATTATATAGAAAATGATCGTTACGGAGAGTTTTCCAGGTCCCATGCGAAGATTGGCGGGGATGATAATAGACACATAGAAGGTAATCTCGGCATTAAATTTCGTTGGCTTGGGAAACCTAAACACTATGGCCAGTTTTTAGTTGGTTCACGAATTGACGAAATTAGTTATCGAATGACCAAAGGAACCATAGCGATCCCTGTTGAAGAAAGAGGGCAATCTTATCTTGAAGATTTGAATTCAACGTATGAAACAGAACTTTCGTCTGTATCTTTGTCTTTTTCGACTGAGCATGTGTTCCGTTTTGGGACATTGGGAATGGGGTATAGTCAATTTTATTCGAAGATGGATTCCGTTGCTGACTGGAATTTACGCGAAGATTTGCGTCATCCTGATTCATTTATCCAGACTGGAGACGGAGCAGGACAATCGGTAAATTTAAGTTATTCATATCAAATTGAAAGGAATTGGGATTTCAACGTGACGCTTTCCAAGACGACTATAGACATAGATGATGGTTATGACCATACATATTTAGAAAACGGCGAGGCGTATGTGACAACCTTAAATATGCTTAAGTACTCGCGGAGGTCGTTGAAGATGGGAATCACTTTTAATATTTAGGTTTATTCGCTTGTTGCCTCTAGTGATGCAAGATATCGGGATGGAGTGATGTATGGATAGGTCGTTTAGATTTAACGATTCAATTATTAACGAAGGTGATGAAGATTTTGAAACGTCCTTGGCGTTGGCGTATAAATCCAGTGTACGGCCAGTGTGTATTTGCAGAACACCTGGTTTGGAAATGTACATAGCCAGACTAGCGGATGGGTTTTGTGTAAAGCGGATGCCAGGCAGCGGAGGAAAGCATCACCCTGATTGTGAATCGTATGAGTTACCAAAAGGCCTGTCTGGGAGAGGAGAGATCAGTTCTCGATCTATTGTAAACGATGATGAGACTGGGAAGATTAGGTTAAAGCTAAACTTTAGTCTTCAAAAGAAAGCCCAGGCACTAAATAGTAATCTTGGTGATTCTAAAGGAGATGCTGAATCTAATGTTGTGGCCACTGCAGCGGAATCAAAATTAACGATGAGGTCGCTTTTACACTATTTATACGAAGAGGCTGGTTTGAATAAATGGTCGCCAAAAATGGAAGGAAAAAGAAGCTGGTATATTGTGCGTAAATATCTTATGGAGGCTATGTCAAATACTATCGTGAAGAAACTTCCATTAGAAACTGTTTCTTACATACCAGAAAGCTTTAAGCTAGAGAAGAAAGACGAACAAGCAGTTTTGCGTAAGAAATATTTGAGTTCTTTAGATAGCATTTCGGGGCCGGGAAAACAGCAGTTAGGATTTATTATTGGAGAATTTAAAGAGATATCGGAAAGTAGGCATGGGTATTTGATTAGGGTAAAACATATGCCAGATATGCCTTTATATGCCAATAAAGGGCTTGTGAAACAGCTGAATAAAAACTTTGGTCACTATTTGGCGACATTTGAAGAATGTAGTGATGTTCACTTGTTGCTAATAGCCGGTGTATTGCCAAGTGCTTCTGGTGCGGCAAACGTCGAAAGTATATCGATGATGCTTGTTGATAAAAGATGGATTCCATTTGACGATTATGAGGAAAGGGAGGTTATCAATTATGCGGTTAATAGCAATAGGCGATTTATTAAAAGCCTGAAATATAATCTAGGGAAGCGCGAGATAATTTCTAACCTTGTTTTAACTGATCTAGAAGAACCTGTTGTTGTGTATGTTGCCAATGTAGATACATCAGAGGATGAGAGAGAAAAAATTGATGAGCTGATGGAAGATAATGAGTATAAATCGTGCTTAGTGGATATGGAAAGCACATGCTCTATTTCCCTTCCTTCTCGTTAATAGCGATTAAAGCCTTGTTCAAAAGAATTCGATACCGGCCGGCTACCAATCAGAGCTCAAGCGCCTAGATAATGGGCATGTTAATCACTCAAAATAGTCCCGGTGCCTCCGAAAAACTGTAACTAACGTTCCAATTGATGTTGCAGGGTCTCGAACGATCAAATAATTCATTTCGCTTGTATCGTGGCTCCATAACTCCAGATTAGTTGCATCCTTATACTTCATGGTTTTATGCTTCATCACTCGATCGGACAAGGTGCGACGAATAAGCTTTTCATTATTTAATCTTCTAACTAGAGATCTCATAGGCTTGTTAGAAACGCCACCGTACATTCGCTTCTCGAACTGTTCGACAGCGTGAGCACTCATTCTAATTTTACCTAAGATTGGCGTTTCGATAATATCGGCGCGGACCCTTTTAGTCATGGGTAGCTGCTCATGCTCAACATTATCAGAAAGGCTTGGCAAACACACATTGTTATCCGTTGTGTTATTGATTTCGATGCCTTTTAAGTTCGAAAGGAAAAACGAGGACAGCTCCATTAAATGCTTCTTGGTTGATTTTTTGCGAGCTAATTTTCTGATCACTGGCGATGAAACATAAAGCGCTATACCAGAGCCAGAGTATATGTCCCGATTAAGCACGTTTTTGCCAAACAGGAGG
>Ga0209121_10002463_pt1 | contig 18825 bp, 16 predicted proteins | sample Cruoilmetagenom3_FD_187292 | JGI IMG/M metagenome (GOLD analysis project Ga0209121, IMG submission 187292) | Oil polluted marine microbial communities from Coal Oil Point, Santa Barbara, California, USA - Sample 3 (SPAdes) (version 2) | ecosystem: Environmental > Aquatic > Marine > Oil seeps ...
TCTTTTTTCTCCTTCATTTCAATTTCACTTGCTGCACCAACATACAACACAGCAACTCCACCAGCTAATTTAGCTAAACGTTCCTGTAATTTTTCTTTATCGTAATCAGAAGTAGTAGATTCAATATGAGTTTTAATTTGAGCAACTCTTGCTTTAATCATATCAGCTTCACCTGCTCCATTTACAATTGTAGTATTGTCTTTATCAATAGTAACTCTTTCAGCAGTTCCTAGCATTTCAAGAGTAGTATTTTCAAGAGTTAAACCTCTTTCTTCTGAAATTACAGTTCCACCAGTTAAAATAGCAACATCTTCTAACATTGCTTTTCTTCTGTCTCCAAAACCAGGAGCTTTTACAGCAGCAATTTTTAATGCACCACGTAATTTATTCATTACTAATGTTGCCAAAGCTTCACCTTCAACATCTTCTGCAATTACTAATAAAGGTTTTCCACTTTGTGCAACTGGTTCTAAAATTGGAAGTAAATCTTTTAAATTAGTGATTTTCTTTTCGAATAAAAGAATGTATGGGTTTTCTAAATCTGTTAACATTTTGTCAGCATTCGTAACAAAATATGGAGATAAATATCCACGGTCAAATTGCATTCCTTCAACAATATCTACATAAGTTGAGGTTCCTTTAGCTTCTTCAACAGTTATAACACCTTCTTTACCCACTTTTTCAAAAGCTTGCGCAATTAAATCTCCAATAGCTTCGTCATTATTTGCTGAAATTGAAGCAACTTGCTTTATTTTATCTGATTTATTTCCAACTTCTTGAGATTGTTTATGAAGATCGTTAACAATTGCTTCAACAGCTTTGTCAATTCCTCTTTTTAAATCTAATGGATTAGCACCGGCTGCAACGTTTTTCAATCCTTCTTTTACAATAGATTGTGCTAAAACAGTAGCAGTAGTTGTACCGTCACCAGCTAAATCATTCGTTTTTGATGCAACTTCTTTTACCATTTGAGCTCCCATATTTTCAAGAGCATCTTCTAATTCAATTTCTTTTGCAACAGTTACACCATCTTTTGTAATTGCTGGTCCTCCAAATGCTTTTCCTATTACAACATTTCTACCTTTAGGTCCTAAAGTTACTTTAACTGCGTTTGCTAACGCATCTACACCACGCTTTAATCCGTCACGTGCTTCTATATCAAAAATTATATCTTTTGCCATTTTATTTAGTTTTATTTTTAAACAATTGCTAAAATATCAGCTTCTCTCATAATTAAATATTCCGAACCTTCTAATAATAACTCAGTTCCAGCGAATTTACCATATAAAACAGTGTCGCCAACTTTCACGGTCATTGGCTCATCTTTTGTTCCGTTTCCTACAGCTACTACAGTTCCTTTTTGTTGTTTTTCTTTTGCAGAATCTGGAAGTATCAATCCTGATGCTGTTGTTGTTTCAGCTGGTACAGGTTCAATTAAAACGCGATCTGCTAATGGTTTAATATTAATTTTACTCATTTTTTATTTGTTTAAAATTATTAATTCTGTTGGTTGTTGTTCCAAAAGTGTGCCATTTTATAAAAACTGACAATTGTACTTTTAGAAGATAGATTATATAAAAAAAATGCCAACGTGTCATTAATTCACATTGGCATTTTTTAACTATTTTTTGAACACTTTTACTGAACTGAATCTTGTGTATTTGGTGCTACAGGTTGAATAGGAGATTCTTGTATGTCTCTATTTTCTATTGTATTTTCTATTTGTGAGTTTGTATCAACTGCACCTGCCTTAGGAGCTGCAAAATTTGATAACAAAATTAAAGCTAACAATGCAATAGATAACGCCCAAGTACTTTTATCTAAAAAACTAGTAGTATTCTGAACTCCACCAAGAGATTGAGATCCACCACCACCAAATGATGAAGATAATCCTCCTCCTTTTGGGTTTTGAACCATAATTATTAGTATTAGCAAGAATGCTACAATCATTATTAGAACTAAGAATAATGTATAAGTTGTCATGATTTATTTTTTTGTAAAATTTTTATTGCTTTTATTCGGTTTGCAAAGAAACTACTTTTTTCTGGATATTTCAAACTTAAAATTCGATAAGCTTTTATAGCACTTTCATATTTTTTTTGTTCCAAGTAAACTTTGGCTAAAGTTTCTGTCATTAAGCTCTCATTTGAACTTGAACTTTCGTTAGAAACATCAAAGTTTTTCACACTTTTATCAATTGGTTTTATTTTAGGATTTGAAGAGATAAACTTGTCAATTAAGTTTAGTTTATTTTCCAATTTAGTTGGCTTCTTATCCTCTTTTATAGGTAATTCCCTTTCAATTGGTTTTTGTTGAATCAATTGCATCCATTCATTAAAAGAATGAGGTTCAGAACTTTTAAACTCTATAGGTTTGCCTATTTCTAAAATTTCACTTGCAGATGCTGCTTCAATATCTTTTTTTATAAAGTTGATTTCTAATGATTCTTCAAATTCACTTTTTGTAATTAAAGAATCGTTTACTTCTTCAATAATATTTTTTTCTATTTTCTCTTCTTTAAGAATAGGAACTTTAACAGTTACACTTTTTGTAATAAAATCGAATAAAATAGTACGATCTATGGTATATGCAGCAGTTTTTTTTAATTCGCTATTGTATTTAAAACTTTTAGAATTTTTTAGACCTTTTAGTTGTAAAGCTCGCGCAGCTTGAAAATAAGGGTACGCTTCAATAATTTCATTTAGTTCTAGGGTTTGTTCAGAACCAATTAAATTTGAGTTATTTGCTAAATCTAAAAAACCGTTTTTATTCATCTAGTTACCATTTTGCAACTGAAGCGTTAAAAATATCTTGTGTAATTCGTTCAATAATTTCGTCAAAAGCATCGTCTAGTAATCCACCAACAAGCTGTGAATTTCCATCAAAATCGTAATAGTGTGAGAAGCTTTTTTCAAAATTATCTTCTTCCAATTTATTGTTGAAGAAACGAACATTTACCGTGATTGTTAACCTGTTTTGAGCAGCTGTTTGTTCAGCAGTTGCTGTCATTGGGTTAATTTTATAACCAGTTATTTCTCCTTCAAATTGTAAATCACCACCTGACTTTACCGAGGTTAAATTTGATTGTGTGTCGAATATATCTCTAAGTTTTGTTGTAAAAGTTTGACTCAATGAAGGTTCGACTAATAGTGCATTATTCAAAAAATAATCAATTTGAACAGTTTCTTCACCGTGGGTTAAGCTTATACTATTAAACCCATAAATACCACAACTTTGAACGCTCAACAAAGCAACTAATAAAGTTATAAATGTTAATTTTTTCATTGATGATTTTTTCATTTTGTAAAAGTTCAAAGTTACTTAATTAAACTATAAATCGTATTGTTTTATTTTACGGTACAATGTTCTTTCTGAAATGCCAAGTTCTTTGGCTGCTAATTTACGTTTGCCGTTATTTCTTTCAAGTGATTTTTTAATTAACTCAATTTCTTTTTCTTGAATTGATAAACTTTCGTCTTCATCAATAGCTTCTATAAAATCGTATTCAGAATCATCATTATAACTGTCATCTACTCTTCTAACAACTTCAACACTTGATTCTTGTGGAAGTTTTGGAGTTTTATCGCTATAAATCTTTTTTATAAGTTGCTCATGACTTTCCGTGACTTCATTGGAGTCGGAATTTTTCATTAAGTCGAGCGTTAGTTTTTTTAAATCATTGATATCATTACGCATATCGAACAAGATTTTGTACATTATTTCTCGCTCTGTTGCAAAATCACTTTCACTATTTTTAGATGAAATAATTGATGGTAAATTAGTTCCTTTGGAAGGTAAATATTGAAGGATTCTATTTGATGAAATCACCCTTCCTTCTTCAACAACCGATATTTGTTCGGCAATGTTTCTAAGTTGACGAATATTGCCAGGGAAACCATAATTTTCCAATACTTTTACCGCATCATCAGTCAATCGAACAGTTGGCATTTTGTATTTTTGAGCAAAATCAGCTGCAAATTTTCTGAATAATAGATGGATATCAGAAGCCCTTTTTCGTAAAGGTGGTAAATGAATTTCAATAGTACTTAATCGGTAAAACAAATCCTCTCTAAATTTTCCTTTACTTATTGCTTCTTGCATATTTAAGTTGGTTGCAGCAACGATACGAACATTTGTTTTTTGTACTTGTGATGAACCCACTTTAATAAATTCACCATTTTCTAAAACACGTAACAATCTAACTTGTGTTGTTAATGGTAATTCTCCAACTTCATCTAAAAAAATTGTTCCTCCATCGGCAACTTCAAAATAGCCTTTTCTAGTAGCTGTGGCTCCTGTAAAAGCACCTTTTTCATGTCCGAAAAGTTCACTGTCAATGGTTCCTTCAGGAATAGCTCCACAGTTTACAGCGATATATTTAGCGTGTTTTCTATGCGATAAATGATGAATTATTTTTGGAATACTCTCTTTACCAACTCCACTTTCACCACTTACCAATACCGAAATATCGGTAGGAGCAACCCTAATTGCTTTTTCTAAAGAATGGTTTAAATGAGGATCGTTTCCAATAATTCCAAAACGTTGTTTAATAGCAATTAATGATTCCATAATTTATATTCTTTTTCCAAATAATGTGGCAGATGTACAATCTTCAATAAGTACATTTACAAAATCTCCGATTTTTTCATCGGTTTTTTCAATAATAACCATCGCGTTTTGCGAATTTCTACCTTTCCAGTGTGCATCCGATTTTTTTGAAGTTCCTTCAATCAACACTTCAACAGTTTGTCCAATAAATTGTTGTAATCTATATAAACCATGTCCACGTTGTAATTGAATAATTTCGTTCAATCTTCTTTTTTTAACATCATTAGGAACATCATCTTCCATACGTTTTTCAGCAGGAGTACCTGGTCTTTCAGAATAAGCAAACATAAAACCAAAATCGTATTTTACGTGCTCCATTAAACTTAAAGTGTCTTTATGTTCCTCTTCAGTTTCTCCACAAAAACCTGTAATCATATCTTGAGATACAGAACATTCAGGAATAATTTTTCTAATATTATCAATAAGCTCTATATATTCTTCTCGTGTATGTTGCCTGTTCATTCTATTTAAAACAGCAGTGCTTCCAGATTGAACGGGTAAGTGAATGTATTTGCAAATATTATGGTGTTTTGCCATCGTATGAATTACATCTAAACTCATATCTTGAGGATTAGATGTAGAAAATCTAAATCGAGTAGAAGGGTAGGCTGTAGCTACCATATCTAAAAGGTGAGAAAAATCAACTGCTGTTGCTTGGGCAATTTCAGAAGCTTTACTAAAATCTTTTTTTAGTCCGCCACCGTACCATAAATAGCTATCAACATTTTGACCTAATAGTGTAATTTCCTTGTAATTTTTTTCAACTAACTCATTTATTTCTTCTAAAATACTTTTAGGATCACGGCTTCTTTCTCGACCTCTTGTAAAAGGTACCACACAAAAAGTGCACATATTATCACAGCCTCTTGTAATAGAGACAAAGGCAGAAACACCGTTTGAGTTTAAGCGAACAGGGGAAACATCGGCATAGGTTTCTTCTTTTGATAAAATAACATTTACAGCATCTCGTCCAGCCTCAACTTCTTTTAATAAATTTGGAAGATCTCGATAAGCATCGGGTCCAACCACTAAATCAACTATTTTTTCTTCTTCTAAAAATTTGGCTTTTAAACGTTCTGCCATACAGCCCAAAACACCAACTTTCATTGTTGGATTTATTTTTTTTACAGCATTGTATTTTTCCAAACGTTTACGAACGGTTTGCTCAGCTTTTTCTCGAATAGAACAGGTGTTTACCAAAACCAAATCTGCTTCTTCCATTAAATGAGTGGTGTTAAATCCTTGCTCACTTAAAATGGAAGCAACAATTTCACTGTCATTTAAATTCATTTGACAACCATAACTTTCAATGTACAATTTTTTTGAATTGCCTTTTATTTGGTCGGTTATTAATGCTTGACCTTGTTTTTTTTCTTCAATAACTTTTTCGCTACCCATATCTATTTTTTGCGATGCAAAGATATAACCAAATAATGAAAATTGTGACAGATTGGCAGAATTTTAACAATTCTGATAACAACTAATCTTATCTTTATTAAGTGTTTCATACTCGCTCAAAAACTTCTTTATTCTTTGTTTTTTTGCTAAAAACAAGAAATTTAAAAGCTAATTTGTAGCGTTTTGAAACTTTTAAACGTATTGAAAATATGAACATTGTTGGCAATCATTTAGTAACTAATTACATAAATTGAAAGCTATTATAAAACAAGAAATATGAAATTGAAAATTTTGACTCTATCATTTTCCTTATTCTTATTGTTAAGTTGTGAAAGTAATGATGATGAAAATGAGTGTATTGAAAATCATATAGCTTATGTAACATCGATTAACTCTCCAACTATTGGAATGGTTAATGAAACATTAAATATCGAGGTGAAATTTGGAGTTAGTAACGGTTGTGGAGGTTTTGGGAAATTTATTGAAGCGGAAAACGGAAATATAAAAATTATTGAAGTTGAAGCAAAATATGTTGGTTGTGTTTGCACACAAAATACGCCAATTATAACAACTAATTACAATTTTATTACTAATAATACTGGAGATTACGAATTGAAATTTAAATCGAGCCCTACTGAATATATTACTATTAATCTAAAAATAAATTAAAAAAATGTTACAAAAAATGACTATTTTTTAAATAAAATCACATATTTCCATATAAACAAGAAAATTAAAATAACAAAAAAACATATACTTATATGAAAACTAAAACTCTTTTTTTATGTATTGCCACACTTTTTATATTTATATCTTGTGATAAAAACAATGAAGATTATGAAACTGTACACGTTGCAAAAGCCGAATATATGTCTTTGAAAGCCTTGCGATCTTCAGTTGAAATTATTGCACCAACTCCAATTATTGAATCTGGAAAAATATATGCTTATAAAAATTTAGTTTTGGTAAATGATGTTGAAAGCGGAATTCATATTATCGATAATTCTAACCCAGAGAATCCAGTTAAAAAAGCATTTATTAAAATTATATCAAATAAAGACATGGAAGTAAAAGGCGATTATTTATATGCCGATAGCTTAATGGATTTATTGGTTTTTGATATTTCAGATTTAAATAATATTTATGAAGTTGCAAGACTAGAAGATGTTTTTCCAAGCTATCTACCAATGCCTTTTGTCGATAATTTAGTAGTAGATTATGGCGAAAACGGTTTTAATTCTGATGAAATAATTGTTGGTTGGAATATTACACAAGAACAAAGAAGAATTGATGAAACCAGAAATGATTATGAAAATGGAGGCATATTTTTCGATACCGCTTTAGCTTCATCTTCCGAAGCTACAGGTCAAGGAGGTTCATTGGCAAGATTTAAAATTGTAAATGAATATTTATATGCAGTTGACAGCCATAATATTAATATTTTCGACATTAATAATTTGGAGCAACCACGAGAGTTAGAAGATGTACATGCAGGATTTGATATTGAAACTATTTTCAATAGAGGTGAACAATTATTTTTAGGAAGTATGAGCGGAATGTATATTTATGACATTGCCAATCCTGCAAAACCAAAGTTTATCTCTGAATTTCAACATGGAACTGCTTGCGATCCTGTGGTGGTCGATGATAAATATGCGTATATAACCTTGCGTGCAGGAAATTTTTGCGGAGCATTTGAAAGTAGTTTAGAGATAGTAGATGTATCGGACATTTATAATATTGAGCATGTAAAATCGTATAAAATGGAGAATCCATATGGTTTGGGTGTTAAAGACGATTTTCTTTTTATTTGTGATGGTACTGCGGGTTTAAAAGTTTACAATAAAGAAAATGTGAATGATATAAAGTTGCTAAGTACATTTAAAAACATCAATACTTTTGATGTAATTCCAATGGAAAGTCACTTATTACTCATTGGTGAAAACACACTTTTTCAGTATAATTATTCAGAAAATGGTATTACTTTATTAAGCGAATTCAGTTTAAATTAGGAACAGTTTTAACGGGTGAAAACGGGCTATTTAGCTCGTTTTTTTTTGTATTTTATAATTTTTTTTTGACAAGTTTTAAAAATCTTATATACATTTGCAAACCAAAATCTCAAAAAATTATTGATTGAAAAACGATCTTTAAAGAGGTTTAAATGTTGAAATATAGTTATTTATGGCGAAGAATTTAGTAATAGTTGAGTCACCTGCAAAAGCAAAAACAATTGAAAAGTTTTTAGGAAAAGATTTTCAAGTTGAATCGAGTTTTGGACATATTGCAGATTTACCTTCTAAAGAAATAGGGATAAATGTAGATGGAGATTTTATGCCAAAATATACAGTTTCAACCGATAAAAAAGCAGTAGTTAAAAAACTAAAAGGCTTGGCTAAAAAAGCAGAAACGGTTTGGTTGGCTTCGGATGAGGATCGAGAAGGAGAAGCTATTGCTTGGCATTTATTTGAACAACTTAATTTAGAAGAAGATGCTACAAAACGAATTGTTTTTCATGAAATCACTAAAAAAGCAATTTTAAAAGCAGTTGAAAATCCAAGAAGTATTGACTATAATTTGGTAAATGCTCAACAAGCAAGAAGAGTTCTTGATAGATTGGTTGGGTATAAATTGTCTCCTGTTTTATGGAGAAAAGTTAAAGGAGGTTTATCTGCCGGAAGAGTACAGTCTGTAGCTGTAAGATTAATTGTAGAACGTGAACGCGCTATTGAAAACTTTAAACCAGTTGCATCCTATAAAGTGGTAGCTGAATTTATGACTTCAGATGATAAAACGTTCAAAGCTTCGCTTCCAACTAATTTTAAAACAAAAGAAGAGGCAACATCATTTTTAAACTCTTGTGTTAGCGCTGAATTTAAAGTTTCAGATTTGCAAAAGAAGCCAGCAAAAAAGACACCAGCAGCTCCATTTACAACGTCAACATTGCAACAAGAAGCTGCAAGGAAATTGTATTTTCCAGTAGCAAAAACAATGATGATGGCGCAACGTTTGTACGAAGCAGGTTTAATTACTTATATGAGAACGGATAGTGTTAATTTATCTAACGATGCTAAAGAGGAAGCCAAAGAGGAAATTATTTCATCTTATGGCGATTCATACAGTAAACCTAGAAGTTTTACAAACAAAGCAAAAGGAGCTCAAGAAGCACACGAAGCTATTAGACCAACTACAATGAGTCAGCAAACTGTTTCAATAGATTATGATCAAGATAGATTGTATGATTTAATTTGGAAAAGAACTATTGCTTCTCAAATGAGTGATGCGCAATTAGAACGTACCAATGTTAAAATCTCCAATTCAAACAATGAAAAAATATTCACTTCAAATGGTGAAATGATAAAGTTTGATGGATTCTTAAAAGTTTATATGGAAGGTAATGACAATGAAGATGAAGAGCAAGACGGAATGCTACCGACTTTAAATATTGGAGATTATATAACTGATAATTATATTACGGCAACTGAGCGCTACACAAAAGGACCTTACAGATTTACAGAAGCTTCTTTAGTAAAACAACTAGAAGAGTTAGGAATTGGACGTCCATCTACATATGCGCCAACCATTTCAACTATTCAACGTAGAGAATATGTTTTAAAAGGTACGGTAGATGGTAGTGATAGAAATTATACACAACTTGAATTGAGTAATAATTCAGTAAATGAAAAATTATTAACGGAAAAAGTTGGATCTGATAAAGGAAAGTTAGTACCTACTGATATTGGAAATATTGTAAACGATTTTTTGGTTTCAAATTTTAAAGAAATTTTAGATTTTGGTTTTACTGCTAAAGTTGAAAACGAATTTGATGATATTGCTGAAGGAAAGGAAGATTGGATTTCAATGATCAAGGATTTTTATGGAACTTTTAATCCTATGGTTGAAGATGTTTCTGAAAATGCATCAAGAGCTACAGGAGAAAGATTGCTAGGTGTAGATCCAGACAGCGGTAAAAATGTATATGCAAGGTTAGGAAGGTTTGGAGTGATGGTGCAAATCGGCGAAGCTACTGATGAGGAAAAACCTCGATTTGCAAGTTTACAAGGTGAACAAACATTAACTTCAATTACATACGAAGAAGCAATGGATTTGTTTAAACTTCCAAAAACAATAGGTGGTTATGAAGATATTGAAATTATTGTAGCCAATGGTAGGTTTGGACCTTACATAAAATTTGATAAAATGTTTGTTTCAATTCCAAAAGGTGAAAATCCAATGACGATTGATGTAAGTCGAGCAATTGAACTTATTGAAGAAAAAAGAGAAGCGGATGCGCCAATTGCAACTTATGAGAATTTACCAGTGCAAAAGGGTGTTGGAAGATTCGGGCCGTTTCTAAAATGGAACGGTATATTTATTAATGTGAATAAAAAATACGATTTCGATAATTTATCTGAAGCTGATATTGTTGAACTTATTGAAGATAAAAAGAGAAAAGACATAGAAAAAATTCTTCATAATTGGGAGGATGAAGGTATAAGAGTTGAAAAAGCTCGATGGGGTCGTTCCAATATTTTAAAAGGAAAAATTAAGATAGAATTGCCAAAAACAATTGATGCAACTAAGCTAACTTTAGAAGAAGTAAAAGAAATTATTGAAAAGAAAACCCCTAAAAAGAAAACCACTCGAAGAAAAACGACTAAAAAATAATTTTTTTAGCTATATTGCAGTTCAAAAATTGATATAATTAGAGCCCCAGAATGAGTTTTGAACATTTAAACCCTGTTAGTGAGAAATTATTGACTTTTGCTAAATCGCAAAACAATAAAACTTTCGGTCAATGTATTGATATTTATTCTGACAAAGAGAACTTCCCAGATTTATCAACAAAACAAATAATTATTTTAGGTATTCAGGAAGATAGAGCAGCTGTTGGAAATAAAGGAACAGGCTTGAATCTTGATTCTATAAGAAAAGAGTTTTATAAATTATATGCTGGAAATTGGCCAGTAAAAGTAGCTGATATTGGAAATTTATCGTCAGGGAATACTATTGAAGATACTTATTTTGCTTTAAAAGAAATAACAACATATTTATTAAAGAATAAAATAATTCCAATAGTTATTGGTGGAGGTCAAGATTTAACATACACTTTATATAGGTCTTACGATAGCCTTGAACAGACGGTAAATTTAGTATCTGTAGATAGTAAATTTGATATTGGAAATATAGAGGATGAACTTTCGTCACAGTCCTATTTAAGTAAAATTGTAATGAATGAACCAAATAACTTGTTCAACTTTTGCAATTTAGGATATCAAACTTATTTCAATAGTCAAGATGAAATTGATTTATTAGAAAGTCTATTTTTTGAAGCACACCGTTTGGGTGAAGTTAGTAACTCAATTCAAATTGTAGAGCCAATATTAAGAGATGCTGATATTGTAAGTATAGATCTTTCATCAATAAGAAATGCAGATTGCCCGGGAAATAATAATGCGAGTCCGAATGGCTTAACAGGAACTGAAATATGTTCAATAGCACGTTACGCCGGAATTAGTGATAAAGTAACTTCACTAGGAATATTTGAATACAATTCAATTGTTGATGTAAAAAATCAATCTGCTCAATTAATAGCTCAAATGATTTGGTATTTTATTGAAGGCGTAAATTATAGAGCAAACGATTATCCTTTCGGATTGAAAACAAACTATAAAAAATACATTGTACCTATTGAAGACCAAGTGCTGAATTTTCATAAAAGTAATAAAAGTGGCCGTTGGTGGATGGAAATAGGCATTGAAAGTAATAATAAATCGAAAAGGCATGCGTTAATACCTTGTACATATCAAGATTATATTAGCGCTAGTAATCAGGAAATTCCTGATAGATGGATTAAGACGTTAAAAAAAATGGTGTAAATATTCCCCATTGATATAATAAAATTGAAATATTTAAGTTTAAGTACAGATAAATTAAAATATTGTTTTTTAAAATAATTAGTAATAGGTTTGCCCTAATTGAATTTTTAAGTAGTATGAGGAAAATATCATTGTATATTTTATTAGTATTTATAGCTTATAGTTGTGGCTCAAATGAGCAAGGAGAATTGGTTGGTGTTGGAGCTTCTGCAAAATGGCATTCGGAAAGACCATTAGGCATGGCTTTAATTCCAGGAGGTTCGTTTACTATGGGTAAGCAAAGTGAAGATGTTGCGGGTTCTTTAAATACGCCTTCTAGAACAGTTACAGTTCGTCCAGTTTTTATGGATGAAACTGAAATTACAAATAGTGAATACAAAGAATTTGTTTATTGGGTACGTGATTCTGTTGTTAGAACTGAATTAGCCTTGTATGCGGAATTATTAGGTGAAGAAGGATTAGAAAATTACAAGTTCATGAATATTGATGAAAGTGATTTAAATCCATACCAACAATATATGATGGAGGCTTATGGCGAAATTGACGGTAAAATGTTGAATTGGGATGAAGAAATTATTTGGAATACAGGTGGTTTTCCTAGTGTGCAATATGCCGAAGTTATGGTTGATTCTATTTTTGTACCAATTGAAGATAGTTTTGAAGGTAGAAGAATATTAGATGTCAATAAATTAAAATTTAAATACGTTTATCTCGATCAGGAAGGTGCTGCAAGAAATCAAGGAAAAAGAAGAGACTATATTAAAGAAGAAACAATTCAAATTTATCCTGATACAACGGTTTGGGTAAGAGATTTTAATTACTCTTATAACGATCCAATGCACCAAAATTATTTTTATCATGATGCTTATAATGATTATCCAGTTGTTGGAGTATCTTGGCTTCAAGCAAAAGCATTTTGCCGATGGAGAACTAAAAAGAAGAATGATTATTTAAGTTCTAGAAAAAACGCTACAACAGTTCCTCAGTTTAGATTAGCTACAGAAACGGAGTGGGAATTTGCAGCTAGAGGTGGTTTGCAAAACCCTACATATCCTTGGGGTAATCCATATCCTACAACAGATAGAGGTTGTTTTTTAGCAAACTTTAAACCAAGTAGAGGTGATTACGCTGTTGATGGAGCATTGTACACTGTTGAAGCAAAATCATATCCTCCAAATGATTACGGATTGTATAATATGTCAGGAAATGTAGCTGAATGGACAAATACAACCTATGAAGAAGCGTCTTATTATATTGGTTCTACAATGAATCCAAATGTGGAATCGGCTAAGAATCAGAGAAGAGTAATTCGTGGAGGTTCTTGGAAAGATGTTGCTTATTTTTTAGAAGTAAGTACTAGAGATTATGAATATTCCGATTCGGCAAGAAGTTATATTGGTTTTAGAACCGTACAAGATTATTTAGGAACAAACTTAGATTTAAATCAATAAATCAAATAAACAATTAATCAACTTAATCAAACAATAATATTTTAATTATGGCACAATCAAAAAATACAAAGAAATTATTTAACATGGCGTACGGTTTAGGTGCGGCAATTGTAATTTTAGGAGCACTTTTCAAAATTGTACATTGGAATATAGGTCCAATTTCTGGAGGTATGGTATTAGCTTTTGGAATGATTGTAGAAGCAATAGTTTTTGCAATTTCTGCTTTTGAACCAGTAGAAGATGATTTAGATTGGGCGTTAGTTTATCCAGAATTAGGAGATGGAAACAAAAGAGATAAGGATAAGGCAATGGCTCATGAGGCACAAAGTTTACTATCTCAAAAATTAGACAATATGCTTAAAGATGCTAAACTAGATGCGGGTCTTATGGAAAGTTTAGGAACAAGTATTAAAAACTTTCAAGGAGCAGCTGAAAATATTGCTCCAGCGGTTGATTCAATGGCTGCAACAAGTAAATATAGTGAACAAATGTCATTAGCGGCTGCTCAAATGGAATCATTAAACAGCTTATACAAGGTTCAGTTAGAGAGTTCTGGTCGTCAAGCTGAAGTTAATGAAAAAGTTGCTGCAAATGCTGAGAAGTTACAAGAACAAATGGAATCTTTAGCAACGAACATGTCTTCACTTAATGGTGTTTATGGCGGTATGTTATCTGCAATGTCAACAAAGAATTAATTAGTTTTTTATGAAACATAATTATCAATTAAAAACTTATTAAATGGCATCTGGAAAATTATCGAATAGACAGAAAATGATTAACTTAATGTACTTAGTTTTCATTTCTATGATTGCAATGCAAATGTCTAAGGAAGTTCTTTCTGCATTTGGTTATATGAATGAAAAGTTATCAGCGAATAACATTTCAACTGAAGCAAAAAACCAAAGTATATTAAGCAATTTAGCTACTAAAGCTTCTGAACAACCTGAAAAGTACAAAGCGTTACATGATATTGCTTCATCAGTAAATAATATATCGAACGAATACAATTTATATTTAGAGAATAAAAAGAATGAATTGTTAGAAGGTAAAGAAGACAAAACCGATTATGAAACAATGGATCAAATGGACATTGTTGATTCGCACTTTTTTGTGGGAGATGGTTATACTACAGAAGGTCAAGAATTTTTAGATAAAATAAACGGCTATAGAAATGATGTAATCGGATTAATAGGCGAAAATAGTCCATTAACTGAAGGAATTAACAAGAGATTTGATACTTCAGATAAGAAAATTGATGAAATTTCTTTAGAACCTTGGTTGCAAAATAGATATCAAGGCTTTCCATTAATTTCAACAATTACAAATTTAACGGCAATTCAAACAGATATTAGAAATACGCAAGCTGATATTTTTAATACTTTATTAGGAGGACAGTTAGAAAGTGATGTTTCAATGACAACTTATGAAGCAATTGTTATTTCTGAAAAATCAGCTTATTTTCAAGGAGAAAATTTTAAAGGGAAAATAGTTCTTGGAAAAGTTGATGATAAATTAAAACCAACGAGAGTTGAAGTTAATGGACGCGAAATTTCAAATGAAAACCTTCAAGCTGGGCAAGTTTTACTTGATTTCCCTGCTGGTTCAGTTGGCGAAAAAGATATTAAGGGAGTTTTTGTTTTTACTGAAAAAGGAGAAGAAATACCAATACCAATTACAAGTTCATACGCAGTTATTCCAAAACCAAATAGTGCTGTAATTTCAGCTGATAAAATGAATGTGGTTTATAGAGGTGTTGCAAACCCAATGACGATTTCAATTCCTGGTGTACCAGATAATTTAGTAAAAGCTTCAGCCTCTGGATTAAATCCAGTATCTGGTTCAGGAAAGTACACAATGACTCCAGGTTCAGGAAGAGAAGTTACGATAAACGTTACAGGAACATTATCTGACGGACAAACAGTAAGATCGTCACAAAAGTTTAGAATTAAAGATATTCCAGCTCCACTTGGTGCAGTTAGAAAGGAAACAGGTTATGTTAAAATGCCTAAAACTACTTTAGATAGAGTAACTGTAAGTGCTGAATTACCTGATTTTGATTTTGATTTAAGACTAGCAACTTCTGGATTTACTATAAAAGTGCCAGGTCAATCTGCAGTTGTAGTTAGAGGGAATAAAATGAATGCTCAAGCAAAAAAAGCAATTGCTAGAGCAAAAAGAGGTGATGTAATTGGAATATTTGATATAAAATCTTCGTTAGTAGGTAACAGCTCGTACAAAATTAAAAATGCAGCTGCAATAAGTATAGAAATTCAATAAAACATTAGATGATGAATATGAAAAATATTGGAATATTAATTTTAGCATTGATAATTGTTCAAACAAGTTTTGCGCAGTCTAACTTATTGAATGCTAAAAGGCCTTCTGATATTGGGAAGAAAACACCACAGCAATTAGCCGTTGATAACGACAAACCTTTAGAATATGGCTATGTGGATGATAGAGATGTTATGTGGGCAAAAATAGTTTGGGAATATATAGATTTAAATGAAAAAATAAATTTGCCTTTATATTATCCTGTTGACACTACTGCTGTTCCAAAGAATAGACGATCTCTTTTCGATACTTTGTTAAGAGGTATTAAAGCTGATGAAATAACGGAAATTTATGATGACTCTTATCTTTCTTCTAAAATGACAAAAGCTGAAATAAGTAGAAAATTATTTAGAGTTGATACTACAAATGTTGGTTTTGATGAATTAAATGCTGGAGCAACCAATATTGATGAGTACATTGACAAGATTAATTTAACATCGCAAGATATTGAAGGTTTTAAAATAAAAGGAATGTGGTATATTGACAAACGTCAAGGAGAAATGAAATATAGACTGTTAGCGATTGCACCGGTTGCACCAGATGTGCAAACGATGGGTAGAGATGATATTGATATTTCAGAACAATTACCATTGTTTTGGGTTTTCTATCCTGATGCACGGAAATCACTACATAATATGAAAGTATTCAATAGTAAAAATGCTGCGTATCCAATTTCTTATGATCATATTTTGAATGCAAGGCGGTTTAGTTATATCATTTATAAAGAAGAGAATATGTATGGAGATAGGGAAGTTTCGGATTATGTAAAAGGAAACGCACTATTTCAAGTACTAGAATCGAATAAAATTAAAGAAAGCATTAGAAATAAAGAGCTTGATATGTGGAACTATTAAGTGCTTATTAAAATAATGTAAAAAACTCTTGCCTAGCGCAAGAGTTTTTTAGTTTAAATGATTGTTGAAATATGCAAGTAGATTATATAATTGTTGGTTTGGGATTGGCCGGAATGGCATTTTCAGAAGAATTACGACGTCATCATAAATCGTTTGTAGTATTTGAAGATGAGTCGCAAAATTCTTCATTAGTCGCTGGAGGAATGTACAATCCAGTAATTTTGAAAAGGTTTACGCCAGTTTGGAATGGAACAGAGCAAATAGAATCAGCGTTGCCTTTTTATGAGAAATTGGAGAAATTATTTAATAAAAAATACCATCATAAACTTTCAATTTATCGTGTATTTAAATCTGTTGAAGAACAAAACAATTGGTTTGTAGCCTGTGATAAGCCATTATTAAAAAATTATATGCTTCCAGAGGTTATTCATTCAAAATATAATGGCGTAAAATCTGAATTTGGATTTGGCGAATTAAAGAATACTGGAAGAATTGATACAAATGCGCTATTAGAAGATTATAAACAGTTTTTAAGTAAAAAAAATCAACTTATAAAAGAGAAGTTTGACTATGACTGTTTAACTCTTGTAAAAGAAGTTGTTAGATACAAAGATTTGACTTCGGCTAAAATAGTATTCTGTGAAGGTTTTGGATTGAAGAAAAACCCTTTTTTTAACAATTTACCAATGCAAGAGGTGAAAGGAGAGTTGTTAGTTATTCACGCTCCTGAATTAAATATCGATTTTTTAATAAAAGCAGCTGTTTTTGTAATGCCTCTAGGAAACAATTATTATAAAATTGGCGCAACATTTAACTGGAAGGATAAAACTAAGAACCCAACTAAAGAAGGTAAAGAGGAACTAGTTGAAAAATTAAATTCTTTTATTTCAGTTCCTTATACAATAGTGAATCACTTGGCAGGAATACGACCAACTGTAAAAGATAGAAGGCCGTTAGCAGGGATACATGCTGATTTTAAAAATATGGCTATTTTAAACGGTTTAGGTACACGTGGTGTTATGATTGCTCCAACACTTGCAAAACAATTATACAATCACTTAGAAAAGAATAAAGAATTAAGCAAAGAAGTTGCTATAAGTCGTTTTTATTAGGTTTAGAGTTGTATTTCACAAACATATTAATCCAAATAATTCTGGATAAACGGATTGTTACAGGAGCAGTAACTAATATAACAACAACAATAGGAATAAAGCTTCCTAACAAAGTTGTATTAAAAAAAAGGATGGCTATTGCAAAAGTTATAATTCCCAAACCTACGGTAAGCCCATAGTTAACATACATTGCACCATAAAAAAAAGACGGCTCCATCATATATTTAAATCCACATTTAGAACATTTTTCATTCATTTTAAAGGCTTTGTTTAGCTCAAACAGATTCTTTTCTTGCATAAAATCGCCCTCATGACAATTTGGGCATTTATTAAAAAGTATGCTATAAAGTTTCGAGCCTTTTTTAATCATAAAAATTGTTAAAATTATAATAGATTTGCAAAGTTAAATTTTTAAATTAAATTATTGTAACATTTTATGCTAAACGCTCATAACATATCGGTTTCATTTGGAGGAACAGAACTATTTTCAGGTATTACTTTTAAATTAATTTCTGGAAATAGAATTGGGTTAATTGGTAAAAATGGTGCTGGAAAATCTACCTTGCTAAAAATTATTGCCAAAGAAATGGAATGTGATGAAGGAACCATGGCATTTGAAAAAGGCACAAGTATTGGATTTCTAAAACAGGATATAGATTTTGAATATGGTAAAACTATATTAGAAGAAGCATACACAGCTTTTGTTGAAATTAAACAAGTTGAAAAACAGCTAGCTGAAATAAACAATACTATTGCTGAAAGAACCGATTATGAATCGGAATCTTACACCGACTTGTTACACGATTTAGACGATTTAACACACAGATATGAATTGTTAGGTGGTTATAATTATCAAGGAGACACCGAAAAAATATTACAAGGTTTAGGTTTTAAAAGAGATGATTTTGAAAAGTTGACCGAGACATTTTCTGGAGGATGGAGAATGCGAATAGAATTGGCAAAATTATTATTGCAAAAAAATGATATTTTGTTACTCGATGAACCAACAAACCACTTAGATATAGAATCGATAATTTGGTTAGAAAATTTCTTAAAAAGTTATGCGGGTGCAGTGGTTATTGTGTCGCACGATAAAATGTTTTTAGACAATGTTACCAACCGTACTATTGAAATTTCATTAGGTAAAATTTACGATTACAATAAGCCTTATACACAGTTTTTAGAATTA